>Ga0114922_10000040_pt1 | contig 104721 bp, 92 predicted proteins | sample AartaG_FD_100975 | JGI IMG/M metagenome (GOLD analysis project Ga0114922, IMG submission 100975) | Deep subsurface microbial communities from Aarhus Bay to uncover new lineages of life (NeLLi) - Aarhus_00045 metaG | ecosystem: Environmental > Aquatic > Marine > Oceanic > Sediment | place...
GTCAATTGATTAAGAAAACCGTGAGCAAGGATGAGCGGGCATGGTTCTTCTCCTTTAAGGAGAAGAGAGCGAAGACTGTATCCGAGCGGATTTTCCACGCTGGGGAAAATCCGCGTGTTTTCGTATCAACTGACCTGATTCTTGCTTAAGGCTCAGAAGCTTAGAAAAAATGGGGGAACTCATGCAGAAATATTTTTTCTTTACGAATCTCTTCCTTTTATGATAAAAAATATGGCAATACATAAAGAAAATATTTCATAATTCTAAGGAGAGCGGAATGGGCAATCCAGAATCAAGCGACCGCGGAAATTGGGGCTCTAAAATTGCTTTTATTTTTGCAGCATCCGGCTCTGCAATTGGACTAGGAAGCATATGGCGTTTTCCCCTTTTTGTAGGTCTACATGGAGGGGCAGCATTTGTCTTCTCTTATCTATTGGCGGTTTTTTTTATCGGATTTACAGTTATGCTGGCAGAATTGACAATTGGACGGTATACCCGGAAAAATCCGGTCGGGGCCTTCAAATTTATAAAACCTCACACTCCCTGGAAACTAGCCGGATATATGGGCGTTGTAACTGGTGTATTTATCCTTTCTTATTATTCGATCATTGCAGGCTGGGCAGCCGGCTATTTTTATAAAACCATTACCGGAGCCTTCCGCGGCCAGGTCAGCTGGAACAATTCTGCAGCGATCTTCACAAAATTTGCAGCTAATCCATTGCAAGTTTTGATCTGCTTATTCATAATAATCGGGCTGACAAGTTTTGTGATCTCAAAAGGAGTGAAAGGAGGTATAGAACGGTGGTCAAAGATCCTCATGCCTGTGCTCTTCGTTCTTATCATTATACTGGCAATAAGAGCCTTGACCCTCCCAGGTGCAGGCCCTGGTCTGTCATTTTACCTCAAACCAGACTTTTCTGACTTCAATCTCAAAGTCGTCCTCTTCGCCATCGGCCAAGCTTTCTTTTCTCTCAGCCTGGGGATGGGGACCATGATGACGTACGGAAGCTATATATCAAAAAAAGACAATCTTGTCTCCTCCGCCGGCTGGGTCTGTTTATCTACTGCTCTCGTCGCCATACTGGCAGGAATCATCATTTTTCCGACTCTTTTTAATACCCTGCAATTGACTCCTGATAAATTTAAAGAGGAATTCGAAGTCAGCACAGGTTTGATGTTCCAGGTCTTCCCTATCATTATCTCCAAAATGCCTGGCGGGTATTTCTTCGGGATACTTTTTTTCGCTTTGCTCCTGATCGCCGCCTTGACCTCTACCATATCAATGCTTGAGGTCCCAACCGCTTACCTGGTCGACGAAAGAAAGTGGAGCCGGACAAAGGCCGCAACTATGATCGGAATCGTTTCTTTTCTGCTCGGGATTCCATCAGCACTTTCAAGCGGGGGGGTGAGGTTCCTTACCAAATTTAATTATATGATAAAAATGGACCTTATCTTCGGAAATATCATGCTTGCAGTCGGGGGGCTGCTAATAAGCCTGTTTCTGGTCCATGCCTGGAAAGTAAAAAACGCACTCAAAGAAATCTCTCACGGCAACTCCCGCTTCTGGCTCAAAGGGCTGTGGGTTTTTGATATAAGATTTCTTGTTCCGATAGCAGTTATCATCATCCTGATTTTTATAAAGACACTGGCCGGGTAAAAACATTGCAACTGAAAAAGAAGAACAAAAACATTATAAAATTCATACTAAAATTTATTTTTGGTTTTTCCTTAATCGCTTTCCTTTTGACATACAAAACCTCCATAACAGAAATTTTAGATGTCCTAAAAAGAGCAGACCCTATCTGGCTTCTGGCCTCCTTTCTCCTGCATGGTGTAGGGCTTTTGATCAGTGCCCTCCGTTGGCAGATCCTTATCAAAGCCCAGGGGGATCATGCTCGCCTCAGTTTTCTGGCAAAATCCTACTTGGTCGGAGCATTTTTTAACAATTTTCTTCCTTCCCGTATCGGCGGCGACATAAGCCGCATCCGCGACGGCAGCCGTTATTCCCAGACTCTTTTAAAATCTTCTGCGATAATTCTTGTAGAGCGCTTGAGCGGGATCATTATACTGCTGGTATTCGCTTCAGTCGCTTCCTTTTTTCGCATCAGCATAGCACAGGATATACCAGTCGTCTGGATCTCTCTATTGCTCGGACTGCTGGGCCTGCTTATGATCTCTATTTTTTTTACCCCCTTTACCGATAGATTGATAAGAAAAATTCCTGATAAAAAACACCTGACAAAAATTAAATCTAAAATCTTTGATTTTAAAAACATCATACTTCAATATAAAGATAAAAAAATTGCCCTGGTTAAAACTCTATTTTGGGCTTTCCTTCTCCAAGTAAATGTGATCCTGCATTTTTTCCTTATCGGCAAAGCCCTGCATCTTCAAATTCAGTTCTTCGACTATTTTATCTTTATTCCAATTGTTTTGCTTATCCAGCTGATTCCCATTACTATTAATGGGCTTGGTCTTAGGGAAGGTTCCTATATTGAAATTTTTGAATTTTACGGTGTCGCTCCCGGAGCGGCATTTTCATTTGCCTTTATTGATGTGGCATTTATGCTTATAATCGGACTGGCCGGAGGGATTGTCTATGTTACCAGAAAATAAGGTTTTTATTCTGTTGATCTTATTTTTCTACTCGTTAACTGCTCTTGCTCCTCAAGATGCATCTGAATATGAAAAACGCCTTAACAAAATTGCTGCCCAGATAAATTCCTTAAAGTCAAAAATCGAGAAAGAGACGAAACGAGAGTCTTCGGTTCTTTCACGTCTGAGCAAACTCGGGCTTCAGAAAAATCTACTCAGAAACGAAATTTCCTATTTTAACACTGTAAGAGAAAGAACTTCTTCAGAACTCTCCGGAATCCAAAAAAGAATCGCCGAACTACAAACTGAACTGGATAAAAAAAAAGATTCCATTGCTAAAATCCTGGCAGCCCTCTACAAATTCGGGAATTTTGATTATTTCGACCTTCTCCTTCGTACCAACAAGATTGACAGCCTTTTATCACAGAACAAGAATCTTACTCTCCTGGCCCAACATGAAGAACAAATAATCACTGGATACCTTAAAATCCTGCAAGAATTAAGCAACTCCAGGGAAACACTAGCAGAAAAAAAAAGTGAAATTGAACAATTAATTCAAAAAGCTGCAAATAAACAACAAGAATTCCTTGTTCAAGAAAAAAACCATCATGACCTGATCAAAGAAATCGCCCAGAATAAGCAAATTTACCAGCAGACAATGATAGAACAAATAGAAAGAGCTGAGCAGCTCCAGAACCTATTAAAAAATCTTCTGGAAGACAAGGTTGATCTTCCCTTTGCAATAATCCCTCTTTATGAAAAAAAAAGTCACCTCCCATGGCCGATCTCGGGAAAAATCGTCACCAAGTTTGGTAATATACGGCACCCCAGATACAACACTATTACTACAAGTAAAGGAATAGAAATCTCTCCTCAGGATGATTTAATTGTAAAAGCTATTCATCCGGGAGTTGTTCTTTTCTCAGACTACCTCCCTGGATTCGGTAATTTGATACTCATCGACCATGGAATGTCATATTATTCTCTCTATGGACACTGCTCTGAATCTTTGGTGAAAAAGGAGGATGTGGTCACAGCAGGTAATCCGATTGCTTATGTAGGAGATATTGGCTCTATGAAAGGCACAACCCTGCATTTTGAAATACGTTTCAAAACTAAACCCCTTAACCCCTTGCAATGGCTTAAAAGAAGATGATAAAATCAAGGCGGTAAACATAGAGACAGATGATTAAAAAGCGAACAGGAATAATACTAATAACATTATCAGTTGCCGTTGCTTTATTTTTTATGTTGGAAAGAGGCATTTTCTCAGGTCTTTCTCCAGGCATCGATTCTGACAAACCCTTCGGACTTTTAGCTAATGTTATATATCTAGTAAAAGAAAATTATGTCGAAAAACCAAATCCGGACAAAACAATGGAAGGAGCATTTAAAGGGCTGGTAGATTCTTTAGACAGCCTGTCCAGCTATCTTAATAAAGATATTATAACAAGGTATCAACAACGACAAGACCCTGACCTTAAAGAACCAGGGATCATGCTCTATAAAACCTATGGTACATTTCCTCTAATTTTAGGTATAAAGGAAAATTCTCCAGCTGAATTAGAAGGACTAAAGCTGGGAGAATCCGTCAGCGCAATAGATGGAAGGTCCACCATAACCATGAGTATGCTGGAAGCCAATCTTTACTTGAAACACAAGCAAAAGCAAACAGTTAACTTAAAACTCATCCGCTCACAAAAAAACACCACAATCAACCTGGAATGCAAAGTTCTTTATAAAACCCCCTTTTCTTTCTCCCCGGCAGATAAAACCAGCGGAATACTGAAAATTCACACATTTTCTCCTCCCCTAGTCAAAATGCTGAAAAAAAATATACTACCCGGGCTGAAAGGCAAGAAAAAAAGCTTGATCCTGGATTTAAGGACCTGTTGGGAAGGGACAATTCCAGAGGCAATAAAATTTATTAATTTATTTCTGCAAAAAAACAATGTCGGCTATTTTAAAGGGAATAAAAAGGAAAAAGAGTACATTTCCTGCCAGGAAAACGCTGAACTAAAACAACTTCCCCTAGTGATCTGGACAAACCCAGCAACTATAGGACCAGCGGAAATCGTTGCGGGCGTTTTAAAAAACCACGCAAAAGCCAAGGTCATAGGTGCCAGGACACCTGGATTAGCTGCTAAACAGGATTTTTTCCTTATGAAAGACGGAAGCGGAATTGTCCTGACTTCAGCCATCTTTCAACTGAATAAAAATGAAGAATTATGGCAAAAAGGAATAGAGCCGGATATAAAAATCGACAGCACCCTCCGGGATTCCAAAACTTACTTAAAGGAAACATATAAAATAATTCCTAATTGACCTGGATTATTCATGCAGAAAAGTAAATCCAGCCTTCTTTATACTACCCTGATCCTGCTTGCCGTATTTTCTCTGGCAGGCCTGGATTATATCGGATGGAAAAAAGGAGAAAAATCTTTTCTTTTATCTTCTTTCCATAAACCTTCCTTCCATAAAAAAGAAGCTGTACCCCTTGATGACAGATCTCTCTGGGAAATTGTTATGGAACGCCTGTCCTCCCTGAATATCAATAAAGATTCAATCAGCCGGTATAGAGATCAGGAGGGAATCCATCATATTATGATCGAGGTCACTCCTGCCAGGTACAAAAAGCTGAATCCTCGTCTGCAAAGAGAACTAAGCCGGGTTAAGGCATCTATCTCTATTAGAAAAAGAGATCAAGATCAGGATATCCAGTACTACTTGTGGAATGTGGAGGGGAAAGGGGAATTGATCTCACTGCTTTTTTTCTGCAGATTAGAAAAACAGCCGCCTAAAATTCCCATTATTTCCAAAACTGCAAAAAATAAAGTAGCTATTATAGTTGATGATATGGGTTACAGCTTAGACTCTTTAAGTAAAATTTGTTCTTTAGGTCAATCCCTGACCATTGCAGTCCTTCCTTTCAGCCCCCTGGCAAAAGAAACAGCAAGTATTGCTCACAGCAATAGCCTGGAGGTGATCCTGCACCTTCCTCTCGAATCCCTTAATAATGTCTATGACAACAATCACACAGAAGGTATCATTCACTCCAATATGAGTCATGAAGAGATCATTAAAACTATTAATTTCTGTATACAAGAGATCCCATATATAAGTGGGATAAATACACATATGGGTTCCAAAATTACCTCCGACCAAAACCTGATGGGTATTATCCTGGGGCAGATAAAAGGAAAGGACTTATATTTTGTTGACAGCCGCACGACTGCGGATTCGGTAGCCTATGATATTGCCCAACAGATGGGAATTCCTTCCGCCTTTCGGCACGTCTTTCTAGATACTAAGTTAGATGAGGAATATATTAAAAGTCAATTACTCCAACTCTTTGATAAAGCCCGGCGAAACGGAAAGGCCATCGGCATCTGCCACCCATCGCCAGAAACATTAAAAGTCCTGAAAAAAAACCTTCACCTAATCTCAGAGTATGACCTGGAAGCAGTTTCTATCTCCGAAATTGTACAATAATATCATTTGCACAATTTATTCAGTTCCTTTATATTATGATATAGGAGGCATACAATGAATAATCAGGGAAAATCCATCTTATCCATCGGCTTGGCTTCTATGTTCATATTTATGATCCTATTGGGAAATAGCTGTATCAAATCTATGCCGGCAGAAGAACTAAAAGCCTCTGTCAAACTGATAGATATTGACTCGAGATGGGAAAAAAAATATTACCAGCCATGGCCTCCAAAACTGATCCTGGTTCCGGCTATCTCCTTCAAGATAAAAAATATCGGGGAAAAGCCGCTTACCTACGTCTACTGTAATGCCATTTTTAAGTTTATTAATGAAACCAAAAACCTAGGAGATAACTTTGTAGCGGGAATAGGCGGAAATGCGGTACAACCCGGAGAAACCAGCGAAACAATAAGCATGCAGAGTTTCATCGGGTGTGAAGGAAAAAATCTGGCTCACTTTAAAAACAACCCAGCCTGGAACACCGCTGAAGCCAAAATTTTTATTAAATCAAAGGGATCTCAATATATCCTGGCCGGAGAATATACGATCTCTAAAAAAATAAACTTTAAGGAACCAGAGCCTGTGGGCATGAAACCGTCAGAAAAGGAAAAGAAAGATATAAAGTGAGTGCAATAATCCCTTCCCAGATTTTTTTGACAAAGGGCACAGGGCGGCATAAAGAAAAACTTGCAAGTTTCGAACTCGCTCTTCGCGAAGCGGGCATAGCGCCTTTCAATCTGGTTAAAATTTCCAGCATTCTTCCGCCAAAATGTATGATTATCTCCAAAGAAAAAGGTATAAAATTATTATCACCTGGCCAGATATTGTTTCTGGTCATAAGTGAAAACGCCACCAACGAAGCCCACAGGTTAATATCCGCTTCTATTGGAGTTGCAATTCCTGACAGGAGCGATCAATACGGTTATCTCTCAGAACATCATGATTTCGGAAGAGAAGAAAAGGAAGTCGGACATTATGCTGAAGACCTGGCTGCCTATATGCTTGCCACGACTCTACAAAAGAATTTCGACCTGAGAGAGATCTGGGAGGAGGAAAAAAGTACTTATAAAATCTCCAAAGATATAACCGTTAAAACTAAAAACATCACTCAGACTGCATCAGGAAAAGATGGAATGTGGACAACCGTCATCTCTGCTGCGGTTTGTATTGCTTGATATAGCCTGTAATTTGATGAAAAATTAGCTTATCCGATTATTTGGGACTTAAAGTCAATTGGATCTGATATGAGTATCTTTATGTAGCTGCGTTTCTTTAACTTCTGCAGATATTCCTGGAGTTTTTGTTGATTTCTCTCTCCAAACAGTTTCTCTTCGATTTCCTCCCGGCATACGTCAAATTCTTTAAGATGGCTTTCCTTCCTGTCTTTCAGTTTAAGGATATACCATCCATTGGGAGTTTCTATCCAAGGGGTCAGTATTCCTGCTTTCAATCCCTCAACCGCCTGTTCCAGGCTCTTCGCCAGTTCTCCTCTTTTAAAACTACCCAAATCGCCGTTTGAATCCTTTTCAGGCCCTTCAGAGTATTCACTAGCTACAATACTGAAATCCTCCCCAGCATCTAACTTGCCTTGGATCTCCTCTTTTTTGCCTTGGATCTCCTCTTCGATCTTGCCTTCTGACGAAACATAAACCGCCTGTAGTGTATATTCTACAGGTTCAGTATACTGCTCAGGATGCTGTTTATAATAATTAACGATTTCCGAATCATCTATAACTATACTGCTCCCTACTTCAGAGTAAACCACACCCTGCCGCAGCAGCATTTTTCTGTTTTCCTCTTTCCAAACCTCAAAATCCACTCCCTGCTGAATAAAAGCCTGAATCAACTCCTGGTCTGATTCGATATTGTTTTCAGTTTTTATATTCTCGATCATCATCTTCAATTGTTCATTGACATTTATGCCTTTTTTTTTAGCTTCCTGTGAAAGCAGTAATTCTGTGACCATCTTGTCCAGCAGTTCCTTACGCATTGATTTATACTGATTCTCTAATTCTTCTCCCTGTATTTGGGATTGCAAAGACTGGTATAGTAACTCCTGCGCACTCTTGTAATCGGAAAGAGTAATAACGTCATCATTGACAATAGCTACAATCGCTTCTATTGTGTCCTGGGCCTTTATAAATATCATGCTTGAAAATAGCAGGACAAAAAAGCTTATAAGTCTTAATTTATTCATTATCATTCCTCTGATAAGGAAAAGGAAGCTTTTTGGGATAAAAACTCCATTCCATTTTGGATTTAAGGTCTTTTATGTATTTACCCATAAAATCCCTGACTTTATTGTCAAAAATTTTCACTTTGATCTCAGATGCTATATCCTCCTTAGAAAGAAGTTCTGCCGGATATTTATCATCAAGCCTGAAAATGTGAAATCCATAAGAAGACTCCATCACCTGGCTGACTTCCCCTACCTTTAAAGCAAAGATAATTTTCTCCATTTTTTGCGGCAGCTGTCCTAACTCAAAAATCCCCATTTCTCCGTTATTTTTTGCTTCCAATCCGACGGAAACCAAACGGGCAGTTTCTCCAAATAATTCCTTGGGGGCATCCTTGACTTTTTTTAGAACTGAAATAGCCTCATCTTCTGCATCCAGTAAGATCTGGCTGACTTTGATCATTTCCGGCTTTAGAAATTCACGTTTGTTTTTTTCATAATAATCATCGATCTCTTCCGGAATGACGTTCATATCTTTTGTCAATTCAGTAGTAAACTTATTTATCAAGAGTATCTCAAAAAGAATTTTAGAACCGACCTCATCTGTTGTATTTCCATTCTCACTCCCCAACTGTCGGGACAGACTTGTAATATACTGCTTTATCTCATTGTCACTCAAAGAAATATTCTGGTTTTTTACGTCTTGCAGTAAAATCTTCTCCTCAATAAAACTGTCAAATAGACGGCTCAGGATTATTGATGACGTCCACAAATTATCATCAGCAGTAAGTGAAACATATTGTTCAAAATCAGAATTAAGATAAAAAGAGTCCTCTATTTTTAAAATAACAGAGTTTTGTTTATCGGGCTTATTCAGATCATAGACTACAGGTTCAATTTCTTTCTCTGTCTTTCCACACTGGATAGCCAGACAAATAGACAACACTAAAAAAACAAGCCTGCATCTTTCTCTTTTACAACCTCTCATTTAATTTTTGTCCCATCCATTATATTACATTAAAGACAACTCCTTCAAGATTAATATAGTTTCATTAAGAACCTCAGCCTCTCCCTTTGATGATAAAAAGAGGCTCATCATCCCCTGCGGCGTAATAGAGCCGGAATATCGCTCCAATAAACGGGGCAATTCCTCCAAGTAAGCAGTTGAATCAGGCAAGAATTGAAAGACAATTTTCCTGCCAAAGCGGTCAATTCTATTTATCTTTATCCTCCGGGCTAAAAACTTAGCAGCACCGTATAGGAAAAGATTCTTTACACTGGCAGGTAGCGGCCCATTCCGATCCTGGGCTTCCTCTTTTATCCTTTCGAGCTCATCCAAACCTTCAATAGATGAGACTCGCTTATAGAGGTCTAGTCTCAGGTTGATCTGGGGAATATAATCATCAGGTATCTGGATGCTAACCTTTAAATTGAGCTCACTTTTTACTTCTTCACTTTCTTCGCCTTTAAGCTTTTTAATGGCTCCGTCAAGAAGATGCAGATAATAATCAAAGCCTACAGCTTCCATATATCCATGCTGCTGAGAGCCAAGAAAGTTTCCAGCTCCCCTTATTTCCAGATCTTTTGCAGCAAGGCGAAATCCCGAACCCAAGTCGCTGAATTCCCGGAGAGCTTTTAATCTGTCACATGCTTTGGGAGTAAGTTCAGTAAGCGAGGGGATCAGAAAATAGGCAACAGCCTGCCGGGAAGACCGTCCTACCCGGCCCCGCAGCTGATAAAGCTGAGACAACCCGAATTTATCCGCCCGGTTGACTATAAGTGCATTGACAAGCGGGATATCGATTCCATTTTCAATAATAGTTGTAGAGACCAGTACATTGTACTTCCCATTGACAAAATCAATCATCCGTTTTTCAAGTACCCGGGGCGACATCTGGCCATGCGTTATCACGATCTTTGCCTCAGGCACCCATTTTTCGAGCATATGTGCTATTGTTTCGATGCTCTTGACCCTGTTATGGATAAAATAAACCTGTCCGGAACGGGACAGCTCTTTTTGAATTGTAGAAGAGATCAACTTCCGGTTAAAAGTCGTAACAACGGTATGGATCGCTAACCGGTCTTTAGGCGGAGTCTCGATCAGGCTTATATCTCTTAATCCTGAAAGTGAGAGGTTAAGAGTCCTGGGAATCGGAGTGGCAGTCATGGTTAGAACATCAATATTTGTTTTAAGCTGTTTTATTTTCTCTTTATGTTTTACACCAAACCTCTGCTCCTCATCTACAATCAAAAGCCCCAACTGACTAAATCGAACATCCCGGGAAAGAAGACGGTGAGTACCAATAATAATATCTGCTTGTCCTTTTCTTGCTTCTTCAAGGACTTTTTTTTGCTGATTCGGGGACTGAAGCCTGCTCAGGCCCTGAATCTTGACCGGGAAAAGAACCATACGGTCACGAAAGGTTTTTAAGTGCTGGCTGGCCAAAACTGTTGTCGGGCAAAGCACCGCAACCTGTTTGCCGTCCATGACCGTTTTAAACGACGCTCTTACAGCAACCTCGGTTTTACCATAACCGACATCTCCACAAAGAAGGCGGTCCATTGGAGTTTCTGACTCCATGTCCAACATGATGTCTTTAATAGCCTTTAACTGATCTTCCGTTTCATTATATTCAAAAGTCTTTTCAAAATCAGACTGCCACTCCCCATTCTGACTGAATTTAAACCCTTTTTTCGCCTTTCTCAGGGCATATAATGCAAGCAATTCCTTTGCCATGGACTCTATGGCTTTTTTCGTCCGAGCTTTTGTTTTTTCCCAGTTAGTTGTTCCCAGCTTACTGATAATTGGAAGGGACGTTCCCAACCTTGAATATTTCTGGACCAAATTGAGATCCGCAACCGGAACAAAAAGCTTGTCATCATCCTTATAGATAAGCTTGATGAATTCCTGTTTTTTTTCATCTACTTCTAACTTTACAAGGCCAGAAAAGAGCCCAATGCCATAATCAGCGTGCACAATATGGTCATCAGCTTTCAAATCTCTAAAATGAGAAAGAAAAGGCCTGACTCGGGGCCGGCTTACAAGCACCCTGGCTTCTGTAATAATATCACTTTCAGCAAAACATATTATCTTCAAATCAGGGTAACTGAATCCATGCTCAATATCACCTATAAGAAGCCCGGCTGCCGGTCCCGTAAATGAAGACATAGGGTCTTCCAACATCTTATTTGATATCTGCTGCTGATCAAGAAGCACCGCTAATTTTTTCCGCACTCCCTTATGGGAAAAAAAAATCAGGCATCTGTCTCTTTCTTTTTGCAGCTTTTTCAGGTATTTGAAAAAAAACGGCATTTTATTTCCAAACCGGGGTACAGATTGAAAAGCAAAATGCAACTTTCCAGCCGTCGAAGATGAAACCAGCTCACTAAGTCTCAGAGCATCATGTTTTACCTTGTCCCATAGCTGGAGAGGAAAAATCTCTTCGGGGGGCAATACAAATCTATCAGCAGCTTGTAATTCATTATACTGCTGTTTTAGCTCTTTTAAAGTCTTCTCCCATTCCCCCTCTGTTTTTTCAAAGTCATCAATCACTATTAGATAATCACTAAGATATTGGGAGAAGGGGGCAAAATTCTCCTTCAGGGCTAATGCTTGAAAAGCAAAATCAGGAAAAACACTTCCTGTTTGAAGTCTCTCAGTTTTCTTTTTTAAATCCTGCAGGCATGACGCCCCTGCCCTTTTTCGGGCCATTTTTAGCCAGGTTTGAAGAAACTCCATTCCTCCGGGAAATTCACGAATAGAAGGAACCACTATCAGCTCAACCCGGCGTATTGAACGCTGGGAAGAATAATCAAATTCCCTGATCGATAAAATCTCGTCTCCTTTGAATTCAATGCGGTAGGGATATGTCTGCCAGGGAGAAAAAACATCAACAATTCCCCCCCGCCAGGCATATTCTCCGTGTGAATTAATTATATCTTCCTTTTCATATCCATATTGCGACAGCTTTTGCAACAAATATTCTCGTGACAGGGAAGCTCCTTTTTCCAAACTGAGGAAAAGTTGCTTCAGGTCATTTATGCGGAGAAAAGGCTTCATAAGGCCAAATGGGTTGGTCACTATCAGCGAAGGAAGCACATTTACTAGTCCATAGAAAAATTTCATTCGGGAAGAGACAGACTCAAGGGAAGGGGCTACTTCCTGATAAGGATTTTCTGCCAGGCAAGGAAGGCGAGATGTATTCAGTTCGGCAGCAAAAACATTTAAAAAATACCGGCATCGATCTTCGAAATTGCTTAAAGAAGAGTCAGCCGGCCGGATAAAAATTACTTTCCTGCCAGAATCACGCATCAAAGCTGCCAAAAAATATGGTTTTGCTGCTTCTATAACACCAGATAAATATAATCCCTTTTTTCCCTGTTTAACTGCATGGAGAAGCTGCTGGAATTGTTTTGTCTCTCGGATGAAATCTAAGCTCATAACTTGTAGATTATACTTTTTTAAGCTTTACAGAAAAAGCAGAAATTTTAGAAAAGGCAAAGCTAAGAAGTGAAATGGAAAAAAAGCCGGAAAATGGAGAATAGTAAATGGTAAATAGGAATAACCGTTAAACGTATATTGTAAAACTTGAAACGTTATGTTAAAAGATTTGTATCTTATGAAATTCTGGTGTGGCTGAAGCGACATTGAAGATTTAGCCTTCTGATTAGGCTTTTCGAGGGAATCCGACGTAGTCGGACGTTGAGCATGTTTGACCCACGGACGGGGGGAGTTGCGCAGACGCCGAGAAAAACGAAGAAGAATGGCGTTAAAAATCTGAAGCGAGCAAAAGCCACACCCGAATTTCATCCATATCGGCAATTTTTATGAATAATTCAGGAAAAGAAATAAAATGTAAGGTAACCTTTCACTCAGGCTATAGAGGCCAGGAGACTCCCAGGGCAGTTATTATAGATAACCGCGAATATAAAATCGAAAAAGTCATCTGGCGCAAAAGGATCCGCGATACAGAGACCGGAGAGATCTCTAATAAATTTAAATGCCAAGCGGATAACAAAAATATGATAATAACTCTTTATGCTTCCGGGAAGACCACGGTTTCGATTTTATGAATAGTTCAGGTTGTACTATTTAAAAAAAATGTGTGACCACTGGTTTTCCCCTGCTTGCTAAAATACACTTAGGGTTCTATAATTCAGGTAGAATGTTGAGCCAGGATTATCTACGAAAAAGGAGTGGTTAACATGAAAAAAGCAGTCTGGAGATTTTTAATCCTATTTATTTTGTCAGCACTTGCCTTCAACTGTACCGTTCCATCCGGAAATGACCTAAGATATTTTGACACAGCTGAGGAAAATTCCGGTCAGATCCGCTTGGCTATTCTCTATCCCTCCACCGGCAGCCTCCGTGCATTGATAAAGCTCAAAGAACGGAATATCTTCAATCCCGATAATCTCATCATCATAGGAGTTTATCACGAAAAAGAACGCTTTGATTATCAGAGATCAATTGACATGGTTAGGGAAAAAAATATCGACTGGATCAAATTTCATAAAGTATCCGCTGAGATCAATAAAGACAATCTTTTTGAAAAAAACTCCCTCTCAAATGATTTTAAACTCATCTTCAAAAAATCCGCTGGAATCATTTTCTTTGGTGGAGCTGATATACCCCCCTATATTTACCACGAGCAGACTGAACTCCTTACTTCTATCAAAACTCCTTTCCGGCATTTTTTCGAACTATCCTTTGTTTTTCATCTTATCGGCGGCAGCCAGGACGAAAGCTTTAAACCTCTGCTGGAATCCGCTCCTGAATTCCCAGTGCTGGGGATATGTCTGGGAGAACAAACACTAAATGTTGGCTCTGGGGGAAGCATAGTTCAGGATGTCTGGGCGGAAAAATACGGAATAGATTTTGTAGAGGAGGCTATCGCCCTTTCGCAGGAGAACTGGCACAAAAATCCTTTTGCCCGCCTATATCCGGAAGAAAACCTGTACTCTTACCACCTGCATCCCATAAAACTTGAAACTGAGGGAAAATTCATTAAGGAATTCGGTTTTAAAGTAGAAGACACACCCAGAATTCTCAGTTCTCATCATCAGGCTGTAGATAAGCTGGGAAAAGGAATGACTGTGATCGCTACTTCTATCGACGGGAAAGTAATTGAAGCTATTGAACATAAAAAATATCCCAATGTCCTTGGCATCCAGTTCCATCCTGAATTTCCTTCACTCTATGATCAAGACGAAAAACGCAAAATTACTCCCAGGGATCAAAAAGCAGTAAGCTGCCTTTCAATTTTAGAAAACAACCCCCCCAGCCTGGCTTTCCACAAAAAGATATGGTCCTGGTTCTCTGAAAAGCTGAGTAAACACTGAGAAATTAGGAAGGCTTCATTTTTTTAAAAACTAGCCGGCCCGCATAAACTGGCTTTTCCTGACCCTCTAGATAAAGCTCAAGGTTATTCCCAATACCAATTACTCTCCCAGCATAGATCTCCTTCTGTTTTTTATTTACAGGGTCAGAAAATATTGTAACCTCACGCCCTAAAACAAGCGAGCGCTGCCTATATACCTCAATAATAGCCTTCCACTCTCCCCTCAGCATTGCTTCATAATTCCGGTCAAGAGCTTTAAGCAGCCTATGTAGAACATCACTTTGACGACAGGTATCGACACGATCATAAAAATCACCAAGCGACCCGACCTCCGGGACAAAACGACTTGACTCCACTTCAGGAGTTGTTTCAACATTCAAACCTATTCCCAAAAAGGCTATTTGGATTAAACCTTCCAAACATAGGGAATGAGCAATAAATCCTGCCATCTTGACCTCATCTATTACTACATCATTAACCCATTTAATCCCGGCTCTACCAAAAAGGCCTTTTATCCCATCTATAGCTTCAACAACTGATACTGCAGCCAGAGCAGGGAAACAGGCTTGGAAATTGTTGACCTTCCTTTCTGGTTTAAGAACAACTGTTAAGTGGATATTACCAGGAACTGCAGCCCAAGGTCTATTTCTCTGACCATGAAATTTACTTCCAGAGCTCGCCAGGCAAAGGGTTCTATCCGGCAGAACTGTCCCCTCCCGGCTTAATTCCAGGAGAAGGTCATAATGAGATGCCGACGCATTTTCGACTAGAAAAGCATACTGCCAGCATGTTTTACTTTCTTTAGATGTTTTAAGAACTTTTTTATCCCCATAGAGCCCCTTAAACAGTTGTTCAGGAATTTTATCAGGATCTAAGCCGGTAGCTTTGCCGGAATTCCATTCTCCAAGATTGGAAAATAAAATATCAGCGTACTCAATACTATCCGAAAAAATTATCATAAGCTATTAACCTGAACTATTCATAATTACACCAGCACCTTAAGGGCAGCCGGCAGGATCGAAACCTTAAATGCCTTAACCGAATTGATTATCTCTCCATCATACTGCAGATCACTATTATCAGGAAAAATAACTTCAAAAGCGCTATCCGATATGATCTGGACATTATCACTGCTGATATGTCTGCCTTTTCGAGCTCGAAGCCCAATCAATAGGGTTTCTAAGAAATTGTCAGAACTTATCACACAGCAGTCAATTTTACCATCAAAGGCCGTTACCCCGGGAGTAAGTTCTAGTCCCCCCGCATATGAAGGAATATTAGCAAATACCATTAGGGAAAAATCCATTTCTCTTTCAAATCTTGCACATTTTAATTTAGCTTTAAGAGGAACTCTATTATATTTAAAAGAATCCTTTATTCCGAAGATCCCCGCCACTGTCTGCATAAAATCCCCTCCCTTGGCCGCCAGAGGAAACCGGCGCCAGAATCCAGCAACAAAACGGTTTACTTCCACTCCCAGCCCCAGGCTTAATGCTCCGATAAAATAAACCTTAGCAGATCCTCCTTTGATCTCCAGCAGCCCAACATCCATCCGTCTATCCCGTCCAGCTCTTATAGCTTCGCATAAAGAATCCAGTTCTGACCATCCAAGCACGCTGGCAATATCATTTGCAGACCCAGTTGCAACCATAGTCAGGATAGGGTCTGTGTCGGTTGACAACACTTCAGTAGCAATCAACTGGAAAGTAGTGTCCCCACCCACAGCAATTATTACAAGGAAGGACTGCGCTGCAGTTTGGGCTAACTCTATAAGATGAGCCTCATTACAAGAAGTGAACCATTTATAGGGAATACCATATTGGTTAAATTTTGCTTCTATCTGCCCTCTTTTTCTCTTTGATTTTCCCCTGCCTGAAGAGGGATTAAATAAAACAGCTACTGGATCCATTATGTGTTAAGGATTCTCTTAATTATCCCGGTTGAAGAATAGCCGGGCAAATAAGGAACAATAACGATCTTGCCTCCCGCAGCTTTGACCTCCGTCCCGCCCACTACTTCTTCCGGTTTCCAGTCTCCACCTTTGATCAGCACATCGGGAAGCAGAGCTGAAATAGGCTTTATCGGAGTTTCCTCAGAGAAGGCTAGTAAATAATCGACTGCTTCCACTGCCTCCAGGACTTCAAGCCTTTCAGCCAAAACAAATACAGGCCTCTCAGGCCCTTTTATCTTCCGGATAGAAGAGTCATCATTGACCGCTACGATAAGAACATCACCTTCCTGCTTGGCTGCTTTAAAAAGATGGATATGGCCCGAGTGAATGAGATCAAAACATCCATTGGTAAATACTACTTTTTTCCCTTTTGCTTTTAATTCTCCCCTTATTCTGATCAGGTCAGCTAAATTTTTAACTTTTGCTGACATGGGCATACTACCTTTTTTCTATTTTCCATTTTTTGTTTGCTTAGTCCAAATTTATTAATCCATATACCCGAGGTCCCGAAGCTGTTGCTCGATTTTGTTCCTGTCCTCTGGTTCAAGTTCCCTTGTAACCGGAATATCAGCCAGGGGGTGCTTCTTCTTTCCCCAGCCTACTTTATGCCAGATTCTTTCATGTATATAATAAAATGTGATCTTGGCGATCACCTCAAATACTCCAACGCCTATTGAGACAAATAATTCTTTAGTGAAGATATAAACTAATATCATAGTGGTCATGGTAGCAATAACACGCCAGCTTATTGCCTTTATCACCGTGCGCATGTGGGATTCGCCAAGTGAATTGCTACTTGATCTTGACATATCAAACTCCTTTTGAAAATTTAATTTTTATTTCTGGGGAAAATTCCCAGGAATGTTTAGGGCGGTAGATGCCATCATCTTTATGTTTGGAAGTTATTAGAAAGGAATAAAGATTGCGGTGGTAATCATATGGATAACCGTCTCTTTTATGGACAGCGACATCCAGGTAATAAATGCCATTTACAAAATTCAAACAATCGATCCTAAAGACCGCTTTTCCCTTCCCCTGAATGGAAACTGGCTGAAAATCTTCCAACAGAGTGTTTGTGCCATAACAAAATACTCTCTGAGAATTAAATATCCCTATCCCAAAAACAAAATCTTTTATAGATGCAGAAGCCTCGATATCCATCTCGATTACTATTCCGTCTTGAGGTGAAAAAACATGTTTTTCATTGCCATCCAATCCCATTATTTTGACTTTCTTGATCTCAATTTCCCGTTTTCCCCACCTGTTTTCCCGGCGCTCCTCTTCGCATTTTTTTTCTTTCCCGGCTTTCACTTTGCCCATCTCAAAATCTTCCTCTTGTTTTTCCGCAACATCCTGAAGATAAGCGTCAATTACACGCCTAGGTTCACCGATTGTCTGGATACGCCCAGTCTTCAGCCAGGCTACCTGGTCACAGATCTTTTCTACTGTACTCAAGTCGTGACTTACAAAAAGAATCGTCTTTTTCCGATGGCTGAAATCTTGGATCCGGTCCAGGCATTTGGGAACAAAAGAAGCATCACCCACTGCCAGCACCTCGTCTACCAGTAAAACGTCGGGATTAACATTTATGGCAATAGAAAATCCCAGGCGCATATACATGCCTGATGAGTAAGTTTTGACCGGAGCATCGATAAAGTTTTCCAGTTCTGCAAATTTTACTATTCCTTCATATTTATCATTAATTTCTTTTTTGGATAAGCCTAACATTATTCCGTTTATATATATGTTTTCCCTGCCCGATATCTCGGGATGAAATCCAGCTCCGAGTTCGATCAAGGCCGAGACTTTTCCGTTTACAACTACCCGGCCTGAAGTAGGTTTGGCGATTCCTGTGACTACTTTTAAGAGGGTGCTTTTTCCGGAGCCGTTCTCTCCGATAACACCAAAGGTAGTTCCTTTTTCCACCTTAAAACTGATATTATCCAGGGCAGTCACCTTCTCATCCGGTTTCAGAGACTTAAAAAAATCTCCTTTGATCATAGCACTCTTAAAGGTTTTGAATCGGTGCCGGGCTGAGTATTTCTGATACATTCTGGTAAGGTTTTCAATTTCAATAGCAGCCACTTAAACCTCCTCTGGAAAAGAGTCCCGCAGTTTATCAAAAATATAATATCCGATAAAAAGCAGTACCAGGGAAACAAGAAAAGTTACACCCAGCCTCTTCCAGCGGATCATTTCACCGTAAAAAACACAATTCTGATAGTTCCACATTATATGAGTTATGGGATTCAAATCCATAAACAGGCGAAGGAACGCATGTTTTTGAATGTTTTCAAAAGTCACGGGATATATGATAGGAGAGAGAAAAAACCAGAAGGTAAGAAGATTAGCCAGAATATCTTTTATATCCCGGAAATGGACAGTTAAAGCTGAAATTAAAAAACAAAATCCCAGGGTAAACACATACTGGACAAGCATCACAAGCGGTAAAAAAAGAAGATAGGGAGTGTAAGTCTTGCCCAATATGGGAACTGAAATTAAAAGAATAGGAAGCCCCAATAAAAAATGGATAAAATTACTGGTTACCACAACGATCGGCAAAATCTCTGTTGGGAACAGCATTTTTTTTATCAGGTTTCCCTGGGTCATCAAAACATTTGCCGATTCCAAAGATGAGGCAACAAACCAGACCTGCCAGGGAAGAACTCCACAAAACAAAAAAAGTGCATATAGCCAGGGAGACGAACCAAACTCCTCTACCCTCGGCCGGATAATGAATCCAAAAACCAGAGTATAGATTATAAGCAGTAACATAGGGTTCATGAATGACCATAAAAATCCCAACACTGTTCCTCGATAACGAGCTTTTAGTTCCCGGCTTACCAGTGTCTGAATAAGAACCCGGTAATTATATAGATTTTTAAACTTTTTAATAAGTTGAAGCATGGATTCTCCCTTTAAATATCTCCTGAGCTTCCGCAGTATAATTTCCTTCCTCATCATAAAGGATAAGAGGTTGCAAAACAACTTTTTTCTCCCGGGAAAAAACACACTCTGTCAGAAAAAAAATGGTTTCTCCTTCAGATCGGGCGAGGACATAACGTTCCAATTTAATCCTCAGCCCGCTCCCCTCAACTGCCTTAAAAAAGGCATTCCTTCTCTTTTCCTTGTAAATAAAATAAGCTCTGCCATCTTTTTTCAACAAGTCTGAGGTCTTACGCATAATGTCAAATATACTGCATTTTAGCTCATGCTTAGCAATAGCTTTTTCGCGGGATTTACTCATTCGGCCTGCAATTATTTCATAGTAAGGAGGGTTAGAAAAAATCACATCAAACTTTTTATCAGCCTTATATTCCCGCAAATCCATTAGGTTTATAGTAATTTTATGCTCCAGCTGATTTAAGCGGATACTCCTTTGTGCCAAGTCAAAGAGTGATTTCTGAATTTCCAGGGCAGTAATGTGTTTAAAAGGTTTAATACTTAGAAGCAGGGAAATAACACCGTTTCCAGCACCCAGTTCAAGCAGTTCATCACTCTGTTTTGTTCGGATAAAATCCGCCAGCAGAGGAGCGTCTATAGAAAACCTGAATCCTTTTTTTTTCTGCAGGATACTTATCCGGCCTTTATAAAATGTATCCTGTGTTTCATTATTTCCTTTCATCTTGCTTTTTAACAGGTTTATCTTTGCTTTTTTCCGTAAAAACAAGAACTCTATCAGGAAGAATTTCTGCATTCCCTCCCTCAACAGGAAAGCTGATTTTCTTGCCGGAGAACTTATAGGAAATATCCCCTTTACCCAATTCAACCAGACAGGGGCGATGGCCGGGTAATATTCCAAGATAACCATTAAGACCGGGAAGTGTGACTTCCTGGACTTCTTCATCCGCCAGGATTTTATGGGAAGTTATGACCTTGAGTTTCAGGGCTAAAGGGATATTCTCATTCATTCCGACTTCAACTCCTTAGACATCTGGATAACATCTTCGATCCCGCCTACCATATAAAAAGCCTGCTCAGGTTTATCGTCATGTTTTCCCGCAATGATTTCTTTAAAACCCTGTATAGTCTCCTTGATAGTTACATACTTCCCCTCTCTTCCGGTAAATTCAAAGGCGACATTAAAGGGCTGAGCAAAAAAACGTTCGATCTTACGAGCTCGTTTAACAGTGACTTTATCTTCCTCAGATAGCTCTTCCATCCCTAAAATAGCAATGATATCCTGGAGGTCCTTATATTTCTGTAGAATCTCTTTAACATCTTTGGCTGTCTGATAATGATCCTCCCCGATCACTCTTGGATCCAGAATACGGGAATAGGATGACAACGGATCAACCGCTGGATAGATCCCTTTTTCTGTCAGGGCGCGTGAAAGATTAGTAGTGGCATCAAGGTGAGCGAATGTTGTAGCAGGAGCCGGATCGGTAAAATCATCAGCAGGAACATAAATCGCCTGAACTGATGTGATAGATCCTTTTTTGGTAGAAGTGATCCGTTCTTCCAATTCTCCCAGCTCTGTTGCCAAATTAGGCTGATAGCCCACAGCGGAAGGCATCCTCCCTAAAAGGGCAGAGACCTCAGCGCCGGCCTGGACAAAACGGAAAATATTATCAATAAACAATAAAATATCCTGATTCATTTCATCCCGGAAATATTCAGCCACAGACAGAGCAGTCAGGCCAACCCTTAACCTGGCTCCGGGAGGTTCGGTCATCTGACCGTATATTAGCGCGGTTTTATCAATAACACCTGACTCCTTCATCTCCAGCCAGAGGTCATTTCCTTCCCTGGTCCTTTCGCCAATCCCGGCAAAAACAGAATATCCTCCATGTTTTTGAGCAACATTATTGATCAGCTCCATGATAATAACCGTCTTCCCTACCCCCGCTCCTCCGAACAGGCCGATCTTTCCGCCTTTTAAAAACGGCTGCATCAGGTCGATGACTTTAATGCCGGTCTCAAACATCTCCAGCTTTGTACTCTGGGCCTCAAGCGAAGGGGGCTCACGGTGGATTGAATATTTTATCTTAGATTTTATCTTTCCCTTGTGATCGATAGGCTCCCCTATAACATTAATTAGCCTTCCCAGAGTAGCTTCACCTACCGGCACCTGAATGGGGGCATCAAGGTCAACCGCTTTCATCCCCCGGGCCAGCCCTTCAGTCGGATGCATGGAAACACATCTCACCCGGTCCTCGCCCAAGTGTTGTTCTGCCTCAACAATAATATCAATCGGAACGAGAGTATCAAATCCTTCACTTGTAATCCGGATGGCATTATATATTTCAGGCAATTCTGAATCTTTAAACTCAACCTCAACAACAGGTCCGATAACTTGAACTACCCGACCGGTTTTTTCCTTAGTATTCGCTTTTTTCTTGGCTTTTGCCATTTATCTCTCCATTTATCTATTTTTCGCCAAGGCATCAACAGCCGAAATAATTTCCAGCAGCTCGGTTGTAATGCCTGCCTGCCTGAGCTTGTTGAGGTTAAGAGTTAGGTCATCAATTAGATCTTCAGCATTATTTGTAGCATTATCCATGGCCATCATCCGGGCTGCATGTTCCGCAGCGATTGATTCACAATAAAAATGCCAAATTTGGCCTTCTATATACAACGGGAGTACGGTATTGAGAAAAGAAATCATTCCAGGCTCCCAATCAGGGATAAGTTGAATCTCTCCTTCCTCTTTTTCCTGAAATTCCACCGGCAATAATCTGGTTATGGTTATCTGGGGTGACAAAATAGATTTAAATTCATTATAGGCAACATAAACTGCATCTGTTTTATTTATAATATATTCCTGCATCAAAGAACCAGCTAAGTCTTTTAATTCTTCTTCGCTTAACTTTTGAATCCGGTCCACATAAGTACGCTCAATCGGAAAGGATGTTTTTTTAAAAAAAAGATCAGCTTTCCGCCCTAATAAAATCAAGCGGATGTCACAGCTTAAAGATCTCTCTTTTAAAAAACTCTGGGTTTTTTCCAACAGATTTGAATTAAAGGCTCCGGCTAAACCTTTGTCTGAAGATAGGACCAGTACTTTTATTTTTTTTTCTTTGCGCCTTTCAAGCAGGGGGTGACTAGACTTAGAAACATATGCAGATATTTTTGCGGCCAATTCCGGGTAATTATGCCAGCTTGGACGGCTTTCCATAACCCTTTGCTGAGCTTTTTTAAACTTTGCTGAAGCTACAGATTTCATAGCACGGGTGATCTGCTGGGTATTCCGGACACTTTTTATCCTGCGCCGCAAATCGATTAAAGCCGGCATTTTATTCTTTCTCTTCTCCAAATTGTTTGTTAAATGACTTCAAAGCTGAACTTATTTCTTGATCTAGCTCTGCATCTATCTCCATTTCTTTTCTTAGCTTTTTTATGAGGTCCGGATGTTCCTTATTTAGATACTCAAACAACTTTACCTCGTATTCCTGAATTTTTGAAACTTCAAAATCATCCAAGAAACCACGATTACCGGCATAGATAATAAGGATCTGCTCTTCAACAGATAATGGTTTATATTGGCCTTGTTTAAGTAACTCAGTCAGCCTTGCTCCCCGGTCAAGTTGGGCCTGGCTGGCCTTATCCAATTCAGTTCCAAACTGAGCAAAAGTGACCAGCTCCCTGTACTGAGCTAGATCCAAACGCATTTTACCAGCTACCTGCTTCATGGCTTTTATCTGGGCATTACCACCAACTCTTGAGACTGAGATCCCCACATTAATTGCCGGCCTAATCCCTGCATTAAAAAGCTCCGGTTCCAGGTATATCTGTCCGTCTGTAATCGAGATCACATTGGTAGGAATATAACCAGAAACATCTCCAGCTTGAGTTTCAATGATGGGAAGAGCTGTTAATGATCCCCCCCCTTTTTCATCAGCGTATTTGGCCGCCCGCTCCAGTAAGCGAGCATGAAGATAAAATACATCCCCCGGGTATGCTTCCCGCCCGGGAGGGCGGCGTAACAGGAGGGAGATCTCGCGATAAGCGGCAGCATGTTTAGAGAGGTCATCATAGATAAGTAAAACATGTTTCCCTTTATCCATAAAATATTCACCAATAGCACAACCACTGTATGGAGCTAAATACTGCAACGAAGACGGCTCGCTGGCTGAGGCAGAAACCACTATCGAATAATCCATAGCGCCGTAATCTTCCAGCATTTTTACAATATAAGCTACAGTGGAGTTTTTCTGGCCGATAGCAACATAAATACAGATCACATCCTTTCCTTTCTGGTTGATTATTGTATCAATAGCAATTGCTGTTTTTCCGGTCTGGCGGTCACCTATTATCAATTCCCGCTGGCCGCGTCCGATGGGGATCATTGAGTCAATAGCTTTCAAACCGGTCTGGAGCGGCTCTTTCACAGGCATCCGGTCTACAACTCCGGGAGCTAAGCGTTCAACAACCATAAAACTATCAGAATTAATTGGGCCTTTATCATCCAAAGGCTCCCCAATGGGATTGACAACCCGGCCGACCATTGCTTCCCCGGAAGGAACCTGCATGATCTTATGAGTCCTTTTTACAATGTCACCTTCTTTGATCAGATGGCTCTCTCCTAAAAGAACCACGCCTACATTGTCATCTTCTAAATTTAAGGCCAGGCCAAATACATTATTGGGAAGTTCCACAAGTTCATTGGCCATGACTCGGTCAAGGCCATAGACGCGAGCAATCCCGTCTCCCACAGAGATCACAGTCCCTACCTCTTTAATATCAATATCAGTCTGGTACCCTTCTATCTGGTGTTGAATAATCTTGCTTATCTCAGCCGCTTTTATTTCCATTTTATTACCTACCCTTTAATAATTTGTTCCCGGAGTCTTTCCAAATCTCCTTTGATTGAAACATCATAAACAATATTTCCTTTTCGCAGCGAAATCCCTCCTATCAAGGAGGGATCTTTTTTATACTTTAAGGCCACAGGCTTATTTTCAATATGTTCCAATTTATCCTGAAGCTTCTTCTCTTGTGAATCTGTCAGGGGAACCACTGATAAGACTTCATAGGTCACGATCCCTTTCTCCTCATTCCATAAATCAGGCAGAAACTCTATTATCCCGGACAAAAGCTCAAGCCTGTCATTTTCAATAAGCAGCAAAATAAAACGAGTTGTTTTCTGCTGCATGGAACTTTTTGAAAGAATTCCCTCTGCTATCTTTTTCTTTCTTGAAACAGGGAGAAGCGGCCTAGTAAGAAGATCATACAGTTTTTCCCGGGCTGCCAGGAGGTTTGAAAATTCTTTTAATTCCCGGTATATAATCCCATACTCCTTTTCGCCTTTAAGCGTACTTAACAACCCGTGGGCATATCTCTTAATCAATGCTTGATTTTTCATAAATATCTTCAAGCCTTTCAATTGATTTATCTATCAATAGTTTATGGTCTTTATTTGTAATTTTTTCTATGATACTCTTTTCTGCCTGACGCATTGCCAGTCCGGCAGCATATTCCTTGAGCTCTTTAGTCCCAAGATCTGAAATGACCTCAATTTCCTGGCGGGCCAACTGTTTAAGGCGTTCCATTTCCTGCCGGGCTGATTTAATAATCCGTTCTTCCTCAGCTTTACCTTCTGATTTTGCCTCCTTTAGCATCCGGGCAGTCTCAACCTCCAGCTCTTTTAAACGGGTCTGTGTTTTTTTAAGATTTGTCTCTGCATCCTTCCTGTTTGAACCTGCTTCTTTGATAGTCTGCTCTATTGTTTTACCCCGCTCAGCAAGGAAGTTACGGGCTGGTTTGTAAAGCAAAAAAGTCAATCCTCCAAAGAGGATAACAAAGTTCACAACCTTTCCTGCAAATGCCATAGGGTCTTCTTTGTGCTGCCCTTCTTCAGTCGACATAAAAAGAAAAAAAGGAAGCACCAGCAGGATAATCCAAATACGCTTTTTATATGTCATATCTTTAAAAGCCTTTGCTCGATCTTTTCCGCAAGCACCCGGCTTTCTGATTTAATCTCAGCCTTTAGGGAATCAAGCTGTTCGTTTAATTCCCTTCTTGCCTGCTCTATCTGAGTTCTGCATTCTCCGGACACTTCAGTCAGCATACGCTCCTTTTCCTTTCCAGCTTCTTTTTCAAATTTTTCGCGGGCTTTATACGCAGAAGCCCGAGCAGATCTGATATCCTCTTCGATTTTCCGGATCACCTCTTCATACTTCTCCACAGCTTCTTCCCCTGCTTTTCGGTCCTTTTCTATACTTTTTTCTCGCTTTCTCATGACTTTCCGAACTGGATTAAAAAATATTTTTGTAAGAATGATAAGGAGAACCCAAATAAGTATAAATACAACGATAATATTGCCGTCGACTGAGAGCATGATAATTTATTATAAATATCCAGAGAAAATTAAAAAAAAATGTACCATTTTTCTCTAAAAATTGCAAGCTAGTATAAGTAGCTGGAGTTCCTTGATTCTTTTTACCATTTTTCCCTTTAAACTCTGTGTATTAAGTTAATCTAAACCGCTTTTTTATCTCCCCAACTAAAAAAAGCGATCCAGTAACAATAATAGCTCCTTCGATCCCGGCAATTTCAACTGCCCTCTGCACTGCAGTCTTCGGATCAGGTTCTAGCAGGATGCGGTCCTGAAATCCAGAAGCACACTGCCTGATCTCCTCAGGAGAAGCCGCCCTAAAATAAGGAAATCGAGTTAAAATAACCTTCCGTGCTAAAGGGAATAATATTCTAGCCAGGCATTCAATATCTTTATCTCGCATAACTGCAAAAACGATTACAATTGGCGAAGGAATATTTTTCTTTATATACTCCTGCAAAACCTCGGCACTTTCCTTATTATGGGCTCCATCGAGATAAATTAAAGGTTTTCTAGAAACAATCTCAAGCCGACCTTCCCACTGAGTAGTTTCAATTCCCCTGATTATGGCAGCTTTATTCAATTTGTTCCAAACTCGGCTAAGTTGAACTGCTGCTGCAATAGCTACTGCAGCATTTTTCCCTTGATGTACACCAAGAAGAGAGGGAGAATATCGGAAGACATATTTACCGACCTTATATAGATAGGTGTGTTTTTTCTCCTCTTCCTCTTGCCTGAAACAACAAGCCAGGTCAAAGACTCCAAAAAATAAAGAGTTAGATGCTGCCGCTTTATTCCGGATCACATCATAAACTTCCTCCTTTTCTACACCACAAACGATCGGAATACCTGATTTAATGATCCCTGCTTTCTCGGCAGCTATCTCTTTTAAAGTGTTCCCTAAAAATATTTGATGCTCAGGTGAAATTGTAGTGATCACTGCTAATTTCGGGACAACAACGTTAGTAGCATCAAAACGCCCCCCCATTCCAACTTCCAATACTGCTATATCAATATTTTTTTCAAAAAAATAAAGCAGCGCTAGACAGGTCAGTATTTCAAAATGAGTGGGGTGGGAAGCTATTTTTTTTGAAGCTGAGAGCTCATCAATCACCAGCCTCAGCCTGGACAACAGCCGGCAGAAGTCAAAACGAGAGATTAGATCTTCTCCAACCCTAATCCTTTCTTCGTATCTTACAAGGTGAGGTGAAGTATAAAGACCGGTCTTGTAATCATGGAGGGAAAAAATCCTGGCCAGCATAGCACAAACAGACCCTTTTCCATTAGAACCTGCAACAAGTACTGAAGGATATTTTTTTTGAGGGTCATCCAATGCTGCAAGAAGGGTTTGCACATTATTTAGACCTAATTTGACCCCGAAGGCCTGAATGCGCTTAAGATATTCAAAACACTCTTTATAATCTTTCAAGATTCAGGTTCGAGAACGGTTAAGAAAGAGGTGAAGGCTCCGGATAAGATAATCACGTAGGTCTTTTCGCTCTACAACGGCATCCAGCATTCCATGTTCGAGTAAAAATTCCGAACGTTGAAAACCTTTAGGAAGCTTCTCTTTTATTGTCTGTTCAATAACTCGGGGCCCGGCAAATCCAATAAGCGCATTTGGCTCGGCAATATTAATATCTCCCAGCATAGCATAACTGGCCGTAGTGCCTCCGGTAGTTGGATTTGTAATAATAGAGATATAAGGAATACCGATCTCTTCGAGTCGAGCAATAGCGGCAGATGTTTTCATAAGCTGCATAAGAGAAATAACTCCTTCCTGCATACGCGCTCCTCCGGAGCAGGAAATGATCAAAATAGGAAGTCTTTCTTTAAAAGCACGCTCCAGAGCACGCGTGATTTTCTCTCCCACAACAGAACCCATACTCCCCCCCATAAATGCAAAATCCATAGCAGATATCAGGACCTTAACATTCCCCATAGTCCCAACAGCATTTACGACAGCATCAGAGAGAGAGGTCTTATCCATATATTGCACTAGTCGGTCTGAATATTTCTTGGAATCCTCAAACATAAGTGGGTCAAGCGGCTTGATGTTTTCATCATAAAGCTCATACTTGCCTTCGTCAAAAAACATGTTAAGGCGGACTTGGGAAGATAAGCGAAAATGAAAATTGCACGCAGGGCAAACAGAAAGGTTGTCAATGATATCCTGTTTATATTGGATGCGGCGGCAATTATTGCAGCGTGTCCACATTTTACTCATAACTTTTCCTTTTGGGGATTAATTCCTTTTTTTGGAAGAATCTTTCTTTGGGATCATTTCTGAGATCATTGCTATAACCGAAGCAGGATCCGGGAGCTTCTCCTTGATATCGATCTCATCATGGAGAAGATTTTTGATCGAACTTACCAATTTTTTCTTATCATAAGGCTTTTCAAAATAATCAGCAGCACCAAAGGACCTTATTGCTTCATTTTTATACTGAGGCCCTTTGTATAATCCGGTAACGATCACAACTGGAATAGCACCTTTTGTCTCACTATAGATTTTTTGGGTGAGATCAAATCCATGCAGCTTAGGCAGCATCGCTTCTATTAACATCAAGTCAGGATTTTCCTTTTTATAAAGATCATAAGCAGCCTGACCATCCGCCGCCTTAATAATCTGGAATCCATGAGAAGTGAAAAGTTCTGTTAGCTTATCCAGACTTTTTTTATCATAATCTACTATTAATATTTTTCTTTTAGCCATAATTATATATTATTATTTAAATTGTAGAGAATTAACATTATCATGTCAATCCCACATAACTTCGGAGTTCCCCCAATTTATTATAAACATCTGAACATTAAGCAAGAATCAGGTTAGTTGATACGAAAACACACGTATTTTCCCCAGCGTGGAAAATCCGCTCGGATACAGTCTTCGCTCTCTTCTCCTTACAGGAGAAGAACCATGCCCACTCATCCTTGCCAACGGCTTTCTTAATCATCCTGAATCATTCATAAAAATTGCCGATGCCCTATTCAAAAAAAACAACAACTTATTTTATCATCGGCACTTTTTACCCTCCGGGCGAGCCGATCTCACTGCACCTGCTTCGTTACAAGGCATTCGCGGTAAAGGACCACAGCTTCATACCCTGTGCCTTGCATCTGCAGCAACCTCGACTCGTGAATAATCCAGGCAAGTTAACCTGATTCTTGATACTTCTCTTTTGTCATACTAGGCTTCCCAATTATTATTTATTATAATATGCTGAAAAGCTTATATTTATATGAAAATAAGCGAAATTTTTGGGGGAATTCCTGCACATAACCATGAATAATGCAGGGAAAAAATGGTTTTTCCCATCTTCTGTTTTTCTTAGAGCCATCCTTTCTGCTTGTACCAGGATAAAGCCATTCTGATTCCCTCTTTGAAATCAACGCAGGGAGAATATCCCAAGGCTTGCTCCGCTTTCTTAATATTAAGCGGTTTGGGATGGATAAAAAAAGCCAGTTTCCCCGTGGTGAGAGGAGCTTCTTTTTTTATCAGCCGGAATGTTTTTTCCATAATCCAGGCTGCCGCTTTTAGAGGCAAAAGGGGTAAAGAAAAACGTGGGATCCTTGTACCTGCAGAGGCAGCAATGATCTCTGTAATCTGCCTGACAGTCAAGATCTCATTTCCGGCAACATTATAAATCCCTCCTGGTTTTCCCTTTTCTACACAAAGAAAAATACCCTGGATAAGGTCATCGATGTATACCGGGGTCTGCCACTTCTCCCCTTTAGTAACAAGAATAAATCGTTTTGTACTAATAGCTTTTATCAGCTTAAATGTCCTTCTGTCTCCGGGTCCATAGACCCATCCCGGCCGGATAACTACTATATCCATACCATCTTCAGCATGGCGAAGCGCAATCCGTTCTCCCTCCAGTTTTGTTTCATCATAGATATTTTTCGGCGTTAAAGGATAATCTTCATCTGCGGTTTCGCCTGAGTTTACAGCCCCCAAAACTCCAGCAGAGCTGAAATGAATGACTCTTTTTACTCCGGCCCGACTGGCTGCGGTTATTACATTATCAGTTCCCTCGGCATTAACCTGCTGAAATCCTGCCCTACCCATTAGCGAGGCACCCAGAGCAGCTGCCAAGTGAAAAACCACATCAGTACCGGCAGGTATTTTAAACAGATTTTTAGAATCTGTAATATCCCCCTGGACAAGCTTGCATTTTTCTTCCAAGGAGGGAATCCTTTTATGGACTAAAACACTGACACTCCAATTATTACGTAAAAGCTCATCTACAAGCCGGCTTCCGATAAAACCCGCTGCTCCCGTGACGAATGCTTTCATAGTAGTATACTTAGTCTCGATGCTTGGTTTTAGCCAGGACTAATTCAATTTTTTCCATATATTTCGGTAAAATATATTTACTGTTAGCCAAACTTTTAGCAGCTCTGGCAATAGCCAAACTTTCCTTATCAAACAGGGCAGATCTAATACCAACGGCCATACTGTCTACATCCGGATCTACCAGGATTGCAATTTTGTCATTAAGGACCTGGCTGTGAGTCCAGAGGTTTGTAGCAACAACCGGTTTTCCGGATTTTAAAAAAGAATATATTTTGAGGGGTGTGTTAGTCCCGGAAATGCGCGGAGAAACCAACACATCCGACAGGGAGATAAACAAAGGTATCAGAGCAGGGCCGACCTGCCCGGTAAAAAACACCTTATCTGAGATTCCCAATTTAACTGCTTCGCGCTGCATTTGTTCCACAGCCTCCGGAGTATCACCTACAAGCAGAAACACCGCTCGTTTATCTTGAACTTTAGCGGCAGCTTTAAGAAAAAGAGGAATCCCCTGGTAGGGCAAAAAATTTCCAGCATATAGGACAATTTTTTGATCGTCTCCGGCAAATTTCCGTCTCTTTTTATATACATCCGCCCGGGAATACTCAGGATATTCAAAATCTAAAAAATTTTCCAAAAGTACTGCTTTTTTGCCAAATCCTTCCGCTTTCACTATGTTCAAAAGGTCCGGGCATATCACAATAATTGCCTGTGAGTTTTTTAAAATAAACCGTTCCATCATAACAAACATTTGTTTCAGTATTATTGAGCGGGAAAAACTAAAATTCTCTAATTGCTGGGGAAGGCTGGAATGCATATCATAGACATGCGGCACCCGAAAAATTTTAGCCAATACCACTCCAAAAAAAGCCGCTTCTTCATGCGAAAAAACAAGGTCATAACGCTTGGTCACAAGCCTAGCAACAGCTTTTAACAACATGAGAAAATCCAGGGGAAGCTTAGTCAGAGAAGGTCCGATCTTGATTTTTATAATACAAAAAAGATTAGGAATACGTAAAATTTTTACGTTCTTAAATGACCTGTCTTCACCAAGGTGATAAGTAATAAGGTCCACTTTGTGGCCCAGGTCGGAAAGCACTTTTAATCTGAAATAGACACTGATGGGAGTGCCTCTCGGCTGAAAAAAAGGTTCGGGAGCAAGCATTAGGATTTTCATGAAAATACTGCGCTTGTTTTATTCTGACGTTTCGTCCAGTCCGGACTCAATAATCTCCCGTATATAATAAATTCGTTTTTCCAGAGATTCATGGTAAGTCCGCACTAGGATCTCAGCCAGTAAACCCAGAGTAATAAATTGAAAGCCGATAACAATTAATAAGATGGCCAGAAACAGAAGTGGGCGGTTGGCAATACTCTCCAGAAGAATAAGCCGCCGGTATGACAGATAGAGGGCCATAACTCCACCAACACTCCCGCTGGCTATACCAAAAATCCCGAATATCTGTAAGGGCCGCGTGGAATAGCTAAGAAAAAATTTTACTGTTAAAAGGTCAAGCATTACTTTGACAAATCTGAGCATACTATACTTGGACTTTCCGAACCTACGGGGGCGGTGGTTTACTTTTACCTCTGCAATAGAAACCCCCATCTGACTCGCTATAGCTGGAATAAAGCGGTGCATCTCCCCATAAAGGTTGATGCTTTTTAAAACCTCTTTACGAAAAGCCTTTAGAGTGCAGCCATAGTCATGAAGTTTTACTCTGGTTATAGCCGATATCAGCCAGTTGGCTGTAGAAGAAGGAAGTCTGCGGGAAAAAAGTTTATCCTTTCGTTTAACCCTCCAGCCGCTGGCAATATCATACCCTTCTTCGATCTTTTTTATCAGCAGTCCAAAGTCAGCCGGGTCATTCTGCAAATCAGCATCCAGGGTAATAATAACTTCACCCCGGGAATGGTCAAATCCAGCGGAAAGTGCTGCTGTCTGTCCAAAATTCTTTCTTAATTTAATAATCTTTATAGCAGGATACTGCTTCCAGATATTTGTTAGAACCAAAGCTGAATCATCCGTGCTCCCGTCATCTATAAAAATCACCTCATAGCTTTTTCCAAGGTTTTCGCAGGAGCTCTTTATCTCCCGGTAAAGGATTTCCAGGTTTTCCGCTTCATTATAGACCGGGATTACCAGAGACAGATCCAAATTCCTTCTGTTCTTCATCTCGGCTAATATAGCATATTGCTTAAGAAATGACTACAGCTAATGGTAACTAACGCTCCCCAAGCAAGAATTAAGCTGCGGATACAGGGGACAGACCTCTAAAACCGCTCAGCCTTGCTGCCTTTTTTGGAATTGCTTACATCCGAAGTTGACAATTATCTCCTTATATATAAAAATGAGAAAGTGTTCACAAGAACAAAAGGATGAATTATCAGGAAGACCTAAAATTAACGCCAATGAAATACTTCGATCAATCTAAACTAAAACTACTCCCATCATTTTCTATCCCCTTGATATTGATCTTTACAACCGCTATTCTTCTGTTGACGTTTTTCTTCACATTTTTTGCATTTTGCAACAGTGCAGAAGAACCCTTGACAAAAAATCTGTCAGACAGCAAACTCAAAGCTCAAATCGCCTTCAAGGGAAAGATCATCTTCCAGTCAAATATCGATGGAGACAATGATATCTACCTCCTCACTAGCGCCGGCTTAAAACAGCTTACCGACAACACCTGGCAGGATGAATATCCAGTCTGGTCACCAGATGGGAAAAAGATCGCTTTCACAGCTGATAGAAAAGGCCAATATGATATATACATAATGAAGTCTGACGGCACAGAAATCACTCCTATCACCTCTTCACCTGCGGATGAAATGGAACCTGCTTGGTTTCCAGACAGCAGAAGTCTAGCCTTTTCCATTAGAACAAAAAAAATTCTGGGCAAAAAATCTACTCTTTACAAGGTAAATCTCAATACACGCAAAACAAAAAGAATCATTCCAAATTTCTCCAAAGCTCACGGCATAGCAAATATATCCCCATCTGCTCCTCTCATCACTTTTACAGGGAAACGGACTCTTGGTTGGGATACTGCTATATTCCATACAATAAAAAAGCAAGTCATTTTTCTTAACCAAGGCGGAAAAAGTTGTAGGACCCGGTTTTCGGATGATGGCAAAAAACTGGCTTATGTTTCCTCAAAAGCTGACGGAAAAGGAGATATATGGCTGATGAATCCTGATGGAACCCAAAAAACCAGGTTGACAAAACGCGATAATACATATGATTATTTTCCATCTTGGTCTCCTGACGGCAACTACATCGTATTTAATTCATCTTTAAAACACGATCATAACGGAAAACTCTTTATTGTGAAAGTCAAAACAGGAGAAGTGTTTTTCCTTTTTGATTCGCCGGGAAATGATGTCTTTCCAGACTGGCACAAATAACACACCCTGCGTTGACTAAAATAGAGTTAGTGGATATGATAAATGGCTAATGAAAAAAATCAGACTTCATACAAAAATCTTCCTGGGATTAATATTAGGTATAGTCGCCGGATTGGTTTTTGGAGAAAAAGTTCTTCTTATTGAGCCTATAGGAACCGTTTTCCTTCGCATGATAACCATGATAGTAGTTCCTTTAGTATTTGTCTCTCTAATGCTGGGAACCGCCAGCCTGGGGGATGTGCGTAAATTAGGGCGTATCGGCGCAAAAACCGCAGTTTATTTCGTAGTAACGACCATCATTGCCATAGTCATAGGTCTGGTCCTGGCTAATATTGTCCAGCCTGGAGAAGGCCTGAATGAAAACATTAAAACAGAGCTGTATAAGGACTATGAGGCCAAGGCCCAGGACGGCATAAAACATATGGAAGAAAAACCGTCAATCATAGAGATCCTGATAAATATAGTTCCCACTAACCCGGTAGCGGCTTTTATTGAAGGCAATATGCTACAGATAATCTTCATGGCACTTCTATTTGGAATAGTCCTGACTCTGATCAAAGAGGAAAAATCCAAACTGATTATCAATTTCCTGGACGGACTGAATGATATGCTTATCCAAGTCGTGCATATTGTCATGAAACTTGCCCCTTACGGAGTTTTGGCGCTCAGTGCAGCTGTTATCGGCCAATACGGAATTGATATCCTAATAACTCTATTAAAATACTCCCTGGTTGTCATTTTTGGGCTTGTTTTTTATGGCCTCAGTATAAACAGCCTTTCAGTCAGCTTTCTCGGACATACAAGTCCGCTTCTTTTCTTCAGAGCCGCAAAAGAAGCAATAATCATCGCTTTCAGCACTTCCAGTTCTATGGCAACCCTGCCGGTGGCAATGGAAGGAGTAGAACACATCGGAGTCAAACGGGAATACTCAAGCTTTGTGCTCCCTCTGGGAGCAACTGTAAACATGGACGGAACTGCACTGTATCAGGGAGTCTCCGCAATTTTTATTGCTCAGATCTATGGAATTCAGCTTGGCATCACTGGCCAGGTCACAATAGTGCTTATGGCGGTACTTTCTTCAATCGGGGCTGCAGGCGTACCGATGGCAGGGATAATCGCCCTTGCCCTTGTATTAAAACAGCTCGGCATCCCCCTTGAAGGGATTGCTCTTATCTTAGGAGTGGAAAGACTACTGGATATGGTTCGTACAAGTGTAAATGTCATCGGAAATATGGCTTGTGCAGTAGTAATTCAGAATATGGAAGAAAAGTAGAAAAATGGCATCCCTTAACTACTGGGCCCGGCTTCTAAGGCTATTCTATCATTACCGAAAAAAATCCCCAAAACTTCCTTACCTGCCGGTCCGTCTCTGGGTAGAATTGACAAATTTCTGTAACTTCAAATGTATTATGTGTCCAAATAAAGACCTTAAGAAAAAGGACAAAGGTTACATGGACATGGACCTGTACAAGAAGATCGTGGATGAGGCTCGGGAATTCATATTTGACATCAATCTTGCCCACCGGGGAGAATCACTGCTCCATCCTGAGATCGTTGAGGCAATAAAATACTCCAAGCAAAACAAAATATTTACCCGCTTGCACACAAATGGCTCTAAACTGACAGAAGATCTGGCAGAAAATATCATTGCAGCCGGACTCGACCGGATTTCCTTTTCCTTTGACGGGTATACACAGGAAACTTATCAAAAAATCCGGGTGGGAGGAAATTTTGAAAAAACTATTGAGAATATAGTACGCTTTTTAGAAATAAAGAAGGCCGCCGGAACTATAACTCCTCAGATTTCCATCGAAGTCATCGACTTTGAGAAAACATCAGGAAAAAATCTCGAACAAGCTAAACAAGAATTTAAAAAACGGTTCCAAGGCCTTCCTCTGGACAGCTTTGTTATAAAAGAACTGCATAACTGGGCCGGAGAAATAAAAACGAAACAAAATTCTGATAACTACTCGATCTGCCCATTTCCCTGGAATGCTTTAATAATATGCTGGGACGGTTCAGTCATCCCCTGCACCCAGGATTTTTTTAATCACAATATCATCGGAAATATTAAAGACAATTCAATAAAGGAAATCTGGAATGGTAAAAAAATAACCCTCCTGAGAAAAAAATTAGCCGAACAGAAACTGGATGAATTCAAGACGTGTTCAAATTGTGACCGAGTGTGGCGCAAAGGTTTTCTTGGGGTTCCCAAAGAATATCTCTGGAAATTTATCTCAAAAAGGATGCCCTGAATTAATCCTGAACTATTCATAAAAAATGTCGATATAATTGTCAATTCTTGATAAATAAATATTTTACATTGATTCTCATAGAGATACAATTTACCGTTTCGTTTTTGCTGTAATCTTTATTTATAATCGACATTTTTTACCTTTCAGGCGAGACGATCTTACCGCATTTGCTTCGTTACAGGGTATTCGCAGTGAAATACCACAGCTTCATACCCTGTGCCTCGCCTCTACGGCAACCTTGACTCGTGAATAATCCAGGATAATCCCGAGGATTGCTTAAACCTCAACTGCTTTTTTTTGTTTTCTTCTGTCTTTTATCTTCCAGGCAGGATAACCGAGAATCACCGAGTACTCCTTGAAAGATTTAGTCACCACTGATGCCGCCCCAACAATACATCCTTTTTCAAGCGAAACCCCATCCAGGATGATTGCCCCGGCCCCAAGCCATATATCGTCTTTTATCATTATCCCGCCTTTAGAAATCGATGGCTGAAACATTATAGGCATGGAAATATCATCATAAGTATGATTGCCCCCAGCAACAAGATAACAGCGCCCAGCAAGGAAACAGTATTTTCCTATTCTTATCTCAGTTTCTGAAAGCAATGAACAGTTGGCGGAAAGGTTACAGTAATCACCCAGATAAATGGAACCTTCCTTACAGCTAATAATCGTATTCCGGCCGATATAAACATTTTTCCCGATTCGGATCCCTTCATTTTCTTCTCCCTTAGCATCCAGCACAACATTGTCATCAATAACTGTATGGTCTCCAATACTGATTTTATGGGGTTGCCGCAGGGTAACATTCCGTCCGAACACTACTCCCTTGCCGACTTTATGGAAAAGAAGAGGATAGAAAATCTTGCGAAAAAAAAATCCCAGAGCACCTGGAATCCAGGAAAAGAAAAAAATGATAAATTCATACTTGAGTAAAACGAAAAGACCTTTTTTCCCGATAACAATAGATGAATACTTATGCCTTGAGGATTTCTGCTCGTCCATTATTTTTTTTTGTAGGCTGGCCTTAAATTCTTCTCTCACGTTGCATATCATATGCAATAAATCACTAAAAATCCAGCAGTAAATATACTAGGAATATCCCTGTTTTTTCTGGGCTGAAGCTCACCAAGCAAGAATCAGGTCAACTTTTAAATAAATAAGAGAATTTCCGGGTGATCGTAATGACAGGAGTTCCCCCAAAATTTCCGTTTGTTTTCATATAAACATAAGCTTTTCAGCAAGTTATAATAAATAATAAGTGAGAAGCTTTTTTTTAAGGAAAAGCGGAAAAATGAATCAGGCCAAGAGCTGGCCTGGATACAGGTAAATCCTGGAGAAAGCCATCCGGAACAACGCGGGCATGGTTCCTCGAGAGAATCTCGAGGAGAGCGTTGTGAGGACAGGAAGGGATTTCCCCGCTGGGGGAAGTCCCTGTCTTTCGCAGGGACTTACCTGTATCCAGGCCATACATCTCCTGCAAGTTTAAAAAATTTGGGGAACTCCTGGATCGTAATGACAATTGACACAATTACAGAAATAGTCTATATATTAAACGGCTGTAATCTTTAATCTCAAAAAAAATGAGAGCCCTTTTTATGCGAGTAATATTAGTTTTTTTATTCTTTCATATAATCAACTCGGGGATAATATTTCCTCAATCCGAAGGAGAGGAACATCAAATAAACACTTTCACACTAGGAAACCAATTAAATCCCACTATTGATGCAGACAAAACCGCTGATTTTATAATCTCATGGGAAAGTGACAGACAAGATAACAATTTTCCGGGAATCTATGCCCGTAGATATTACAAAACAGGGCTTCCAAAGGGAGAAGAATTCCAGGTTAACACATCATGGGCTCCACATTACCGGCCTGCGATCGCAGTGGGAAACCTGGGGAATTTTGTTATTGCCTGGGAAAATTACTGGATAGAAAATCCAACAAGCAGTGGCATATCTGCCCGGGTTTTTGATCAAGATGGGAATGCCCTGGGTCAGGAATTCCAGGTAAATGAATACATCTCAGATTTTCAAGGAGAACCTGATGTTGCAATAGACAGCACTGGTAACTTTGTTATTACCTGGCAAAGCTGGGGGATGGATGGGGACAGATCAGGAATCTCTGCCAGAATGTTTGACAAAAACGGTATCCCGTTAGGACCGGAATTCCAGGTCAACTCCTATACTGCTGACAACCAGTTACACCCGGAAATAACCATGGATCAACAGGGAAGTTTTGCTATCACATGGTCGAGTTTCGGACAGGATGGAGATAAAACCGGAATCTTTGCAAAAAGATTCGACCGGGAGGGAAATACAGCAGGTCCGGAATTTATAGTAAATTCATCTTCAAAAGGCTGGCAGGAATGGCCCGCTATTGCCATAGATACCTGGGGTAATCTTATTATTTGCTGGCACAGCTGGCAGGAGGACGACCAAGCTTACGACATTTCCGCCCGGATATTTGATAAGATAGGAACTGCGAAAGGATTGGAATTCCAGGTCAATAGCATTTCAGAGGACTGGCAGGTCTTTCCTTCTATTGCTGTTGACTCGGAAGGAAGTTTCATAATCACCTGGCAAAGCAGGGGGCAGGACGGTGATTCATTCGGAATATATGCCCGCATCTTTGAAAAAAATGGACAATCCCTGGGGCCAGAATTCCAGGTCAACTCAACTTCAACAGGAAGCCAAGAGTCAGTGGATATTTATATGTTTTCCCGGAAAACATATGGTTTCGCTTGGCAAAGTCAACAAAATGAAGAAACTGAATGGGACCTGTTCAGTAAAACATTTGCCATCCAATTACCTGGCCTCGAGAGTAATCCCAAAAAATTTAAGGAAAAACATGATCCGCAAAAAAATATGCATTCTCTTCGCCTTGATATCTATCGCGACAGCGGTCCCAGCAGATGAAAATCTTTTAACAAAAAGAGGAAAAACAGTCTATCCATATTTTAACAAAGCAGGAGAATTGAATTTTATTATCTGTAACGATCAGGGAAGCACTATCATACTCAGGGCAACTCAACCTTTATCTAATATTCACTCCGGAAGCATTCAATCATATTCTAACCTCCAAACTCTACAGATAAAAAAAGATAACGGCAACAACAACTGGATGATCTGGGAATATGGCAAAGATCAGGAAGAGGATGTCTTTTTAGGCAGAATTCAGGAAAGAAAAATCTGCCATACTAAAAATATTTCCTTAGGGATTAAAGGTAAAAATATTTTTCCCAGTCTGGCATTCTCTCCAAACAACCAAGCATGGGTGACCTGGATAAATACCAGAGGAGGGCAAAGTCAGCTTATAGTAAAAAACCTGGATGCTTCATTGATATGGAGTATCCCGTCCAACAGCTCATTAATGTATTCCCCCCAGATTATTATCGATGGAACAGGAAAACCATGGCTCTTTTGGATAGAACCAAAAAAGAGAATGGATAGACTATATTATTCCTTTTTTAACGGAGAGACATGGACAACACCTTTAACACTGGATTCTAATCCGGAAGCGCCGCATTTTCATCCTGCAGCCACCCTAAACAAAAATGGATACCCCTGGGTATCCTGGAGTAGTTATGACGGCGAGGATTACGAAATTTTCACTACATCTTGGAATGGGAATAAATGGCTTGAAATTGAAAGGATTACAAATAACTCTTCTCTATCTGACGCAGAGCCTTCTATCTCACTATACCTTAATTCCATTCCCATGATCTCCTGGAGCCAGGCCGGAAACGGAAAAAGGGACAACTTCATCTCGTTTAAAACTGAAAGCGGGTGGTATCCAGCAATCAACATCTCCCATGACAACAAAAGAAGCCAATCTCCTATCCTGATAACAGAAGGACATAAAATCGCTGTTGCCTGGAAGGATGGAAAAAATGTCTATGTCAAGCATCTTTCCTTTTTTGAGCTTCAAGCAGAAAGACATCCTGAAATAACAGAAAAAATCAGCGTCAAGTCAATCCACCTTGCCTCTGACAGGTTTATCGGCTTCGGAGATAGTATTACTTACGGGTCCATGAACGGCCCTTTTATGGGAAAAGGATATATCCCCCGCCTATTGGATCTTTTGAAAAATAACTATGTGGAGCCTTATATCTCCAATCGAGGAATACCCGGGGAACAAACCTGGGAAGGGCTCAGCCGAATTGATAGTGTTATCTCAGCAGACCTTGCTCTTTATCTGCTGCTTATGGAAGGCACCAATGATATCACCGCAATTCAATACTCAATGAACACTACTGCGTTTAATCTAAAACAGATGGTTCAAAAGAGCCTTGATTATGGAGTTATCCCCCTGATATCAAATATTATCCCCCGCACCAGAAATCTCTGGAAAGCAATCATTCGGGCAAGAACATTCGATTTAAACAGTAAGATCGAAAGCCTCGCCCAGGAATTTAATCTGTCATTGGTGGATAATTATAATGCCTTTTATAATTATCCGGAAAAACAGGGAGGATTTGAATCGTTAATCTCAGCCGACAATCTTCACCCCAGTAACACCGGTTACCAGATAATGGCTGAAACCTGGCATGATAATATCAACTTTATTCCCTTCCCTCCGGTCAATCTCTCCCAAACAATCGTTGCAAACAAGGCTTTTCTGTACCAGGAATACTTAAATCACCTCTTCTGGTCAAACAATCCCAAGAATCAGGGCCGGTTCACAATAGTAAAATACAGAATATATAGAAAGACAACCGATCAGGAAGACACCCTATTCATCCAGGTCGGAGAAGTCGCTGCCCCCCAGACTGAATTTATAGACAGAAAGTTCTCCAGCCGGGAAGAAGCAAACAACTATATCTATGGAATCACATCTGTCGATGAAGAAAACAATGAAAGCAACATCCGTAAAGGATAAGAATTGAAGAAGAAATATATTTGCATCTACTTAATATTAACTCTTATGCTTTTTCCGGCCATAATCTCAGCTCAATCCCCAACTGATTCTGAACTGTCTGATATTATCATAAATAAAACAGAAAACCAGTTAGAAGTAAAATTAATAATCAATAATCTCATTAGTTATACGAGTTTTCCTCTTTTCAGCCCCAACCGTTTAGTTATCGATTTATTGCAGGTCAAGAGTTTTACCTGTGATCCTGAAATCGAGATCAATGATTCCGGTGTTCAACGGATTAGAACCGCAAAAAACCAGCCTACTGTAACCAGGGTTGTTTTTGACCTGGAAGAAAGTATTCCTTCCTATTCTATTGAAGAGAAAGAGGACGGGATTTTTATATATTTCAAAATTGAACCAACTATAGAAGAAAAAAAGGAAGAAAAACCGGCTGGCAAGGTTGAAGAAACTCCCATCCTGCCTGAAATTAAAAAAGCCCTAGAAAGGGAACAATTAGCCAGAAATCAAAAGCTCGGAATTTCGATCAACAGCAGCCTCTACTTCCCTCATGATGCAGATTTTCGGGATGTATATAGGTCAAATATGTTCTCCCTGGGAGGAGGATTAAGTTTCCTCTATCCATTAAGCCACAAAGAAGATCTAGGAATAGCTTTGGATTTTATTTATATGGCCGCTAAAGGCAGTACATCCTATACCGATGAAGAAATCAAGTTCTCAATGATGCCGCTTTCATTAACTGTATTTTATTCGCTCCATTTCGGGAAATTCTCTCCTTTTGCAGGAATCGGAGGGGATTATTATACCTATAAAGAAAAATATCCGGATACCTTTGCAATCACAGAAACAACCGGCTCATTACTCGGCTATAACCTTCTTTTAGGAACACATTTGCAGATAATCAAATCCATCGCTGTAAAGGTCTATTGTAAGCTCCATATGGCTAAGAAAACAGAAAACGACATCAAAACGAATTTAAGCGGCAACGAATACGGAATCGGTTTGATCTATTTCTTCAACTTCTAACCTCCTCCCTGCAAGACTGTGAAATGTAAAGACAATTAGGAGTAACCGATTAGTAGTACTAAAAGAAAAAGTCGCAGGCATGCTCTAGGGCAGCATTTTCTACACAATCAGCGCATTATAGAAAAGATAGGACGCTGCATCAATCCCGGAAAAGGTGACTTTATTATAGAAATCGGCGCAGGACGCGGCGCCCTGACTTCCCTTTTAGTAAAAAAAGCAGGCAAAGTAATAGCAATCGAGAAAGACCAATCCTTAATCGTTTCCCTGCAAAAACTAAAATCCCCAAATTTAACCATCCTTAATGAGGATTTCCTCTCCATCAAACTAAGCCAGTTTGTTAATGGCCAAAAATTCAAGCTGGTAGGTAATCTGCCTTATTCCCTTTCTTCCAGGATTCTATTCAAAGCACTTGCTGAAAAAAACAACCTGTCAGAATGCCACTTTCTCCTGCAAAAAGAAGTGGCTGAACGAGCATGTGCTCTCCCCGGTTCTAAAAAATATGCTCCAGTTTCTATCCTTTTTCATAACTTTTTTCTTACTACAATAAATTTCACGATCGCTCCCGGCTCTTTTCAGCCCCCTCCCCAGGTATACTCCTCTTTTATCTCTCTAATTAAAAGAGAATGTCCTATTTTCGTCCTTAAAGACGAGAACCATTTCAAGTCTTTCTTAAACACCTCCTTCGGGCAAAGGCGAAAAAAGCTATCAAACAATCTGAAAGCTTTGAATTTTCCCCAGATCCGCATAGAACAGGCATTAAAAATTACTGAGATAGACGGCAACCTCAGGCCGGAACAGGTCACACTAAAACAATTCGTCAAACTTTTCAACCAGCTTCATTATGGTTCATCTCCCGATTAGTTGCTGCAAAGAGAAAGAGGGAAGCCATTTTTTGACAAAAGAGCGGTAAAAAGAATCAGGTCAACTTGCCTGGATTATTCACAAGGGGAACTCCAGATTTATTACTACAAGCTACGGACTATCAGCTAAGGGCTAAAATATGTTATAATTTTTTTTAATGAAAAAAAGAAAACCCAAGCAAACAAAAAATCGCGCCAAAAAAACCAATCCGAAATATCGCGTCCGCTCATCCGAAGTCAAAGGCGTAATCTTTATTCTAATCGCCATATTTCTCTTATTAAGCTTAATAAGCTATAGCTCTACAGATCCATCATGGGCTTCTGTATCCACTTCCAAACAGAAGGTCCATAATTATTTAGGAAAAGCAGGCGCCTCCTTATCAGAAGCACTTCTCCAACTTTTTGGCTTTGCTTCGTTCATTCTACCCCTGGCATTTCTCTACTTCGGAATTCTGTCCTTTTTGCCGGATAAAGAAAGACCCGCACTTAAACAGCTTGCTGGGACAGCACTTCTTCTTATTATCCTTAGCTCGCTTTTCTGTATATTTTTTCCTGAATTACCCTGGGCAGATATGCAAGCCGGAGGATTAACAGGAAGTCTTACAGCCTCCATTCTATTACCCTACTTTAATCACACCGGGAGTTTGCTTGTCCTTTTTAGTGCTCTCATTCTCTTCATTATCTTTTCAACTCATCTTTCTGTTCGCAGTGTGTTTTATTTTATTATTAGGCTTTTTAATTTCCTTTTTAAAGAGGTAAGAATCCGGATCACCCACTACCGCATTAAAAAGCACAAAGAAAAGATGAGGAAAAAAGTAACCGAAAAATACTCAGATACAAAACAAAAAGCTGAAAAGCCAGTCTCCCGAAGAAATATTAAAAAAAGAATAGAATCCATTCAAGCTAAAATTTCTCAACCCGCCTCTGGGGAAAACATTCTGTTTCCAGAAATGGAACAAGGTGGTTACAGCTTCCCACCATTATCTTTATTAGACCCGGGCAAAGAAACAGAAAAAATCGACAAAAATGAACTGTTTGAAAAAAAACAAATAATAGAAGATAAATTTCTTCAATTTCAGGTCGAAGGAGAAGTCAAGGAATACCATCCCGGACCCATCGTAACCACATATGAATATTACCCCCATCCACATATAAAGGTCAGCCAGGTAGTCAACCTTTCCGAAGACCTGTCTCTTGCCTTAGGAGCACAAGCCGTCAGGATCCAAAGAATCCCGGGAAAGTCATCTCTCGGAATCGAAATTCCTAATAATAAAAGAGAGATAATCAAGATAAGAGACATAATCCAGACTGATAAATTTTTAAAATCCCCTTCCAAACTGACCATAGCACTCGGGAAATCCATACATGGAGAGCCATATATTACAGATCTTTCCATTATGCCTCACCTCCTGATCGCCGGAGCTACAGGTACTGGAAAGAGTATTACTCTTAATACAATTATCGCCAGCATCCTCTACAAGGCAACCCCGGATGAGGTAAAAATAATCCTAATTGACCCGAAAAGAATAGAATTTTCCTTATACGAAGGAATGCCTCATCTTTTATGCCCGATTGTAAAAAATCCAAAAAAGGCTGAAGGCATCCTGCTTGATGCTATAAATAAAATGGAAGAACGATATCAGACATTGGGCTATTTAAAAGTCAGAAATATCGACCAATATAACCGGGAAGTTAAAAAAATATTAAATAAAGACAGTAAATCTCTTTCTGAAGAAGAAAAAGAAAAGCTCAAGCCTCTTCCCTACATAGTTATCATAATTGATGAGCTTTCAGAACTAATGATGGCAGGAGCAAAGGAAGTGGAATACTGCATAGCCCGACTGGCTCAGTTAGCGCGTGCCGTTGGTATCCATCTTGTCATGGCTACCCAGCGTCCTTCTGCTGATGTTATTACCGGTACTATCAAAAATAATTTTTCCAGCAGAATTGCTTTGCGGGTGCCATCAAAAACCGACTCGCGAGTAATTATTGATGCAAATGGAGCTGATAAATTACTGGGAAATGGCGATATGCTTTTTATGCCCCCTAACTTCCCCAGGATCATCCGGCTGCATAGCTCTTTCATCTCCCTCTCTGAAGTCACCCGGTTACTTAAATTCGTAAAAGAGCAGGGCAAACCAACTTATGATAAAAACATAATCAAAGTCCTTAAAAGCCCCGCAGGCAAAGCAAAAGATGAAAGCAGCGAAAAAGACGCTCTTTTCGAAAAAGCAGCAGAGCTGATCCTCCTAACCGGACAGGCCTCAGCCTCGTATTTACAGAGGAAGCTTAAATTAGGATATGCCAGAGCCGCCCGGATCATGGACCAGATGGAAGCTGAAGGCATTGTAGGCCCCTCTAAAGGAAGTAAAGCGCGCGAAATACTGGTCGATCCTGACACTTACAAAAAAAACTTAATGACCTGAATAAATTATAAATTGCAAACAGCAAATACCTAAAAATTACTAAAAGTGAAAAAAACATTTTCGCAATCCGAGTTAAAGGAAATTGTCAAAAAGTACCGTCCTATAGTTAGCCTTCGAGTCAGAAAATCACTAGGAACACACATTCCTGATTGGGAAGATGTAGTCAATGAAATAATGGTCAATACTCTTGAAAAAATAAAATCAGGTAAGTTCAGGGGGGATTCTAGTATCGGTACCTTTATCTACACAATTACCAGCCGTAGAATAGTTGATTTTATTAGAAAAAAAAATAAAGTCTTGCAATACGCCCCGGAACCATCCTCCTTCCCAGCTCCTAACAAAAACATAGAAAGCAAGGAAAGGAGTAAGTTTGTCGCAAAATATCTAAAAAATCTTCAGCCTAAATATAGAGAAATTATTTATCTTTACTATTATAAGGAACTTACGCGGCAAGAAGTAGCGAAAAAAATTGGCATTCCTCCCCGCCGAGTAAGTGAACGTGCAAACTACGCCAGAAAACTTCTAAAAAAAATGATGAAAAAATGATTTTTTCCGAACTTCTACTGCTATTACGACTAAATTAATGAACTTTAAATATATGGCAAAGGTGATGAGAAAACAAAAATATGAAAAATTGATCGATGATTACCTATTAAACAATCTCAACAAAGAAAAAGAGGAAGAGTTCGAGCAACATTATTTTAACTGTCCCTCTTGCTTTAAAAAATTGAAAGATAGAGAAGAGTTTATTTCAATCATAAAACATACACCTGACCTCTTCTTTCATGACTTGAATTTAAAGAACAAATCAAAAAAAGAGCTTTTTTTTAAACGCATCTCTACCTTACTTTCTCCCAAGCAGTGGGCGGCAGCCACTCTTTCAGCAGCTTTGCTCATCATAGTGATTTTTAATATTTTGCCAAATATAAAGACACCCTCCTCCCAATTTTCCCTTGATAGCAACGTAGTAAGAGGAAGATCTATTGCTATTATTTCAGATACTGCCCCCAATGAATTAAAATGGAAAAGCATGGGCGAAAATATAGAATATAATATTTCAATTTATGACAACCAGCTAATCTGGGAAGAAACTACCTCTGAAAATTCTATTTCCCTTCCTGATGAGGTATATGCTCAAATGACTCCCGGAGTCAAATATTTCTGGCAGGTTAAAGCATATTCTCAGGAAGGAACCCTAATAGCGAAATCCAGCAAGGTTCAACTGAAGTTTATCAATAAATAATCCAGGTTAATCATCTACTTTTTCTTCTTCCGTATACATGCGACCTTTACTTTCATCCTCAAAAGCGAGGCAGCACATCAACCGGCCGCAGACCCCGGATATTTTTGTGGGATTAATGGCGATCTTTTGTTTTTTTGCTTTCTGAATGGTTACCGGCTTAAAATTTTTAATAAAACTAAAACAACAAAGTTCCCGGCCGCAGACCCCCAATCCCCCGATCATTTTTGCTTCATCACGGACACCAACCTGCCTCATTTCTATGCGCATTTTTAATTCTTTTGCTAAATCTTTGACTAATTGCCTGAAGTCGATACGTCCGTTTGCAGTATAATAGAATATTCCTTTCTGTTCATTAAAAAAGTACCTGACTTTAACCAACTTCATGGGCAGTTTTCGGGACTTTATCCTCTTTATACAGAAATTAAAAGCCTTCTCTTCTTCCCTGTCAAGGCGACTGATTTTTTTTTCATCATCAGAGTTGGTCTTACGTATGATCTTTACAGCATCTTTAGCCGCCTTAGGGAAATCACAAACCTGGCTGGATACATCAATGACTTCCACCAGGTCACCACCAAGGTCTGATTCAATAATACAGCGATCCCCGCTTTTTAACTCAAAATCACCTTTTTTTACTCTAAAAACTTTATTAAGCTTCTCTGAATAAACACATACAATCTTAGACATAATTCTTTCCTAATAAATTTACTATCAGAGAACTGACAATAAGCCTTATATTTGTATTATACTCAAAACCTTTGAAAGAGTCGTCTAAAAGATTTAAATAAGACAACAATTGTTCTAAACCGATCCGTTCTTCCATATCTATCATTTTTGTTTTATAGTCCTGATTGATAAGATAGCACAAATCCCCCCCTTCCTTGATGACAATTAAATCCCGGCAAAAAGAAGAAATTATCTCTAAAATCGGGCCCAGCTCCTCTTCCACTACTTTTCTTGGCAGGTTCGAATACTTTTTTAGCAATCCCGCCATATTTTTTTGGTCAAGGAATGACATAAATAAAAGCCATGCCTTTTTTCTTTGCGCTTGAATTTCTTCCTCATCCAAGCTTAATGCCTTATTTAGATTTCCTCGAGCCAGAAGTGATAATATCTTTGCTTTATCTCTTTCCATACCCTTTTCAATAAGGGATTTTTTAATATCTTCTCCAGAAATAGCGGAAAAACTGATATTTTGACAGCGGGATTTTATGGTAGGCAGGATATCATACGGGCTATTGGTAAGTAAAATAATAAAAGAAAATAGAGGAGGTTCTTCCAGCACTTTAAGTAAAGAGTTTTCAGCCTCATTATTCATTTTATCTGCATCAGTTATAATAAAAACCCTTTTCTTTCCCACCATGGGACGCAGGTATGCTGCTTCTTTTAAAAGCCTCATCTGATCGATCTTCAAAACATCTCTTATGGGAGAAATAAACATCACATCAGGGAAATTCTCTTTGTTTATGTCCTTACAATTAGCGCAAATTTCACAGGCGTCATCGGACTTTTTCAAACAATTTAGAGCTTTTGCTATAACAGATGCAGTCCCTTTTTTTCCGACCCCGTCAGGTCCGGAGAAAAGCAATGAATTGGGAAGCCTGTCCCTTGCCAGACTTTTCCTCAGAATATTTTTCGCTCGCGTATTTCCCGGAATATCTATAAATGCCACAGCTCTGCTCCACTTAAAATTATACCCGAATCCTCTCTATTTAAAAAGGGAAGCCTGCTAATAATTTAGCCTGAACTATTCATAAAAAATGCGCTTTAAAAACCTTCCGGTAAAAGAATCCTTTATCTGACTGACCTCTTCCGGAGTCCCTGAGGCGACAACATAGCCACCTCTCTCTCCTCCTTCCGGGCCTAAGTCAATAATATAATCTGAATACTTAATAACTTCAAGGTTATGTTCGATAACAACAACCGTATTACCCAGCTCAACAAGCTCAGACAACACTTTCAGCAGCTTGCGAACATCATCAAAATGAAGCCCAGTTGTCGGTTCATCTAAAATATAAAGAGTTTTCCCTGTATCTTTGCGGCTGAGCTCTTTAGTCAACTTCATACGCTGGGCTTCTCCACCAGAGAGAGTAGGGGCTGGCTGGCCCAGCCGGATATAGCCCAGTCCTACTCTTTTCAAAATTCCGAGTTTCCGCTTTAAAACCGGGTGGGCCCTAAGATAATCGTAAGCTTCATCTACAGTCATGGCCAAAAAATCTGCGATATTTTTCCCCTTATAACGAACCGACAATGTCTCCCGGTTATAACGTTTTCCTCCGCACCGGTCACAGGTTACAAATACATCAGGAAGAAAATGCATCTCGATCTTTCTGGCACCTGCTCCCTTGCATTCCTCACACCGGCCTCCAGAAACATTAAAACTGAACCGGCCCGGGGAATAACCCCTGATTCTGGACTCCTGAGTAAGGGAAAACAATTTTCTTAAAGATGTAAATAATCCTGTAAAAGTGGCAGGATTGGAACGGGGAGTCCTTCCTATAGGTTTTTGGTTTATAGAAATGACCTTATTTATCTCCCCTCCCCCCTCAAGCAATTTATGCCTGCCGGTCTTATGCCTGGCATTATGACAAAAATTGGAAAGACTCTTATAAAGAATATCATAAACAAGAGTACTTTTCCCGGAACCGGATACTCCCGTAACAGCTGTCATCACTGAAAGAGGAAATCTGACATCAATATTTTTTAGATTATGCTCAGAAGCGTCTACGATTCTTAACCAGTTATGGTACTCTCTTCTTTTTTTCGGAACAGGAATGCTTTTTTTCCCGTTCAAATATTGCGATGTCAGCGATTTTGAAGAGGATAGTATACTTTCCAACCTGCCCTCTGTGACTTTTTCTCCTCCCTTTTCTCCCGCTCCTGGGCCCAGGTCTAGAATATAATCCGCAGCCCGGATGGTCTGTTCATCATGTTCGACCACAACAACTGAGTTGCCTTCATCTCGGATTGCCTTTAATAGAGAAATCAGACGGGCATTATCACGCTGGTGGAGGCCGATAGTAGGTTCATCCAAAACATAAAGCACTCCCCGGAGACCCATCCCGACTTGGGCGGCCAGCCGGATCCTCCGGGCTTCACCCCCTGAAAGCGAAGCGGTCGTTCGTGTGAGCTGTAAATAAGACATACCAAGCTTTTCTATTACTTTCAGGCGGGATATAATTTCTTTTTGGATCTTATAAGCAATCTTTTGTTGTTTATTTTCAAAATCGAACAAATCAAATTCATTAATAAGCTGGTTTACTGGAAGAGAAGCCAGTTCAAAAATATTTTTACCTCCCACCTCAACAGCCAGACTTTCTTTCTTTAGCCTGCCGCCTTTACACACCTGACACACATCTCCAGTAAACTCATATTCTCCCTTAGCATTCAATCTTGTGCGAAGGCCCAGCCCATGGCAATAAGGGCAAGCACCATAGGGGCTGTTAAAAGAGAATGCCCTTGGTTCAAGCTCTGGCAAACTGATCTTACAATAAGGACAGAGCAGGCTGAGGGAATAATATTCTTCTTCACCAGTTTTTTTGATCACCAGCAGGTCATTGCCGGCCAAATCTATTGCTCGTTCTACCGCCTCCCGGAGCCTTATTTGTGAGGCCTCTGATATATGAATCTCATCCACAAGAACTTCGATGTTGTGTTTTTTATTTTTTTCCAGAAGAATATCCTCATCAAGTTCCCGAAACTCTCCATCAACCCGGACCCACAGGAATCCTTTTTTTCGCATACGCTCAAAGAGCCGTTGATATTCTCCTTTGCGCCCTCTAACAACTGGAGCAAGTATTTTGATTCTCTTTTCCAAGAAAGAGCCAAAGATTCTCTTAAGGATCTGATGATGAGTTTGAGCCCTGACTCTTCGTCCGCAATCAGGGCAATGGGGCGTTCCTGCTCTTGCAAAAAGAAGCCGCATAAAATCATAGGTTTCTGTAAGCGTTCCAACTGTTGAGCGGGGATTTGAAGAAATGGTCTTCTGATCGATCGATATGGAGGGGGACAACCCTTCGATCGATTCCACCTTGGGCTTTTCCAGCTGTTCGATGTACTGGCGGGCATATGCGGAAAGACACTCAATATAGCGCCTCTGCCCCTCAGCAAATAGAGTATCAAAAGCCAGTGAAGATTTTCCTGAACCACTGGGCCCTGTAACTACTATTAGTTTGTTCCGGGGAAGATTTACATCGATCTGCTTAAGGTTATGTTGCTCAGCTTTCTTAACGCGAATCTCCTCTAACATTAGAATGCATTTTATTCTTTTATCGTCCTTTGCACAAATAATAATTTACAGTCATACATATATGGAGAGCATGGACACGGGTAAGTCCCTACGAAAGACAGGGATTTCCCCCAGCGGCGAAATCCCTTCCTGTCCTCACAACGCTCTCCTCGAGATTCTCTCGGGGAACCATGCCCGCGTTGCTCCGGATGGCTTTCTCCGGGATTTACCCGTATCCAGGCCAGCTCCTAGCCTGAATTATTCATGGTTATGTGCAGGAATTCCCCTAAAAATTTAGCTTATTTTCATATAAACATAAGCTTTTCAGCATATTATAATAAATAATAATTGGGAAGCCAATTATTGCAAAAAAGCAGTAAAAAGAATCAGGTTAACTTGCCTGGATTATTCACGAGTCGAGGTTGCTGCAGATGCAAGGCACAGGGTATGAAGCTGTGGTCCTTCACCGCGAATGCCCTGTAACGAAGCAGGTGCAGTGAGATCGGCTCGCCCGGAGGGTAAAAAGTGCCGATGATAAAATAAGTTGTTGTTTTTTTTGAATAGGGTATCGGCAATTTTTATGAATGATTCAGGATGATTAAGAAAGCCGTTGGCAAGGATGAGCGGGCATGGTTCTTCTCCTTTACGGAGAAGAGAGCGAAGACTGTATCCGAGCGGATTTTCCACGCTGGGGAAAATACGCGTGTTTTCATATCAACTTACCTGATTCTTGCTTAAGGCTCAGAATCTAAGAAAAAAAGGAAAACTCCTGTTTTTAATTACTATTGACCAATTTGTTACAATCATAATATTATATTCAAAAAGGCCAAAACGCTGATGCAAAAAGAAAAAAATATCGAGAAAGCTTTAGAAGAATTAAAAAGAATAGGTCTAAGAGATGATTCCCTGCAAATTATTAAGCACATCCCCGCACGGGAAGGAAGTTACTATCAATATCCGAAAGAGATTCACCCTTCTCTTGTAAAAGCTCTTAAAGAAAAAGGATTTTCCCAGCTTTACAGCCACCAGCACCAGGCCTGGCAATTGATCCATAAAAAGAAAAATATCGCCGTAGTCACCCCAACCGCATCCGGCAAAACCCTCTGCTATAACCTTCCTGTTCTCGATTCCATCTTAAAAAATCCTTCTTCCCGCTCCATCTATCTTTTTCCCACCAAAGCCCTGTCACAGGACCAGAGGTCTGAACTGGATGAGACTATTAAATTGCTGCCAGATGAGATCCGCATATTCACTTATGACGGCGATACACCTCAGGATGCCAGAAGAGCGATTCGAGCCCGAGGCCATATCATAATCACTAATCCAGACATGCTGCATACAGGAATCCTCCCCCATCATACTAAGTGGATAAAACTTTTTGAGAACCTACAGTATATTGTTATTGATGAGTTGCACAATTACCGCGGCGTTTTTGGCAGCCACCTGGCGAACATTTTGCGGCGGCTTAAGCGGATCGCTGCTTTTTACGGCTCTACCCCCCGCTTTATCCTTTGTACTGCAACAATTGCAAACCCGGTAGAAATGGCAGAAAAAACCATTGAAGAACCTGTCTCTTTAATCCAGGACAATGGAGCCCCAAGCGGGGAAAAATATTTTATCTTCTACAACCCCCCTGTAGTTAACAAATTTTTAGGAATCAGACGCTCTTATGTTAAAGAATCACGCCGCGTAGCTGCTGTTTTTTTAAAAAACCAGCTTCAGACCGTTGTATTCGCCCGAAGCAGATTGATAACCGAAGTGCTGCTAACGTATCTGAAAAACGATTTTGAAAAAACCGTCCAGCAGGAAGGCCTTATCCGGGGATACCGGGGCGGATACCTCCCTTTAAAACGCAGGGAGATAGAAAGGAACCTGCGCAAAGGAAAGATCAGGGGGGTAGTTTCAACAAATGCTCTTGAGCTCGGGATTGACATCGGCAGTCTCGATGTTGCTGTGCTTGCCGGATATCCAGGGAGTATTTCCAGTACCTGGCAGCGAGCTGGACGGGCAGGTCGAAAAACCGGAAAATCGGCAGCTGTGCTTGTGGCATCCAGTTCACCTCTTGACCAGTTTATCGTCAATCATCCCGATTATTTCTTCTCAGAAAACCCGGAGAAAGCACTTATAAATCCTAACAACCTTTCCATCCTGGTAAGTCATATCGAGTGTGCTGCTTTTGAGCTTCCTTTAGTTGAGGGAGAAAAATTCGGTAACATGAACATCAGAGAGATCCTTGACTTTTTAGAAGATAAAGATATCCTCCATCACTCCCGGGATAAATGGTACTGGACCTCAGACGCTTATCCTGCCGACACAGTAAATCTTAGAAGTATAAGTTCAGACAACTTTGTAGTTGTGGATACGACTGAAAAGCATAAAATAATCGCCAAAGTTGATTTCCCAGCAGCATTAACCGCACTTCATCCTAAAGCTATCTATATCTGTGAAGGAGTACAATATTATGTAGAGGACCTTAATTTTGAACAAAGAAGAGCTTATGTAAAAAGAACAGACATAGATTATTATACCGATGCCATTGATTATACTAAGATAAAAATCCTGGAAGATTTTGCCAAAAAAAAACTGGATGCTTACACTATTTCCCACGGTGAAGTCCATGTAGCTACTCAGGTCGTAGGCTTTAAGAAAATAAAATTCCATACTATGGAAAATGCAGGAGCCGGAGATTTGACTCTTCCCCAAAACGAAATGCATACTACCGCCTACTGGCTTACTATTCCCTATGCCATTCTTCAGGACTTACCTTTCTCTTCTGAGCAAAAGATCAACGGCATCTTCGGCCTGGCCTATTGCCTGCATCATGTTTCCCCCCTATTTCTGATGTGTGACCTTCATGACATCGGAGTGTCTGTGGGAGATAATGCCACTGGGAAATCCATTCCTCCCAGGGACATCCGCCTGAAACTATCGGGCGAGGAAAGGCAGAACATCTTTTCCGGACCTGATTTTGAGCCAAATCTTTTTATTTACGACAACTTTCCCGGTGGTATAGGCCTTAGCCCTTCCCTTTTTGAACTTGAAGGTGAGCTTTTACGCCAATGTTTGAATACAATCAAAGCCTGCCCCTGTCAGGAAGGATGCCCTTCCTGTGTAGGCCCGGCCAAGGAAAGCGGAAAATTTGCCAAGCAGGTAGCCCTGCAGATACTTGCGAATATTCCCAGCTCCCCCCCGAATCCAGGGTCAGATCCTAAAAACAAGGGGCAGTAGGGACTTACGCGTGTCCATGCCTTACAACTTTTACAAGTTAAAAAAATAAATAAGAGTATTTATGAATCCATGTAACGATTGACTTTAGAGTGTACATATGCTACTTTTTCTCTTCGAAATAAGATGAATTTTGTAAGTTTGATCCTACAGGCAAGCATCGTAGTCAAATTAGTCTTGCTTTGCTTGTTGTTCTTTTCAGTTTTCTCCTGGGCTATAATCTTTGCTAAAAGAAACACCCTTAAATCAACATCAGTTCAATCAAAAAAATTCCACAAAATATTCAAAAAAAGTAAAAACTTGATGGAAGTCAATGAAGCCTCTCAGAGATTCAAAGCAAGTCACCTTGCGGCACTTTTCCATGCCGGCTTCAAAGAATTAGCGTATCTTAAAAAGTCAACCCACAGCTCCTGTTTAACTTCAGAAAACCTCGAAAGTATCAACCGGGCTTTAATAAAAGCGTCAAACAAAGAAGTAATCCGTTTGGAAAAAATGATGAGCTTCTTAGCCACAACAGGAAGTGCTTCCCCATTTATCGGCCTATTCGGAACCGTATGGGGGATTATGGACTCCTTTCAGGAAATTGGCATCCAAAAATCCGCCAGCCTGCAGACAGTAGCTCCGGGCATTGCAGAAGCTCTTATCGCCACAGCCCTCGGCCTATTCGCGGCAATTCCAGCAGTCATAGCCTATAATCACTATCTTCACCGGATCAAAGAGATAATTTCAGAAATGGAGGATTTCTCCATCGAGTTTATTAGCATTTCAGAAAGACTCTATGGCATTTAAATTTCGTTCAATAAAAAAAAAAGAAGTCGGGACTTCTCTATCAGAGATCAATGTTACTCCCCTGGTAGATGTAATGCTGGTATTATTAATCATTTTTATGGTAACAGCACCTATGATGCACTCAGGTATCGGCATTAACCTTCCTCAGGCTGAAACCCAGTCCGCGCCCGCTGAGGAAGGCCTGGCCATCAGCATTACTGCCGACCGCTATATCCATATTAAAGACCAGGTGATCAATCAGTTTCTTCTGGAACAGAAGCTTAAAGAATATTTTTATGGACAGACGAAAAAAACTGTCTATATCCGGGCTGATGAAAGCCTTCCCTATGGATATGTTATTCACATTCTGGATATCATAAAAAAGGCCGGAGTGGAAGCTGTAGGATTAGTGGCAGAACCCCCGAAAAAAGACAAAAAATGAGATGACGACCATATCCCATAGAGAAAATGCTTTTACACGGGCAGTAATAATTTCTGTTTCCCTGCATATAGCACTTTTCATTCTTATCCTGCTCTCACCATACCTGCCAAAATCTTCAAAAAAAGGCATGGTTTACTATGTCAATGTGATCTCATTTGGAGGAGGTGGCGGCGGTGGCAGAGGAGGCGGCGGCCTTTCCGGAGGAGGAAGTTCTCCTTCTACTTCAGAAGAAAAAATGACTGAAACTTCTGTCCAGAAAAGAGATAGCCTGAGAGACCTCACAACACCCCAAAATCTCAAGACACAAAATCCTCCATCTATGACTTATCCGGTTGACAAGCCGAAAAGAGAAAAATCTTCCCAGAAACCAAAAAAAACTGTTATAAAAAAATCATCAAATTCAAAAACTTCTATAACCGGTACAAGTGCCACGTCAGGTGAGAGTATAGGAAATGGCTCAGGATTGCGAATCGGGGTAGGAAATGGCTCAGGAGGAGGCTCAGAATTTGCCGGTCAGATAGGGCTTTCCAATTTTCCTTACACTTATTACCTGCAGAACTTACATGGAAAAATATCCAACAATTGGCTCACAGCTCAGATACAAACCGGATTGAGTGGGGCCTATCACACTACTGTCCTTTTTAAAATTTACCGCAACGGCCGCATATCTGATCCAAAGATCGTTGAATCCAGCGGAGTAAGGACTATGGACCTTTCCGCCATCCGAGCTGTCCGGTCTACATCCCCATTCCCCCCGTTGCCCCATGGATATGAAGATGAATATTTACAAATACGATTGATTTTCGAGCATAACAAATGATTGCAAAAAAAATAATAACCCTCTCATGCCTGTTTTTAGTGTCCAATTTTTCCCTGTATCCCCAACAAGAAGTAGTGATGAGCATTAAAGAAGGAATGCCCTTAATTCATGTAGCTATCCCTAAATTTTCAGTTGAAGATCCCTCTCCCGAAGCAAAAGATGCTGCTGATATCCTATATAAAGTGATCTCAGATGACCTTAAATACAGCCGAGTATTCAGCCCTCTTCCCAAAAACTATTATAATTATATAAAACCACTCGATCCTGACAAAATCCTCTTCAATGACTGGGAATCCATCCAAGCGAAACTTTTAATTGTAGGACAAGTATCCAAACAAGATGATAAGACTATTCAGTTTGAAGCCAAGTTCTATGATGTCAAATCAGAACGATTCATCCGGGGCAAAACCTATCAGGCGGAAAAATCAATTCTCCGCCTAGCTGCCCATAAGTTTTCCAACCTTATGATGGAAACCTATGGTGAGCCCCAGATATTCACAACTAAGATTGCCTTTATCTCCAACCGCGACGGAAGTAATGAGCTCTACATGATGGATTACGACGGCCATAATCAGACACGTTTGACATTCAACCAGGGAAAAGATTACATGCCTGCCTGGTCAACCGATGGAAAATCAATCGCATATACTGAATTTAAAGGAGGAAATGCAAGGCTTTACATTTACAATCCATTTGAAGGCAAAAGAAAACTTGTCTTTGACCGTGGTACCAGTTTCGGGCCTTGTTTCTCCCCGGACAGTAAAAAATTAGCTTTTTGTTCTACCGAGGATGAATCCAATTCTGAAATATATGCTGCCAAAAGCGACGGCACAAATATAAAACGGCTTACTTTTAATAAATCAGCTGATGTGTCTCCCTCATGGTCCCCCAACTGCCGGGAGATCGCATTCACTTCAGATAGGAGTGGTTCACCTCAAATCTATATTATGGATGCTGAGGGTTCAAATGTGCGAAGACGCAGCTTCGGAGGAAACTACCATGACAGCCCGTCCTGGTCTCCAACAGGGGATAGGATTATCTATGTTTCCCGGGTTCAAGCTGTATTCGACCTTTACATCCTAAATCTTAGAACTGATGAGATCATAAAGCTTACCGAAGGATATGCCCGCAATGAATCCCCTTGCTGGTCACCGGACGGACGCCACATTATTTTTTCCTCGAACCGCATCGGTACTATCCAGCTTTATTCCATCGACTATGATGGTGCAAATTTAAAACGTTTGACTTCTAAAGGCCAAAACAAACTTCCTGATTGGTCACAAAAGTAGCATTTAAGGTTGACAGAGGAAAAGTTTAATTGTATAAAATAATGGGAGTTGTTTAAATCAATTAATAATATATAACCAAAGGAGACACCATGAAAAAAATTCTAACCCTATCTCTCTCTTGCTTTTTGGTAATCGCATTCTTTGCATCCTGCAGGAAAAAAGTGGAAGAAACCCCTCCACCGCCTCAGGTTAAAGAGCAACCTAAAGTCGAAAAAGTCGAAAAGCCGCCTGTAAAAGAACCTATATTAACAGAAGATGAGATTTTTGCAAAAAAAAGTCTGGAAGAACTGAATGCCGAAAAACCTATGATGGTGATACTATTCGATTATGATAAATTTTTCATTCGCGAAGATGCTAAGCCGATTCTTCAGAATAATGCTGACTGGATGAAAAAATGGGAAACCATAAAAATCCTGATCGAAGGGCACTGCGATGAAAGAGGGACCGAAGACTATAACATGGCCCTGGGAGAAAAAAGAGCAAAAAGCGCTTTTGACTATCTCCTTTCTCTAGGAATTTCTTCAGATAGGATAAAAACTATATCCTATGGAAAAAGCCAACCGGTAGACCCTGGGCATAACGAAATTGCCTGGCAAAAAAACCGCCGGGATCAGTTTACGATAATAGAAAAATAGTTTATGCTGAAAAGGTTTTCTTTTGGACTAATTATTTTTACGTCTTTCTCTATCCTCCTGACCGGTATAGATAAGAGTAAAAAAGCTTATGAACTTATATACAAAGACATTCAGATACTTAAACAGCAGATTCAGAACCTGGACAAAAAAATTGACAGCAACCGGGAAGAAATAAGTTCCATACAGAAACAACTTACTGAGATCCTGAAATTAAGCCAGCTTTCCCGTAGCGAACAAGTAGGATTATTGATAGAACAGAAAAAAATCCCCGCTCAATATCAAGTTCTTCTGCAGAAATTTAATAGTATAAGTTTTGAGCTGGCAAAAATTACAGAAAAACTTATAGGAATGGAACAAACTGCTTCCCCTTCTGAAGAGACACTTGAAGATACAGGAAACAAAAAAAGCGGAGGCGAGGAAACATCTGCAGAAATTGAAGAGCAGCCCATTGCCACGCCTCCCCCTGATTTAAGCCCCCAGCAAGTCTTTAATATGGCTCGGTCGGATTATCTCAAAGGTAATTTCCAGCTGGCAGTTGAGGGATTTGCAATTTACCGGGAACACTTTGCAGAAAGTCCTTTAGCGGACAATGCTCTATACTGGATTGGAGAATCCTTTTTCAGCCAGAACAAATTCGAAGAAGCTATACAGAAATTTAACGATTTTATTCTGATTTATCCGAATGGTGATAAAATCGCTGCCGCCTATTTAAAAAAAGGTATAAGCCTTATGAAACTTAACAAAAAAGATGAGGCTATTTCTGTATTCAGGCTTCTGATCAGTAAATTTCCCCTTGAAGAAGAAACAAAGATCGCTCAACAAAAAATCAAGGAGCTAGGGTAATAATATGAGAGACGTTAACAGCTTAAACAAAGTAATATTAATCGGCCACCTGGGAGCAGATCCGGAGCTGCGATATATACCACAGACCGATAGAGCAGTAGCCAATTTTTCTTTGGCTACTAATGAGCTAGTTTTCAAACCAGACTCGGATGAAAGGGATTCCCGAACTGAATGGCACCGAATAGTTGTATGGGGGAAACTTGCCGAATTTTCAGAAAAATATCTCACCAAAGGAAAACAGATACTATTAGAAGGCCGGCTGCGAACTGAGAAATGGCAGGACCAGGAAGGAAACAAGAGACAGACTACTAAAATCCATGCATATAACATCACAATGCTAGGAAAACGGGATGACTACACAGCAACCCCCCCTGCAGATTCTCAAAAAACGCATGAAGATTTTCCAGTACAAAAAAAATCAATACCTGACGTTCAAACTGGCGAAGATGACGATGAAGTCCCTTTTTAATCAATGAAACAAAAAAGGATCATTGAAAAAGAGGACGAATTTAAATCACAGATAATTGAAGACCTCCGGCCATGGGGAAAGTTTCGTTCATTTCCCCATAAAAATGCCAGCAGCATAAAAATTATCACAGTAAATCCCGGGGGAAAATTATCCCTTCAATATCACAACCTGCGCAGTGAATTCTGGATCGCTCTGGATAAAGGATTGGAAATCACTGTAGGAGAAAGGATCTGGCAACCTGATATTAATGAAGAAATATTCATTCCCGCAAAAACTCCCCATAGATTAAAATGTATTAGCAAGCATCCGGCCCGGATCATGGAAATCTGGATAGGCCCGTCTGACGAATCTGATATTATCCGTCTGGAAGACAGTTATGGAAGGAAGTAACCTCGAGCTCACATAATCAAAGGAACTTCCTGCATTAGCAGGGCAGTAGGATGTTTGAAGAGAATTTTTTCTATAACATACTCCTCAATTTCATGAGCTGTCTTAAAGGTCATCGCCTTTCGCACGATTTTTTCAATATTCTGACATTCTACAGAACGTAGGGCTCTCTTTATCCGCGGAATAAAAATCGGATTCATGCTGAATTTTCTTATTCCAAGCCCCAGCAGGACAAGCGCAGAAAGCGGATCAGCAGACATTTCCCCACAAACCGACACTTCGATCCCCTCTTTATGCGCGCTTTTGATAATAAATTTTAACAATCTCAGTACAGAAGGATGCAAAGGTTTAAACAAATGGGAAACTAATTCATTAGTCCTATCAACTGCTAGATAATACTGAATAAGGTCATTGGTCCCGATACTGAAATAATCAACTTCTTTTGCCATCTTATCAGATACAGCCGCTGCAGCCGGAACTTCGATCATCACTCCTAGAGGAATATTCTCATCAAAAAGAATATTCTTACTCTGCAGCTCCTCTTTCACCTCTTTTAAAAGAAGTTTTACTTCTTCGATCTCTTCCATCTCAGTTATCATTGGAATCAGTAACCTTATATTCCTCTGAACACTGGCACGAAGAATCGCCCTAAGCTGTACCTTAAACATTTCCCTATCCCGCAAAGAGACTCTTATCGCTCTTAGCCCGAGAGCTGGATTCGGTTCCTTCTCAATTTTCATCTGAGGAAGGTTTTTTTCGCCACCGATATCAACAGTTCTGATATATACAGGTAAGGGAGCGGCATCTTCAGCAAGCTTGGAATAGACTTCAAAATGATCCTCCTCATCAGGAAGGTCAGTACGCTGGAAATAAATGAACTCCGAACGGAACAATCCTATACCTTTAGCACCTAAGGAAAAAGCAGGTTTCACTTCTTTCGAAAGTTCTATATTTGCCATGAGTAAAAAATTAACTCCATCCAAAGTGGAGGCCTTTAATTTTGCTGTTTTTTGCAGTTCCTTACGATAGTTTTCATACTTATCCCTCTTGCTGGCAAATTCCCGCTGCACAGCCAAAGGAGGATCTATAATGACCTCCCCATCTGAGCCGTCCACAATCAAATAATCTCCATTTTTGACTTTCTTAGTGATATTTCTAAGTCCCACTACAGCAGGAATGTTTAAGGAGCGGGCAAGGATCGCAGTGTGTGAGGTTGCGCCTCCCATATCAAGGGCGATCGCTAAAATATTTCCCTGATTCATCCGGAAAGCAGCTTCAGAGGGTAAGAGATCATGAGCAACAATGATTTTATCTTTTTTATCATCTGTTTTTTTTCTTTTCTGCGGTTTTAAATTCCGGTAGAGCCTTGATAAAACATCAGAAACATCTGACTTTCTCTGCTTAAGATATTCATCCGTAATCGATTCAAATATTTTGTTATATCTATCATGAATCTGGGAAATCGCCCATTCTGCCGAACACAAGTCATGTTTAATTGTCTTTTCCAGCTCTGAAAGTAGTGACTTATCCTTAAGGATCATCAAATGAGCTTCAAAAATAAATGAATGGTCCTCTCCAATCAAGCTGCCTACTTCTTTTTTAATCTGCTCCAGTTGCTTTTTAGTCCGCTTAGATGCTTTTTGCAGGCGTTCCCATTCCTTTACTGATCTGTTTTTTGTAATAGATTCTTTTTTTGAAGAAAAAACAACTTTCTCTGTCAAAAGGACTTCGCCATAAGCTATTCCAGGAGAAACCCCCGTTCCCCTTACTCTGAAATAATCCATTTTAACATTATTCATCTTCATAAAATTTATCGTTTATGAGCGCCTCGAGCGATTCAAGCGCTATTTCTTCGTCTTTTCCCGTAATCCTTAAGGTAATACTAGAGCCTTTAGTTGCCGCCAGGGTTAGAGTCCCAAGGACACTTTTTCCATCAATTTTATTTCCATCCTTTTCAATTGTGACTGAAGATACAAATCGATTAGCCAAGTTCACCAATTTCACAGCTGCCCGGGCGTGCAAGCCTAATTTATTTTTTACAGTGATTTTTTTTGTAACCATTGTACTCGTGAATAATCCAGGTTAATTCTTAGATTTTAAGAGGGCACTGGCAAGGTGGATATTCTTCCTCCCCTGCTCAACGACCTTTTTTGCAACATTCTTTAGATCAAAGCTCCTCTGCAGAGAAATAAACTTTATTAGCATAGGCAGATTCACACCGGTTATTATTTCAACCTGACTATCTTTAAGGAAGCTGAAGCTTAAATTTGAAGGTGTCCCTCCAAACATGTCTGTGAAGATCAAGACTCCGTTCTTTTGATCTACTCTTTTTAAACATTGATTGATTTTTCTCTTTGACTCTTCAACATCATCATACCAGCCGATAGATATGGCTTCAATATTGACAGCCTCACCAAGAATGATAGTCAAAGCATTCAAAAGTTCTTCCCCCAATTTACCGTGAGACACAATTATTCCGCCAATCATTCTACATTTCCATTAAAACATATGGGCCAACTTTCCCTGATCTCAATTATCTCTTTATATAATTCCTGTCCCGTGATCACTATTTTATCATTACTCCCTTCTATTTATAAATATCCCTGTGGTTAACCTGAGAAGGAAATTTTTTCCTTAAAAGGTGATCCCTCAACTCATTTGCAATAGTAACTGATCTATGTTTCCCTCCAGTACACCCTATTGATATAGTCAGATAACTTTTTCCTTCCTCAACAAAATTAGGCATTAAAAAGTCAACAAACATGAATAATTGCTTTAGAAAAACTTTTGTTCTTGGGAAATTAAGCACATAGTCTTTGACTCTCTTATTTTCTCCGGTTTTATCTCTTAATTCCTCAACATAATACGGGTTCGCTAAAAATCTGCCATCAAACACAAGATCAGAATCTACCGGGATCCCATATTTATATCCAAAGCTAGTTATTACGATCTGAATATCTCCTTTAGCCTTCTTTAAAAACCGTTTGGCAAGAATCTTTCTTAGTTCCGGAACTTTTGTGGTAGTTGTGTCGATAACATCATCTGCCAAATTTCTGATCTCTTCCAGGCTCTTCTTCTCCAGCTCTATTTTCTCCCGGATTGAATTTTTTCTTTTAAGGGGATGAGGCCGTCTGCTTTCACTAAATCTTTTAACAATTACCTCATCCGAAGCTTCTAAAAAAATCACCCTAGGAAGTTCATTTTCTCTAATGGATTTTAAGATTTTTGGGAATTCAGTTAAAAATTTTGCTTCTCTAATATCTATAACCAAAGCTAATTTTTCAATTTCAACTTCTCTTTTCTTCTGCAGATTAATAAATATGGGAATAAGTTTTGCTGGGAGGTTATCAATACAGTAATAACCAAAATCTTCCAGAATTCTACTGGCAACTGTCTTGCCTGAACCGGACATGCCGGTAACAATCAAAAACCTGTCATCTGTCATTTTCATCTATTGCCCTTTATATTACCAAGTGCAAGAGCGCGATCTAATCTATTTGCTATTTCTTGAGGAGCATGACATCCTTTCTCTCTTAAAATGTGGACTTTACATGCAACTTCGATCAATGTTGCAATATTCCGTCCAGGAGCGACCGGTATACTGACCTGGGGAATTTTTGTACCTAAGATTTCACATACTTCGTGAGATTCCAAGCCTAAGCGGTCATATTTTTTTCCATGCTCCCACTGCTTTAACTGAACAACCAAATCTATTTTTGACTTATTACATACAGTCCTGCTTCCAAAAATATGCTTTATATTAATAATGCTCAAACCCCGAATTTCCATAAAGTTACGGCTAAGAGAAGGGGCCCGGCCAATGAGTCTCCCCCCCGCATTCTCTTCAATATGAGTAACATCATCAGAAATAAAACGAGCACCACGGGAAATCAGTTCAAGAGAACTCTCGCTTTTCCCGATTCCGCTGTCCCCTCTAATTAGCACTCCCAGTCTGTAGATCTGAAGCAATCCCCCTGATATAGTGATCCCTTCTTTTTTTGACACCTGTTCGGCCGGAAACTTCGATTTGGACTTTCGGAAAAGATCTTTTATTATAATTTTTCTTCTTCCTTGCGAATAATTTCCAGAACTGCATAGATATTCTCAGCTTTTAATATTTTTTTGATCATGGTATCCGCCTTGCGAACAAGATGCGCAATAGCAGCTAAAATCTGTAGATTCAGGCTGGGATTATCAGGTGAAGATACCACTAAAAAAAAAATATGCGAAGGAGTTCCATCTGGTGAATTAAAATCCGCTCCTTTTTGGGAGACGGCCAGCATTATAAGAGGATTCTTGGCCAACTTCATCTTACAGTGTGGAATAGCCACTCCATCACCAATAGCTGTACTCCCTAATCTCTCCCTCTGGAGCAACTTTCCGAACAGTTCCTTATCCTTACTGATTTTGTTCTTTTTTTTCAAGAAATGAACCATTTCTTTAAGAACATTTTCCATATTCTGGTGTTCTAACTCAGGAATAACCATATCCTGTTTTAATAAATTAGAAATCTTCAATTTTCTCTCTCATATTTTTTATTCTGGCTCGATCAGCCCAATATTTCCATCTTTTCTGCGATAGAGGACAGCCCATTTTTCAGATGAAAATTTCCGAAAAACAAAGGCATCTTCCTTACTGGATTCAAACAACATCAGAGCCTCATCGACCGATATGGGCTTTAAATAAAAATTCCCGCTTCTTATCACCCGCTTCTCCTGCTCTTGACTCTCGGGAGTGGAAGAAAGACCGGTGATTTCATTATTTTTTCTCCTTTTCCTCTTCCTGAGTTTTTCCTTCTCTTTTTTAATCCGTCTTTCAATATTATCAAAAACAACACTCAGGGAACTCAACATATCCTGTGTTTCTTCCTCTGCATTAATAGTAGCACCTTTGATCTTTATTTTGACCTCTGCTTTATTCCTGTATTTCTCAAGCGACAGAACAATATTCACATCAACCGGGTATCCCAGTAATTTTTCTATGGTCTCTATACGCTTTTTGCAATATTCTTCCACTTCAGGAGTAATTGTTGTATGCCGAGCAGTAAAATTTATATTCATCAAGATTCCTCCATCCAGTATTTTCGCTTTCTTATGTGAGATGGGGGAATTGATAATTGTTTTCTGTATTTTGCAACAGTCCGGCGGGCAATCTTCAAGTTTTCTTTTGTTAAAATATCCCCGACCTCTATATCACTTAAAGGCTTTTCTCTGTCTTCCTTCTCAATCAATTTTTTAATCCTCTGTTTGACTCTTAATGACGATATTTCTTCCCCAAAATCTCCAGTCAAAGATTTATGGAAAAAATATTTAAGAGGAAAAACTCCCCTCGGAGTCATAATATGTTTGTTTGCAACAACCCTTCCGACTGTTGATTCATGCACTCCAATAGCCTCAGCTACTTCGATCAATGTTAAAGGCTTAATATAATCCAGCCCATTTTCAATAAAATCCTTTTGTTTGTCTACTATAAATTTAGCGACTTTATATATGGTGCTATTTCTCTGGTCGAGACTTCGTAAAAACCATAATGCCTTCTTAATTTTATCTTTTAAATACTGACGAGCTTCTTCATTTTCTTCAGATGCTTTAGCCAAAAGTTCTTTATAAAATCTATTTATTTGTAAATGGGGAACACCTTCATCGCTCAATGTTATCCGATATTCATCATCTTCTTTAGTTACAACAATATCTGGAATAATATAAAATGTCTTCTCCTGACTGTATTTTCTTCCCGGCGTAGGATCCAAGCTTTTAATAACATCAATGTGGAATCTCGCTTCAGCGAGTGAAAGATCCAATTTCTTGCAAATTTCAGAAAACTTGGATTTTTCCAGAAGGGATAAATCTTCCTTAACGATTCTGCGGGCTATATCATCTTTAATCTCAAAATAATCAATTTGTGTTAAAAGTACTTCCTGCAGAGTAAGGCTTCCAATTCCGATCGGATCAAACTGTTTGATCTTCTCCCGAATTACTTCAATATCATCCAGAGAAGCACCCATTTCTTTTCTTATCTCTTCTAAAGATACCGTTAAATATCCATCCTCATTTACATTTCCAATAATATATCTAGCGATTTCTTTTTCATCATCATTAAAAAACGTTAGATTGGCCTGCCAGTTCAAATGATCCCAGAGTGTAGTGCTATTAGAAACAAAGTTTTCATAAGCAGGCGCTTCTTTTTTTTCAATAGAATATGACCGAAATCGATTATCAAAATACTCCTTGAAATATTTTTCAAAGTCTTTATCATCATCGATCTGTAATGGATCATCCAAATCTTGGGTTTTATCTTTATCCTCTTTTCTTTCTGACTGTTTATCCCCCCCATTCTCATCAGCAGTTTCCTCCTTTACTTCAAGCATGGGGTTTTTCGATAGTTCTTCATCAATAATTTCAATAAGCTCTAGATTTGTCAAAGGCAAGAGTTTTATTGCTTGTTGCAGAGCAGGGGCAAGTACAAGTCTTTGTACTTGCTTTTGATGTAACTGCTGTTTTATAAACATTCCTTCAGCCATATTATACCACTTATACAGTCAATTAAGGTCAAATTCTTCGCCTAAGTACGTACTTTTAACTTCTGCTGAAGCTACCAGTTCTGATGGAGTTCCGGTTTTTAATATCTCTCCCTTACTGATAATATAAGCTCGGTCAGTAATTTTCAATGTTTCCCTTACACTGTGGTCAGTAATGAGCAAGCCAAGTCCTCTTGTCCTTAAGGATAAAATTATCTCCTGAAGATCTGAAATGGCTAGAGGGTCGATTCCTGTAAATGGCTCATCCAGAAATATATATTCCGGGTCTGTTATCAATGCCCTTGCTATTTCAAGCCTTCGTCTCTCTCCTCCTGACAGAGTGTATGCTTTTGCCCCCGCCAATTTCTCAAGTCCGAATTCCTGCAAAATTTTTTCCGCCCTGCCATTCATCTGGGAGGAATAATCTCTTTTCATCTGGTCAATAGATAGAAGATTGTTGAGCACGCTCATTTTTCTAAAAACAGATGGCTGCTGAGGAAGTAAACATAAACCCTTTCTTGCTCTGATATACATGGGAAGGCTAGTGATTTCTTCTCCATTTAAAAATATTTGACCGGAATCACGAGAGATAAGACCGAGGATCAGAGAGAATGTAGTTGTCTTTCCTGCTCCATTTGGGCCTAATAAACCTACGATCTCACCCTTTTTTACCCTAAGTGAAATTCCATTGACAACGTTTCTCCCATGATAAGTTTTTCTTAATCTTTTTGCTTCTATATATTCTTTCATCAATAACTATTTTATAACTGTCTTAGACCTTTTTTGATCTTGATTTTCGATCAAAATTTTACCATCGCCCAGGGAAAATGTCAATTTGTCGCCCTCTGTTTTCCCCTTGTCCTTATCTATTAACACCGGATCTCCCAACAAGACGATCATCTCTTCCCCCAGGTTATACCTCGCCTCTTTTCCCCGACCCTCAAATGTGTTTTGTATTATTGTGACATCAGAATAAGCCAAAATATTTAACAATTCAGCACTTTCCTGATGAAGAGAGACTGAAAGAGATTGAGCTAGGAGTTCCGTATTCTTTACGTTTAATTTGCAGTCTGTCTTGTAGATGAGGACCGATTCAGCCGGTTTAAACTTCATTGAATCAGAGGAGATTTTGATCTTTTCTTCAGTATCTTTGTTTTTTGGTATATATGAAAATGAAGACTCAACAGCTTCTTCACATTGAAACCTTCCTGTATCTTTAAAGAGGGTCAGTTTGTTTGCACCCAGCATATCATTTCCTTGCCAGGCCTTTACATTTTCTTTGAAGTAAAAACACTGCTCTTTGTCAATATACATCATTTCTCCAGCTATAATAAAAACCGGCTGGTTTTTTGAAAAAAAACCGATAGAATTACGTTGACCCTCTACAGGATATAATATTACTGTAATCCCATCTCTGGCAAATAAATTGTCATTATCAAAAACAATATCGATCTCTCCAGCAGAAACTCTATAATCCGTTGACTGGATTATTGCTTTTGAAACATCATTTCCCTTGACTTTTAGATGATTTTTTTCCCCTTCTATGATTAGATAATCACCCTGAATAATTCTTCTGTCTTTTTTATTTATTTTCAGTTCGGTCATCCTGACCTTTTCTATAGCGTCAAACCTTCTTAATATGCCATCCTGCTTAAAAGTGCATACTAAGGACTCTGCCCGGATTTCTGATGAACTTCCGGAAGCTGTGATATTCAAGAAACGACAATTTCCCTTAGCGTTCATATTTTTAATCTGAAAGGCATCCTTATAGTTCTTAATGAATACTTCTCTTGCTTCGATTTCACGTTTCTTAGCTACTGACATAAGAGAATCACTATCTCCAAGTTCAATGTGCTCTTCTTCAGCGATCAAAGACAAAAAAACATTTCCTTCTAAAAATATTGTGTTAATGTTTTCCTTGTCACGAAAAAAATCAAAATCCATATTGTCTGCTTTAATTTGGCTTTTTCCATAGTCAAGCACAACATCACCCTCTACTAAACCCCCTCTCCTTTTGTGTGAATAATCCAGTTTTTTCCCAGAAACAAATAGGGGAATATCCGATTTTGTATCCATACTCAATTCCAGCTTAACATCCTTTGAGAGTACTAATGCTTCTTTTTTTACTTTGAAATTGACAATCCTAGCTGAACCTGAAATCTCTCCCGAAGAAAACTCTACTCCCTTGTTACTTTTTACTGTGTCTGTTTTAGCTTCATATTCAAATACTGAAGATTTAATGACCAAGTCTTTGAATTTAATAATTGAATTTCCAGTTAAACGGAATTGGGTTGCTTCTTCATTATGAATGATTTCATCACCAGAAAAGTAAACATTCTGCCCATCAACAGACTTTAAAAAGGAAATTTCAACATTCCCCTCTAGATGATACCAACCATCCTCTCCAATATAATATCTATCAACTTTAACTTTTCGGCTAGGTTTTCCCTTTTTATCCTCAAAATATACAACGTTTTCTTTGTTTTCCACTTTTTGTTTTACAAGTTCTCCCTTAGAGGGAGTGATTTTTATCCTTTTATTTGAACGGGAAAAAAAATTCATGGTAATTACAACCAGAACAGACAAAAGAAAAACTGCAATGAAATATTTAAAAAATCTGGCCTGCGATATTTTTTTCTTTTTCATCACAATAATAGTATACTCCAATACTGCCCGAATCTAAATAGCAATAAAATTCTGGAATCCCCTCAAGTTTTTTAAGTTTCTGGAAGTTGCAAGGCCTGGACACAGGTAAGTCCCTTCGAAAGACAGGGATTTCCCCGCTGGGGAAAATACGCGTGTTTTCGGATCAACTGACCTGATTCTTTCTTAAGCAGGGAAGGGCTTTATATCTTCCATGTTCAGGTAAAGGCGTTCTTCTCCCAAATACTCTGAAAAGTTAAGGGAATAGACTATACTGATCCTATCTCCTTTAAACAACCTATCTTTCCAATCACCTTTTCCCCAGCCGATGGCCTCAAATACAATACCATCATTTCTCACCAGCGCTTTAATATGTCTCCCTTTAATCTTAATGGGCTCGGTAACTATCTCAACATTCTCTGTTAAAAAAACAGGCCTGGGATTGCCCATTCCGAAAGGAGAAAGCAATGAAAGCATATCAAGAAACTTGGCATCAATATCATTAAAATTGATTTTTGTGTCAATGTGAATTTTTTTTTCCAAATCTTCCTGCTGTATCATGTTGTCAGCATATATGTTGACAGCCTGCTTAAAGGAATCCATTTTATTAAAAGAAAGTTCACACCCTACTGCCATAGGATGGCCCCCGAAATTCAATAAGCAATTTTTTGCTTGCTGCAGACAATTAATTAGGGAAAATTCCTTAATGCTCCTACCTGATCCATATGCGATACCGTCTTTATAAACAAAAAGAATTACTGGCCTGTTAAAATTCTCTTTCAGCCGGGAAGCAACAATCCCGATGACACCACGATGCCATCCTTCACATCCAAGGATAAGAAGCTTATAACGCTCATGCAATAACTTATCTTCAACTCGGCACACAGCCTGCTTTAAAGTCTTTTTTTCCACTTCCTGTCTCTCGGCATTTAAACCATCCAATCTAAGCGCAAGGTTTTTACTTTCTTCAACCGAATCAGAAAAAAACAGTTTGACGGAGAGTTCAGCCTTCCCAAGACGTCCTGCCGCATTAATTCTGGGGCCGATTTTAAAACCAACATCTCCTGTGTTGACTTTATTTCCCTTTAGTCCGCATACTTCCAGCAGACTTTTTAAACCTTTATTGGCAACATTTTCTAATGCTTTTAAACCAAACTTAACAAGAATTCTATTTTCATTTTGGAGCTCAACAATATCAGCAATCGTTCCTATAGAGACCAACTTTAAATAGTGCGGCAGAACAGAGGCTTTTCCTTCTTTTTTTAAAATAGCCTGGATCAACTTAAATACAACTCCGATTCCAGCCAGGTTCTTATCTGGATAACCCGAACTGCTGACTGCTGGATTTAAAACCGCTAGGGCTTCTGGCAAAATCTCCCCGGGCTGATGGTGATCTGTAATAATAACATCCACACCTATTTTTTCAGCTTCCCTGACAAATTCCAAAGCTTTTATCCCGCAGTCAACACTAATAGCAAGAGAAGCTTCTCTTTGCTTTACTATCCGGATATACTCAGGTTTAATCCCGTACCCATCTTTTAACCTGTCGGGAATATAGTAATCCACATCAATTCCTACTGATTCAAGTGCCCGCATAAGAATAACAACTGATAGAATACCATCTACATCATAATCACCAAAAATAATAACTTTTTCTCTATTTGAAGCAGCTTTTCCTATTCTTTCTACTGCAGCTTGCATCCCATCCATTAAATACGGGTCATGCAAGTCATCCAGGGTTCCATAAAAAAAATTATGCGCTTTTTGCCAGTTGTTAATATCCCGATTAATAAGAATACGAGCAAGAGAAACTGGTATACCCCCCTCTTTTGATAGCACAGATACATCTTTATTTAAACGTGGTAAAATCCAAACTGGCTCACTCATAAGCTTTAAACTTTAGCACAAACATTCCCTAGGCTCAAGAAGAGGATAAATTAGCGTTCCCTTCCAATTTTAAAACTTACAGGAGATATAAGGCCTGGATACTGGTAAATCCCTTCGAAAGACAGGGATTTCCCCCAGCGGGAAAATCCCTTCCTGTCCTCACAACGCTCTCCTCGAGATTCTCTCGAGGAACCATGCCTGCGTTGTTCCGGATGGCTTTCTGCGGGATTTACCAGTATCCAGGCTAGCTCTTAGCTTGATTCTTTTTACCGCTATTTTGGCAAAAATGGATTTCTTCTTAGGATTTAATATAAACTGCTTAAAAGCTAAAGTAATAAAATTTCTATAGGATGCCCTATTTCTATATAGACTCATCACAATAATGGATGCCTGGCTTATTAATTTAGAAGGTGTCAGATAAATTTGAGGCTATGGATTAAGCGACATTGAAGATTTAGCCTTCTGATTCTGAGATATGATCCTGGTTAATTCACGAGTCGAGATTGCCGCAGATACGAGGCGCAGTGGATGAAGCTGTGGTCCTTCACCGCGAATCCGCTGTAACGAAGTAGATGTGGTAAGGTCGACTCGCCTGAAAGGTAAAAAGTACCAATGTTAAAGTTAGATATTGATTTTTTGAGTACATCATTGGCAATTTTTATGAATAACCAGGATCCGCAGACGTCGAGAAAAACGAAGAAAAATGGCGTTAAAAATCTGAAGCGAGCATATCCATATCCTCAGATTTATCTTCGTCGCTGTGTGTTTTAAGATCAACTAACCTGATTCTTGCTTAAGGCTCAGAAGCGCAGAAAAAATGGTGGGGGAAATCCCTGTCTTTCGTAGGGACTTACCCATGTCCATGCCTTACAACTTTAGTAAGTTTGAAAAAATTTGAGGGGCTCCAATAGTTTAGTGTAATTGACTTTGAGGGGATTCAAAAATATAATGCTAATATCAAAATGACAAATCTTAGAGAAAAATTATCCAGGACTAGAGGCACATTTAAAAAAAGGATAGACAAACTACTCCAAAGCAAAAAAAATAAAGAAGAAATCCTGGAAGATATGACCGAAGCATTGTTTCTTGCTGATGTTGGGATGAGCTCAACCGAAAAGATTATAGATATTATTCGCAAAAAAACAAAAAAAACCGATTCTGTTTCAGCAATAAAAAATATCCTGGAAGAAGAAATCAGCCTAATCCTCTCTCAATATCCAGTAGAATTAAATCTGAACCATCCCCGCTCTGTAGCTATGTTTGTTGGTGTAAACGGCGGAGGGAAGACAACATCGCTTGCAAAACTGGCTTATCATTTTAAATCTAAAGGCAAAGAAGTCATGATCGTCGCTGCTGATACTTTCAGGGCAGCCGCCCAAGAACAAGCTTCTATATGGGGAAAACGTTTAAACATCCCGGTAATAAAAGGCCAGTACGGAGCTGACCCGGCATCTGTCACATATGATGCAATTCAGTCTTTCAAAGCAAGAAATTCCCATCTTCTCTTAATAGACACTGCCGGGAGGATCCATACCAATGCCAACCTTATGAATGAACTTGAAAAAATTAAAAATATCATTTCCAGAGAGATCCAGGATGCTCCTCATGAGACATTTCTTGTCCTGGATGCAAGCATCGGACAAAATTCTTTGTATCAGGCCAAAGAATTCCTGAAATTTTCCGGATTAAGCGGAATTTTTCTATCTAAACTGGACGGAACTGCAAAGGGGGGAAGTGTTATCAGTATAATCGATGAATTGAAGCTTCCCATAAAATTTCTTGGAACAGGCGAAGGGGAAAAAGATCTAATGGCGTTTTCTCCCAGTAAATTCGCCAATGCTCTCCTTTCATGAATAAACTCAAAGATATCGAATACCTTCAAATGTCATATAGCCTGGCAGAAAAAGGCAAGGGCCTTACCAGTCCAAATCCTAATGTTGGCGCTATAGTAGTCAACAATAATACAATTGTCGGCTATGGCTACCATAAAGGGCTTGGAAAAGCTCATGCCGAGGTTGTCGCACTAGAGCGAGCCGGACAAAAGGCACAAAACGGAACCCTATATATCACTCTGGAGCCCTGCACTCACTGGGGAAAAACTCCCCCATGCGTGGATAAGATATTGAAATACAAATTGAAACGAATTGTGATATCCGATTATGATCCCAACCCGATCGTCTATAAAAAAGGAGTTCAGGCTCTGCAGCAAGCCGGGACAGAAGTCTCGATCGGGCTGCTGGCAGACAAGAACAAGAAATTAAATGAAACCTATATCAAATATATCACAAAACAAACTCCATTTATCACGGTTAAAGCTGCCATCAGCCTTGATGGGAAAATAGCAACAAAAACTTATGATTCACAATGGATCTCTTCCGCTCCGACACGCGAGTATATCCATCTGCTCAGAGGTGAATATGATGCCATTCTGGTGGGAATTAACACTATTCTCAAAGACGACCCTCTGCTGACAATTCGCCACCCTAACTGGCCAAGCAAACGTTTAACCCGGATTATTCTGGATTCCCATCTCCGTTTCCCCCTAGAAACAAAAATCCTAAAAACTCTCTCAAACGGCAGGATCCTGATATTTACCGGGGAAAATTCTTCTACTAAAAAAGCGGCCATATTTGAAAAAAAGGGCATTGAAGTCATCAGGATGCCTTCAACATCTCCTAATATGGATTTAAATAAAATCTTTACCTGGCTGGGAAAACATGGAATATCAAGTGTTCTAGTTGAAGGAGGTGGGCTTATCCAGACATCAATTCTAGAAGAGAAACTCGCAGATAAGATGTTTTTGACTATTTCTCCAAAACTGATCGGAGGAACTGAATCACCGACTTTTTTCCAAGGAAAAGGAATTGAACTAATGAAAGATGTACTTAATTTGAAAAACATAACCTCTTATAACATCGATAAAGACATCATTATGGAAGGATATTTATAATGTTTACCGGAATCATCAGCCATAGGGGCCTTTTTAGAGGATACCGTCATGGAAAACAGGAGATGTTTCTGACAGCTTCCTCTCTTTTTTCTAAAATGAAAGAGGGAGAAAGCCTTGCAGTAAACGGCGTATGTTTAAGCCTTGTGAAAAAAGAAAAATCCCTGCTTTACTTCAATCTTTCTGAAGAGACTCTCAAAAAAAGCACTTTAGGCCTTTTACATCCGAGCGATAACCTGAACCTTGAACTTCCGCTCACTCTATCTCAGCCATTAAGTGGTCATTTGGTTACCGGTCATATTGATGCTGTCGGAAAAGTCCTTAATATCAAAACAAAAAGAAATGGCAAAAGATTTTCCATCTCATTTCCATCCCAACTAAAACCATTTTTTATTCAAAAAGGATCAGTTGCTCTGGATGGAGTAAGCCTTACAGTAGCTGACCTTAGCCCCCCTTCATTTGATGTCGAAATAATTCCGATAACTCTTAAAAACACAAACATAAATGACTGGAAAAGGGGGCGGGCTGTTAATATCGAATGTGACATAATCGGAAAATATGTGTATAATTATTCGGTTGAACAAAAATGAAAGAAAAGAAACCTTTTACTACTATAGAAAACGCTATCAAAACAGTCCAAGCCGGAAAATTGATCATCATTATCGACGATGAAGACCGTGAAAATGAAGGCGACCTTATGGTTGCTGCGGAAAAAGTCACTCCGGATATTATTAATTTTATGGCAAAACACGGCCGCGGCCTTATCTGCCTTTCCCTAACAAAAGAGAAACTTAAGCAGCTGGATATACCTTTGATGGTTTCAGACAATACAGCTCAATTTCAAACAGCCTTTACCGTATCAATAGATGTTAAAAAAGGCACTACCACAGGAATATCTGCCCATGACCGGACCAAAACAATTCTTGCGGCAATTAATCCTGAAACCAATCCTTCAGACCTAGCCCGTCCCGGACATATCTTTCCTCTCGAGGCTAAAGAGGGAGGGGTACTCAAACGCACCGGACAAACAGAAGGTTCAGTAGATATTGCCCAACTTGCCGGTTTAAAACCCGCAGGAGTGATCTGCGAAATCATGAATGAGGACGGGACCATGTCTCGGTTGAATGAACTGGAAAAATTCAGCCGGACTTATGACATACCGATTATCACCATAGCCGATATCATCCATTACCGTATGCAGAACGAGATCCTGGTTAAAAAAATCGAAGAAACTGAACTGCCGACAAAAAACGGACAATTTACTATAATGATCTTTGAAGATATTATTAACAAAGAATCCCTCGTAGCTCTGGTCAAAGGCCCTCTTGAAAAAGATGAACCAACTCTTGTCCGGGCTCATTCCCAGTGTTTAACCGGGGATACTTTCGGGTCACAACGCTGCGACTGCGGGAAACAGCTTTCACAATCAATGAAAATGATAGAAAAAGAAGGTAAAGGAGTTATCCTATATATTCTCAATCATGAGGGAAGGGGAATAGGGCTAGCCAGTAAGATCAAAGCTTACGCTCTCCAGGATAAAGGCATTGACACTGTAGAGGCAAATATAAAATTAGGTTATAAGCCCGACCACAGAGACTATGGCCTTGGAGCCCAGGTCTTAGTATCCCTGGGAGTCAATAAACTGCGGCTGATTACCAACAATCCCAGAAAATATATCGGCCTGGCTGGTTATGGCCTGGAAATAGTTGAAAGAGTGCCGCTTGAAATCCACCCCACAAAAAACAACAGGGCGTATTTAAAAACTAAAAAAGAAAAAATGGGCCATATATTAGAATATGTTTAACTAGCCTATGGCAAAAAGAAATCCATCCAAAAAAGTCCTAAAGAAGATTATGGCCACTTCGGACAGACAAAAGCGTTTGAAGATCATTAAGGCCTTAGCCCGAATAACTAATAGCTGGACAAATTATGTTTTACTGGAAACCATTGCAGATCCCTGTGAAAATATCCGTGATTTCATTGTCTCTGAACTAGGCCGGAGAGATAGTTTAGACCTTGATTTGATCTATAATAAACTAACAACTCCTCCCTGGTTTGTAAAAAGCAGCTGTCTTAGACTCCTTGGCATAAAAAAAGATATGCACTCTGTTAAGTATATTAGAGCATTAGTTGAAGAACCTAATGCAGATGTCCGGATAAACGCGGCCCAAACACTCGGGGAGATCGGAGGAGAGGAAGCACTCGCTCTTCTCGCCAAGCTGATCCAAGATAAAAACCACTTTGTAAAAGTATCAGCAGAAAAAGCAATCCAAAAGGTCAGTAACCTCAAATTCAGCTAACCTGAATCATTCATAAGAAATGTCGAGATGTAAGGGATGGATACTGGTAAGCCCCTACGAAAGACAGGGATTTCCCCCAGCGGGGAAATCCCTTCCTGTCCTCACAACGCTCTCCTCGAGATTCTCTCGAGGAACCATGCCCGCGTTGTTCCGGATGGCTTTCTCCGGGGTTTACCAGTATCCATCCCAGTGCGTAGCGGCTTTTTCTTCACATTTCACAGCTTTTTCCCTCGTGAATAATTCAGGTTAGTAGTTAGGAGCAAATAGCAATATTCGATTGAAGAATAAATGTTACTGGGCCGTCATTGATAAGACTTACTTCCATCATAGCCCCAAACTCTCCGGTTTCCACATTTAATCCCCGGGTCTGAAGCAGTCTGGTGAAATAATTAAAAAGTTTTTCCGCTTTTTTTGGCTCTTCAGCTCTATCAAAGCTCGGTCTTCTTCCTTTCCTGACAGATCCAGCCAAAGTGAACTGAGAGATGACCAGAACACAACCCCCCACCTTTGATAAAGACAAATTCATTTTTCCTGTTTCATCGGGAAAGATCCTTAATTCTACGATTTTATTTGATAAATACTCCGCATCTTTTTCTATATCCTTTTTTTCGATCCCGACAAAAAGACAGAGGCCTTTTTTTATCTTGCCTTTGATTTTTCCGTCAACTCTGACTGAAGCATTTTTAACACGCTGCAAAACGATCTTCACAGGTTATCCTTCTCTTTTGAAATTCCTTTACGAGAAATAATCATTTTGAAACTCGATAAGTCCTCCTTATTTATGACCAAACTTAATATATAATAAATCAAAATCCCAATCATAATAGCAGCAAGCAGAATTGCAAGTTGATCCAGGAAACTACCCTTAAAAAAATCAAAAGCTCCCAAAAAAAACCAAGCACTTATACCCATGATCCCCGCTGAAAAGGCAGACTTAGCTGCAGATATTAGAAATGTCTTTTTTCTGATCTTACCTATCTTTCTTTCCAAAAGAATATAAAGAAAAGCAAAATTAACAACAGAAGACAGGGATAAGGCCAGGGCAATTCCCCCGACTTTTAACGGTCCCATTAAAATCACAGACAAAACAATATAAATAACAGTGACAAAAAAGGCCGCTACAACAGGGGTTCTTGTATCTTTGAGAGAATAAAAAGCTGGAGCTAATATTCTTACTCCAGAAATAAAAGGAAGCCCAAACGCAAAAAACAACAGACAGGAAGCGGTCATAGAAGTTGACTCAGCATCAAAAACGCCTCTTTGATAAAGGACTTGAACGATGGGGCGATTTAATATTAGCAATCCCATCATTGCCGGGAAAGTAATAAAAACGACCATTTTCATCGAAAATGCAAGGGTTTTCTTTATTCCGGGGGTATCATTTTGTACAGCCAGCTCTGAAAGGGTCGGAAGCAAAGCAATAGAAAGAGCGATTGAAAAAAGGCCTAAAGTCAGTTCCTGAACCCGGGAAGCATAGTACAAAGATGTTGCACTTCCTTCTACCAGAGAAGTGGCAAGTTTTCTGCTTATAGCCATATTTATCTGATATATTCCGGCACCAAAGATTCCCGGAATCATAAGCCTTGCAACTTTCCTTACTGCCGGATGGGTAAACGACAGCAAAGGTTTAAATCGCATTCCCTTCCGCCAGACATAAGGTATCTGGAACGATAGTTGGAACACACCCCCTAAAACCACCCCAGCTGCAAAAACAAAAGCCGGCTCCTCCGCTTTGCCTGCAAAAAAAAGGGCCAAAGAGATTATGGCAAGATTAAAGAGAACAGGTGTAAACGCAGGAACAAAAAATTTATGGAAAGTATTCAAAATCGCCATGATCAAAGCAGCCAGGCTGATAAGAAAAACATAGGGAAACATAATCCTGGTAAGCAAAACAGTCAGCTCCATTTTCCCAGGGACATCGACAAAATTAGGGGCTATCAGCCTGACTAGAAGAGGAGAAAGAACTACTCCTAATATAGTCAACACAGTCATTACAAGAGTTAGATCAAAGAAAAAAGCATTTGCAAAATCCCAGAGCTTTTTACGGGTTTTTTCCTCTTTCATCTGGCTAAAAACCGGAATAAAAGCTGCCGTCATCGCCCCCTCAGCAGTCAACCTGCGCAATAGATTGGGAATCAGAAAGGCAATAGTAAATGCATCTCCACTTTTACCAGTCCCCAAGTAAAAAGCCTGCAGCATATCCCTTAGATAACCAAATATCCGGCTGAAAAGTGTAGCAATAGATACAGCAGCGGCTGATCTTAATAACTTTTGGTTTTTACTGCGCTGCTCCATTTCACCTTATTTTATATGTTATCAAATAAAAATTCTATCCTGAATTACTAAAAAAAGGGGAATCCCACGAAGTACAGTTGACAACAAAGTCAATATATCCTATTATACTCATTTTATTTAGAATAGGAGAAACAAATGGCACAACATAAGTCCGCAATCCGACAAGCACGAAGAAGTCTGCGCAGAAAAGCCATAAATAGAAAAAGCAAATCCATTCTTCGCACAGAGATAAAGAAACTAAGAACTGCAATAGAAAAGAAAGACCGAAAAAAAGCTGAAGAGCAAATGCCTCAAACCTTTTCAATTATAGATAAATCCATAAAAAAGGGAACTATCCACGAAAATACCGGCAACCGTTATAAATCAAGACTAAGCAAACAAGTTGAGCTTATCAACCTTGCCGTTCCCAAGTAATCTCCTGCTTTTTCCTCAAAAGACAATACTGAAAAAGAAACCCTTCTATCATAGCCTTAAAGGGAAGGCTGGTGGATTTTAGTTTCACATCAATATCCCGGATCTTCGTAAGGATATTTTCCAGATTTTTATCAGAAATAGTTCCGGCAATAAAAAACAACTGTTTGAATTGATAATCATACAGTCTCCCATAATTTTCCTTTATCTGAGGTTTTATTTCCTTAAAAATATCTTTTCTGCTCTTTTTCCCTTCCTTTAACCAGAGTTTAACCAGTAGAATGTCCCGGAAAAACCTGGCGAGCGAATCAACAATCCTTACAGGAGGAACACCTTCTTTTTCAAGTAATTTTTCCACCACAATAAGACACTCCCTGTAATCACCCTTTTCCAGTTTATTCGTCAATTCCCATTCAACAAAAGATTTGACCCAACCCGTCACCTGGTCTATTTCATCCAGCTCGACATGTTTTTTTTTATCAACAAAAGTTATAACTTTTGTTATTTCATTATCGAGACGTCTGAGGTCATTGCCGGCCAGTTCCATCAGCCGGCTTACCGCATCATCGGCAACAGTCTTCCCCTCCTTCTTAAACCGAGATATGATCCACTCTCTTAAGTACTCACCTTTCACAGGCTTTATTTCTTTTAAAACAACTGAAGAGGCAGGGAGAGAGGACAAAAACTTCACAAGAGGGGAATATTTTTTAATTTTTCCCTGGAAAATAATCACCATTACAGTCGTTGGGGAGGGGGTGGAAAAATAATTTTTTAACAATTCCTCATCCTGGGAAGACAGCTCTTCATAAGAAAACGGCTTGTTCGTCTTCTTCCTAAGGGGACTCTCAACTACGATTATCCTGAAGCCATCTGAAAAGAGAGACATAGTTCGAGCTGCATCTATGATATCTTTCCAGGAATGTGTCTTAAGGTTGAACTTTTCAAAATGCAGGGCGCCTTCTTCAGAAGAACCAAAATCCGCAACTAAGTTATCAATAAAATTGGAAGCCGGGTAGGTTTCTTCCCCGTAAAAAATATAGCCGGAAGCGATATTTTCAGGCGTTATTCTTTTTTTCCCCAAGAAAAGGGCCACTAACTTAAAATCCCTCCAAAATCGTAATCACCACACTCCTGGCAAACTTTTCAGCTATTTTATCAATAGCTTCTGATTGCACAGACTCAAAATCAGTACCCTCAGGCACTTCATATTCTTCCTGGTAAATAAAATTGTTGTTGGAAAATAAAACTTTTTTATCAATCAGATCTCTTAGAACGATTTTTGCTACTACTATAATATTATAGCGATCAGCCGCAGCTTCTCCAGAAAAAGCGATCGGCCGGACAGTAAATGAACTTATCTCACCAATAAGAATAGCATCAGCAGCGTCTTTTTGGGAAGTGATCTCCACTTTTCCTCGGGCAACCATCTCATCGATCACACCCTGGGTCATCTTTAAATCCAGCTGAAACCGGGTTGTCATGTTTTTAAACATCGGGATATTTACTGACTTAACATGAGGAGGGAGGGAACTTCCTGTTCCCCTAAGATGATAGCCGCAGTTGAGGCAGAATAAACTGAGCACTATGAGTATAACATTCTTTTTCATTTAGCCTGCACTATTCATAAAAAATGTCGATATGTATGATACATCTTTTCAAATCAACATTTTACCCTGATTCCTAAGATATAGCAATTGACCATTTTATTTTTATTATAATTAATAAATAATCGCCATTTTATATGAATAAATCAGGCTATATATTAAACCACAATATTTATCAGTTTATTCTTGATATAAATGACTTTTTTCGGCTCTCTATTCTCCAGATACTTCTGTATCCGCCTTGACTTTAAAGCCTTCTGTTTAATTTTATCCTCCGGGAAATCTCTTTCCGCTTCGAATTTATCCCTCATTTTACCATTGACCTGGACTACAATAATGACGGTCTCTTCTTTTGCCAGATCGGGATCGAAATCAGGCCACGGCTGTAAAGCTAGTAACTTTTTCTGTCCTATTTTCTCCCACATCTCTTCACAGATATGAGGAGCAAAGGGTGATAACAATAAAATCAGGTTGATCATGGCTTCTTTCAGCAGCATCCTGCCATCATAACTGGACCTTAGATCCGGACAATCCTTTTTTATCTGGTTGAAATATTCCATTACAGAGCTAATAGCCGTGTTAAAATGATACCTTTCTCCTATATCTTCACTGACCTTTTTAATGGTTTGATGCATCTTTATTCTTAAGGATTCTATTTTATTTTCTGCTGTGGCTGTCCTATCAGGAGTAACCGGGCAGGTCTTGAGCAAGCCTATATTTTCCTGAAAAAAAGCCCAAATCCTGTTTAAAAAACGGAAACTTCCTTCAATCCCCTTTTCATCCCAGACAAATTCTTTTTCGGGTGGGGAGGCAAAGAGAATAAAAAGCCTGGTGGAATCCGCCCCGAATTTAACAATCATATCATCCGGGTCCACAACATTCCCCTTGGACTTTGACATTTTCGCCCCATTTTTGGTTACCATGCCTTGGCTAAGATAAAACGGGAAAGGCTCATCAATCTCTGTTAATCCTAAGTCCCGAAGAATTCTGCAAAAAAAACGTGCGTAAATCAGATGCATAACAGCATGTTCAACCCCACCGATATATATGTCCACTGGCAGCCAGAAAGCAACTGATTCAGGATCAAAAGGAAGCTTATTCTCAGCAGGAGAGCAATAGCGGAAATAATACCAGGATGAGTCAAAAAAAGTATCCATGGTGTCAGTTTCTCTCCTTGCTTCCCCTCCGCATTGAGGGCACTCAGTTTTTACAAATCTTTCTACCTGTTCAAGGGGTGAACCTTCCCCTCTTTTAAATTCTACTTTCTCAGGAAGATCAACAGGCAAGTCCTTAAAAGGGACCCCAACTACCCCGCAGTTTTTACAGTACATCACTGGGATAGGAGTTCCCCAATATCTCTGTCTAGAGATCCCCCAATCTCGTAACCGATAGAGTGTAATTGACTCGCCAAATCCTTTTTTCCGGGCATAACTGGTCATCTTCTCTATTGCCTCTCTACAAGGCAACCCTGAAAAGGAACTGGAATTAACAACTACTCCATAGTCTTCAAAGAGATCCTGTGAATCATTTGGATTGCTCCCTTCCGGTACTATGACTTCCTTTATGGGCAGGGAATATTTTCTGGCAAATTCATAATCCCTCTGATCATGAGCTGGAACAGCCATTATAGCTCCGGTTCCATATTCCATTAGTACATAATTGGCTATCCAGATGGGTATTTTTTTCCCTGTAAATGGATTAAAAACTTTCCGCCTGGTATCAATTCCTTCCTTTTCAAAATCGTCCGACTCCGTTCGCTGCTGAAGCTCAGCAATTGTTTTATCCAGCCAGCTTTTTAAATTCTCCCTGTTCTCTGAGTTTTTTATCAATTCTTCCACCAACGGATGTTCTGGTGACAGAACCATAAAAGTAGCCCCATAAATCGTATCAATCCTGGTCGTAAAAGCTTCAATACAAAGAGAAGAATCCGCAACTTGAAATGTCAGTTGAGCTCCCTTACTCTTCCCTATCCAGTTCTTCTGCATAGTTAGCACATGCTCCGGCCATTTATCCAGCAGCTTTAATCCGGAGAGGAGTTCTTCAGCATAATCTGTGATCTTCAGAAACCACTGTTCCATATACTTCTGTTTCACTTCTGTATCACAACGCCAGCACTTTTCACTTACTACCTGTTCATTAGCAAGAACTGTCTGGCATTGGGGGCACCAGTTCACCTGGCTCTTTTTCCTAAAAGCCAAGCCTTTTTCTAAAAGTTTAAGAAATATCCACTGGTTCCACCGGTAATATTCCGGAAGGCAGGTAGTTACTTCCCGTGACCAATCATAGCTGAGCCCTAAGCGCTTTAGTTGGACCTTCATATGAGAAATATTATTCATTGTCCATTCCCGGGGGTGAATGCCTTTTTCAATAGCAGCATTTTCAGCAGGCATTCCGAATGCATCCCAACCTATAGGATGAAGCACATTAAACCCTTCCATTCTTTTAAACCGCGAAATGACATCAACAATCGTAAAGTTTCTCACATGCCCCATATGAATACGCCCAGAAGGATAAGGATACATTTCTAAGGAATAATACTTTGGTTTTTCTGAATCCTCACAAGATACAAATGCTTTTTCCTTTTCCCAAGCATTCTGCCATTTTTTTTCAATCTGTTGAAAATCATACTCTTCTGACATGTTGTTTTTCATCCTCTAAAATTCAAAAATAAATATTAAAGTTATACCTGTTAAATGTCAACCATACTTAGGAATCAGCTGCTCCTGCATTTTTTCAAAGTTACAAAAGTTTCAAGGCCTGGATACTGGTAAGTCCCTGCGAAAGACAGTGATTTCCCCCAGCGGGGAAATCCCTTCCTGTCCTCACAACGCTCTCCTCGAGATTCTCTCGAGGAACCATGCCCGCGTTGTTCCGGATGGCTTTCTACGGGATTTACCAGTATCCATGCCAACGCGTAGCGGATTCTTCATGCTAAGGAAAAAAGATTTACATTTTGGGCCTTGCCCAAATTGGAATTTGCTTTTTGTTTTTTGGATGCAAGCCAAAAAAGAAAAAGCAACTTGTTTTATCCGCGTTCCTCCGCGAAAATCCGCGTCTAACAATTTATCGCTTTAATCCGTATCAAATTTTCTTTTCCTGAGGCGTTAAAAATCTGAAGCGAGTTCAAGCTACACCCGAATTTCATCTCGGCTCGTTTGATAGGTAAAAAATGGCAAACTGGATTTGGTTTTTAATTTCTGGAACTTGGAGACTGGGAATGATAAAATATATTTGTGATGAAGTTCTTTCTTGCTAGGGATTACCGCCATAAATTCAGGTTCTTTTCATCCGAACCTCTTCAACAGATCAAAGTAGAGTTTTCCCGCTTAAAGAAAATACTGGCAGCTGCCCGGCAAAAACTTATGCTTCTTCCCCCGAAAATCCTGCGACAGGAACAGGCCTTTGAAAATATTAACCGCATAAAATCGAATGAAATTAGTATATATTTTTCCGGAAAGGATAGTGAAAGAAAAATAAGAATACTATTCTTCCTTTTCTTACAAAAACAAAAAACTAAACATCTGTTCTTATTAATTATTGAAACCATTCTTCTTCCAGTGAGTGGATTAATGGCCTTGATCCCCGGCCCCAATATCTTCTTTGGTATACTTGCCCTTATCATAATCACTCACTGGCAGGCTTTTCGTGGAATCATTCGGTTGGGGAAAAAGACTCTTAGCTTCACATCATCCGTTTCCTTAAAAGAATGGGAGCAGACCTTGGCTAAAAAAGATCCAACTGCTTTCCCTGCAGCCTTAAAAAAAATAGAACAGGAATTCGATCTAAACGACATTCAAAAAATCCTTTATAAATAATATTCCCCATTTTATAATTATTATGCATTATATAAATTTGACAAAGTTTGATTTTTATTCTATTTTTTAGGAACTATGCCATTAACCTTAAATCAGTTCTTATTTCTAATTCTTACTATTGCTGCAGTAGTTGCGGTTACAGCTTTTATAAGTTTTCTTCTCCAACTAAAAAAAACAGCCAAGGAAGGAGAAAAAGCCCTCATAGATGTACAAACTCTTTCGAAAAATCTGAATGAAGTCAGCCAAAAAGTAAACGAAAAAATAGACGGATTAGGTGATGTAGTCGATGCAACAAAAAAAATGACAGCCGGCCTATCAGAAGCGACCTGGTTCCTTGTTACTAAGATCATACGCCCTGGTTCTAAACTTTTACCGTTTCTTTTTCCGATCATTCGAATGGGTTGGCGGCAATTAAAAAAAAATAAGGAGGTAAAAAATGGACAATAAAGGTTCAAGTGCTATTGAAATCACACTTTCTTTTCTTTTAGGGACTGCCACTGGTTTTATTCTGGGTGTATTATTTGCCCCTGCAAGCGGAGAAGAAACACGTAAAAAAATTCAGGAACAGGCCGCTAAATCCGGCGAAAAAATTAAAGAAAGTTATGGGCATGTTTCAAAAGAAGCAGAAAAAGGAATTAATATTGTAAAAGAGAAAACTTCGGAAGGTATCGGAGCTATTAGGGATTTTGTGGAAAAGAAAAAAGAAGAATTATCCAAAAAAAAACAGGAACCCATCACTAAAGAAGAGAAATAATCCAAGTTAGTTAATTTCCATCTAGAGCAGCCCATAATTCAGGAATAGTTCAGGAAAAGAGGAGAGTATCCTTGTCAGAAACTACAATATCAAAAATCAAATCCCGTGAAATCCTTGACTCAAGAGGAAACCCGACTATTTGCACCCGTATATTTCTTAAATCCGGAATCACCCAAGAAGCTTCAGTTCCATCCGGGGCATCCACTGGAAAGCGGGAAGCCATTGAATTACGGGACGGCGATCCTTCCAGGTACCTGGGGAAAGGAGTGCTTACTGCTGTTAATAATGTCAGGAACATCATTGCTCCTGAAATAACCGGGCTCGATGCCTTAAAACAGGCTGAAATAGACAAACGCCTGATCGAATTGGACGGGACACCTTCCAAAAAAAGACTCGGAGCTAACGCTATACTTTCAGTTTCTCTTGCAGCTGCCCAGGGGGCAGCAAAAGCATTAGGCATTGAGTTGTTTGAATATATTGAGAAGAAAGATAAATACCTGCTTCCAGTCCCCATGATAAATATCCTTAATGGCGGTGCTCACGCAGACAATAATGTCGATATTCAGGAATTTATGATCGCCCCTGCCGGGGGAGTAAATTTCTCAGAATCCATTAGAATGGCAGCTGAAGTATTCCAGCATCTGAAGAAAATACTTAAGAAAAAAGGATACAGCACTGGAGTTGGGGATGAAGGCGGCTTTGCCCCGAATTTAGAATCAAATAAAGAAGCACTTGACATTATTTTAGCCGCCATTGAAAGGGCTGGGTATAAAGCTGGTTCCGACATTTTTCTGGCCCTCGATGCAGCAGCCTCTGAATTTTACCAGGATAATGTCTATGTATTCCATAAATCAGATGGTTCAAGAAAAGACATTGATCAAATGATCAAATTCTATTCTTCTTTGGTCGACAACTACCCCATTGTCTCAATCGAAGATGGTTTTGCTGAAGATGATTGGGAAGGATGGAAAATCATGACAGATGAACTGGGACAGAAAATCCAGATTGTCGGAGACGACATCTTTGTAACAAATCTGAAGATACTCAAGGAAGGTATTAAACGAGGAATAGGAAATTCTATTCTTATTAAACTAAACCAGATTGGATCTTTAAGTGAGACGATAGAGACAGTGAAGTATGCCCAGAAACATGATTATCCCTGTGTGATCTCTCATCGTTCCGGAGAGACCTCAAGTACTTTCATAGCAGACCTCAGTGTAGCGCTTAATACAGGTCAGATTAAAACCGGTTCATTAAGCCGGAGTGAAAGAGTCGCAAAATATAATCGTTTGCTTGAGATAGAGGAAATATTAGGCGACCGGGGAAGCTACGCCGGTAAAAAAGTTTTTCAAAAATACATAACCTGAATAAAATCCAGTTGCTATTTTCCATTTTCCATTTACTATTCACCATTTAATAAGTATTATTTGTAACAGAATAATGTCCATAGAAAGAATAAAATACATTTAAAACCCGATCTTCTTTGAAAGTAAAGAGAGAGTATTCAGAAAAAGATTTATCCACCTTCAATCCCTCCAGAGACCTGGGAAAAGCTGGAGAATATCCATTTACCAGAGGAATATACCAAAATATGTACCGAGGACAGTTATGGACAATGCGCCAATATGCTGGTTACGGAACTGCTCGGGAATCCAATCAAAGATACCGCTATCTTTTGGAGCAGGGACAGACCGGCCTAAGTGTCGCATTTGACCTGCCTACTCAGGTCGGCCTGGATTCGGACCATATCCTGGCCCTTGGTGAAGTTGGAAAGGTCGGAGTCGCTATTGACAGCCTCGAAGACATGGAAATTCTATTCAAGGGAATCCCTCTGGAAAAAGTATCTGTTTCAATGACGATAAACTCCACTGCTGCCATCATCCTTGCCATGTATTTGGTTTTAGCGGAAAAACAAGGAATTGCCTGGAATCAACTCAAAGGAACGATCCAAAATGACATCCTCAAAGAATATATCGCCCGGGGAACATACATCTACCCGCCAAAAGCTTCGATAAAAATTATTATTGATATACTGGCCTTTTGTCAGGAAGAAGTCCCTGCTTGGAATTCTATAAGTATAAGTGGTTACCACATCCGCGAAGCAGGTGCTGATGCTGTACAAGAGCTTGCTTTTACTTTCGCCAATGCAATAACCTACATCAAAGCAGCTAGGGAAGCTGGATTAAAAATCGATACTTTTGCCCCCAGATTGTCATTTTTTCTGGCAGCCCATAACAATTTTTTCGAAGAAATCGCCAAGTTCCGGGCAGCCCGACGTATATGGGCAAAAATAGTAAGGGACAAATTTCATGCAAAAAATCCAAAATCATGGAAATTCAGATTTCATACCCAGACCAGTGGAGCTACTCTGACCGCACAGGAACCAGATAATAATATTATTAGAGTCACCCTGCAGGCCCTGGCTTCCATAATAGGAGGCACTCAATCCCTGCACACAAATTCCAGAGATGAGGCCCTGGCCCTTCCCAGCCAAGAGTCGGCCCGGATCGCCCTTCGCACCCAACAGATCATCGCGCACGAGAGCGGAACCACCGCTACAGTTGATCCCCTAGGAGGCTCATATTATATAGAAAACTTAACAAGCAGGATCGAAACCAGCGTTAATGACTATCTTCACAGAATTGAAGACCTGGGCGGGATGCTTAAAGCCATTGAGAACGGTTTTATCCAGAAAAAAATTCAGGACAGCGCTTATGCTTATCAAAAGGAAATAGAACAAAAAAAGAAGCTTATTGTCGGCCTCAATTCCTTTAATACTTCAGGAGGAAAAATCCAATTCGATCTTTATTCACCTCCCAGAGAAATCGAAAAAAAACAGATCCAAAAGCTAAAAGAAGTAAAGAAACGCAGAGATACCTCCCTGACAAAAAAATCTCTGCAAGCATTAAACAAAGCTATAAGCGATAATAAAAATCTCATGCCTTTTATTATTGATGCAGTAAAGTGTTTAGCAACTCTAGGCGAAATTTCTGATATACTTAAAGACAACTTCGGCACTTATCAGGAAGCAGGCCTCTAACCTGTTTCTTGTTTTTATTTTTTTAATTATAATCGCCATTTTTTTATGAATAACCCAGACTAAATCAGGAAAGACTAGAAAATCCATAGGCAGCGTGCAGAATGCTTATAACAATTAAGTATTTGAGTTTTTATTAGAATATGTAGTAGGATAGATTTATGTCAGCTTGGCTAAAAAAATTATTTTCCCTGCTTCTTTTCTTTGTATTTTTCACTCCCGCCGGGTTTACAATAGACAGGGCTACAGCACTGCTGATCGAAAAAGAAATCAAAAAACACATTAACGAAATAATAAAAATCAGACGCTTCCTGCATATGAACCCTGAGTTGAGTAATAGGGAATATGAAACTTCTAAACTTATCACTTCAAAACTGATGTCCCTTGGCATAGAAGTTAAATCCGGGATTGCTGGAACCGGAGTCTCCGGCTTATTAGAAGGAGATCATGAAGGCTTCACCCTCGGACTAAGAGCAGACATGGACGCTCTTCCCATTCACGAAGAAACCCACGTCCCCTATACATCGCTTAACCCTGGTGTTATGCATGCCTGCGGCCACGATATCCATATGTCAATAGCACTGGGAACCGCAATAGTGCTTAGTAATTTAAAAGATAAGATAAAAGGTAATATTAAATTCATCTTCCAGCCGGCAGAAGAAGGCCCTCCCATAGGTGAAGAAGGAGGCGCCTCCCTGATGGTAAAAGAAGGTGTTCTGAAGGAGCCTCCGGTTATGGCTATCTTTGGACAACACGTATGGCCTAGTATTGAGGTGGGACAAATCCTTTTTTCCTCGGGACCCATAATGGCATCATCGGATACGGTTGAAATAATAATCAAAGGGAAAAGCTCCCATGGGGCCAGACCATATGAAGGAATAGATGCCATTACTTTAGCAGCCCATACTATTGTCTCTATCCAATCCTTTATGGACCGCATGATCGATCCCTCAGACCCTGCTGTTGTGTCCATCGGAAAAATCTACGGTGGGGGAAGGTCAAACATAATTGCCGACTCAGTTACCCTAGAGGGTACAGTAAGAACATTAACGCGGACAAACAGAACTAAAATCGAAACCATGCTGGAAAATATTGTACAAGGTATAACCTATCCTTTTGGAGCAAATTATACTTTTAATTACCGGAAAGGCGCTCCCCCGCTCTATAATCATCCTGACCTGGGAAACATCATGCTTCCAGTGCTTCAAGAAGCAGTTGGTAAAGACAATGTTCTGCCTCTCCAGCCGCAAATGGTTGCAGAAGACTTCTCAATATTCAGTCAAAAAATTCCAGGGTTCTATTTTTTTCTGGGAGTAAAACCTCCCGGCCAAAAAACAATGCCTCCCTTACACAGCCCATTTTTTAACCCTGATGAACGCAGTATCGCACTTGGCATAAAAATCGCTTGCTATCTTTTGCTTGACTGCCTGGCTTACCAGGATAGTTTTGGTTCTAACTTTAACTGATATCTTTTATTATGGCATTCCCATTTCTGTTATTGGTTCTACCCTTAATTTCAGGGATATTTTTTGCTTCACTACTCGCTCCCTGCCTTTCCTGGCAGATAACAAGTTTACTTATATGTTCATTTTCTGCCTGGGTATTCTTTTTTTTATATCGAAAAGAAAAAATAACTTTGCTTTTTATTTTGTTGATGACATTTTTCCTGGGAGCAAGCCTCTATTCCTTTTCTGAAATCAATTACACGAATAACCCTCTCTCCAAATTCGATGCACCTGAATACATCGATTTTACCGGTAATTTATACAAATCCCCCTCTCGCGGTATAGACAAAGATCTTCTTTATCTTAAAGTCAAAAAAATAAATTACCGCAAACAGGAAATAAAAACAGAAGGCCGGCTTCGCATAGCCGTATATCATTTCTCAGAATTCCCTTCTCCCTTGAATCTTCTTATCGGCGACAGGATCAAAGTTTCAGCAAAAATCAGTTCTTTGAGCGGTTATCACAATTTTCAGACACCTCCATTCAGGCTTTATCTGAAAACCCAAGGAATTCATAAATCAGCCTACACAAAATCCCCTCTGCTTGTTGAAAAAATCAAAGACGGAAAAGCCTATTCCCCTCTGCGCATAATTTCACGGCTCAGGTTAAAACTGCAGGATAAGATAGAAAAGTTTTTCCCATCTGGAAACCAGAGCGGCTTGTCCTCGCAGGGAGCAGTGCTTGAAGCATTAATATTAGGCGAGAGAAATAGGCTAGACACATCTGTGATCCGGTCTTTCCAAGATTCCGGACTGTATCATCTTTTTGCCATATCAGGTGCCCATATCGCAATAATCTCATTTTTCCTGTTTTCATTTTTCAAACTCTTGCGAATTCCTGAACGAGGAAGCTACCTTTTATTAATGGGATTCCTTATTTTTTACGTATTTCTGGTGGAAGGACGGCCTTCCGTACTCCGTGCCACTATAATGACTCTCGCCTATCTGACCGCAAAACTTATCTGGAATAATGCTCCCCTGCTCAATACCCTCTCTGCAAGCGCCTTTTTTCTTCTTCTGGTTAATCCTTTTAGCCTTTTTTCAGCAGGTTTCCAACTAACATTTGCCGCAACCTTATCAATTATTCTTTTTTTTCCCAAAATCATCAAATATCTTCCCCGGCTTCCCCTCCGTATAAGTGAGATCTTTGCTATCACCTTATGCGCCCAGCTTGGGATTCTCCCGATTCTTTTAAGTACTTTCAATCGAGTATCCTTTTCAGGCTTTCTCTTGAATTACGCAGCATTCCCCCTTGTTGCATTGGTAATGGCAGGCGGATATTTATTTTTTCTTCTATCTTTTATTGTTTTTGTGCCAACTCAACTTTTTGTCCATATTCTTAACTTTCTAATAAGCCTGCTTCTCCATTTAACTCATCTTTCCTCACAGGCTTCATTCTTGTCCTATAGAATCCCCGGCCCCCATTTATTTACAATAATTTCCTATTACTCCCTGCTTATTCTTTTCTTAATTCCTTTCAGGGATAAAAAAATTCGGATCACTATCCCAGTCCTCTTCCTGGTCTGTTTTTTAATTATGATTTCCTATCCCTTCACTTCATCCTGCAGAGACCTTAAAATCACGGCGATTGACATAGGTCAAGGTGATTCCATCCTGGTCGAATTCCCGGGCCGCAAAAAAATGCTGATCGATGGCGGCGGTTCCCGAACCGGCACATTTGATATAGGTGAAAATGTGGTTTCCCCATTCCTCTGGCACAAAGGAATAAAAAAAATAGATTATCTGGTCCTATCTCACGCTCACCCTGACCACATGAATGGATTAAAATCCGTAGTAAAAAATTTTAAAATAGGAGAATTTTGGGAAGCCTACATTCCACGAGATAACAAGGACTATGCTCTTTTTAAGGCTACGCTTCCGGCCAGCCTTTCTCACAAAACCATCTTTCGAGGCGATAAAATCACCTTAGGAACAATTGAAATCAAGGCACTTCATCCTATGAGAAGCAGGAAAGCCATTTCCTCTGTACATAATAATCAATCTCTAGTCCTAAAACTTATCTACAAAAATACTTCTTTTCTTCTCACCGGAGACATTGAATCGGAGGCCGAAGCTGAGATCATCGCCTCAGGGGAAGACCTGAAAAGTCAGGTTCTAAAATCCCCCCATCATGGAAGCCTATCTTCCAGCTCCCCGGCTTTCCTCAAAGCAGTCTCTCCAAAGATCGTCTTCATATCAGTAGGGAAAAATAATCAATACAATCTTCCTTCAGCTAAGATACTGGAAAGATATGCTCAAATCGGTGCTTCTGTCTATCAAACCAATATTCATGGGGCCATAGAATTGAAATCGAACGGAAAAAGCATCTCCGTTTGTACTTACAAATAAAATTTATCAAAACCAATCGACTTAAGCTTTTCAGTAAGATATGTTAAATAATAAGAGGAAAGCCATTTTTTCAAGGAAAAGCGGTAAAAAGAATCAGGTTATAATCCTTATCTAAAATATAAAAAAGAAATCTGAAAGCCGAGTTCCCTCTCATCTCTGGAGTCTGGCAAGATTTCTGCAGGGATAAAAGATTTATCTGTCGCAAGCGTTAGATAAAACTCATCACCCTCTCCCAACCTTTCCTTTTCAATATTATACGTTTTTTCAAAGTAGGAATCCTCCGCAATAAATTCATCAAAGATCAAATCATTAAGCATAAAAATTACTTTTTGGTCATGGAAAACGCCCTTATTGACTCCCCCTTTTATTACCAGTAAAGCATCCCTATGGGGATTATCAATAATGCATCTTGCTTTCTTTGCTGTCCATCTCCACTGTTTAAGGAAGGAATCAGGATCAGTTTCTAGATTATACCACCCATCTTCATAAATAATCTCAGGTGTATCCAAAGGCGGAGGGAATACTTTTATCTTTTTTTCCATCACAAGTTGTTTTGACCCTCCACTTTCATCATAAGGCGAGAAAAACCCTACAGATAGCTTGAGTGTCTCTTCTCCTTTAAAATCAGGATCAAACTCATCAATGAATGCTGGAATGTAAATCTGCTTAGAATATTGATATTCCTCATCTACTTCCCAGGTTGATGTCGGAACCTCTGGAACATAATCCTCCCAGAAAAGCAAGCTATTTCCATGCCAGAAATGAACAAAAACATTAAAATCCTCACTCATCTTCACAAACTCACTATCAGTTTTCCATGTAAACTTCAAGCCAGTTATTAAATCATCAGACAATTTTTCCTCAGAAAAGGAAACATCTAAGTTTACGCCTTTTACCTGGGATTTCTTCTTACAATTAAACAACACTAATATCATCAATGTCGCAAGTAAAGCTACCATTGTTTTTTTCAACATGATTCTCCTCCATATTTGATAAATATCGATAATCATTATAAATAAATAGACTGGGGATGTAAAGCAATGGCAATCGACTTGAAAGTAAAAAGCCTATATAGTATAGTCCAGGAAGAATGAGGTTTCTTTTATATCCTATCTCCTTGATTTATCGATTTAATTGCCTAATCATAAATCTGTTATATAGGTGGGGATTCTTCAAGCCTAAAAAATCGCCTCTTCCGGTTATCAGTATAGGGAATATCTCATTTGGCGGCTCTGAAAAAACCCCCCTGGCAAAACACATCTTATCCGCGCTTTTAAAAACCTCATACAAGCCAGCTCTTGTTAGTAGGGGATACCGCGGAAAATGGGAGCGGTCAGGTGGCATGCTCTCTAACGGCCGGAGCATTTCCGGTACCTGGCGGGAATCTGGAGACGAGCCTTTTATGATCGCCAGAAGCATACCTAAAGCCGGTATTTTTATTGGCAAGGACCGCCTGTCCGGATGCCGAAAAGCACAAGAATCAGGATTCGACATTGTGGTCCTTGATGATGCTTTTCAGTACCATCCCCTGGAAAAAGATATCAACATCGTTATGTACGATCCTAAAGAAAAAATAATGCTCCGCGAACCTAGGTCATCTATAGGGAGAAGCCACGCTCTCCTTATCAAAAAAAATGGAGATAAACAGATAAAGACCTCTCTTAAAAAAAAAATCCCTCAAATACAATTTTATTCATATTCAGTAGTAAACAAAGGATTGTACAACATTTTTAATAAACAACTCCTGTCCTCGGCAGAGCTTAATAATAAAACTATACTCTCATTCAGTGGTATAGCTCGGCCGGAGAGGTTCAAAACAGCTCTAAAAAAAATAGGAGTAAATCCTGTTAAATTTTTAAAATTTCGGGACCACCACCCTTATCCCCCAAAATCCATAAAAAAAATAAAAAAGAATTATCTTTCCTTCCAAGCAGATATTATCATTACCACTGAAAAAGATATGGTGAAGTTAGCCGGTATTAAAGAGCTTGAACCTCTCCCTCTCTATTTTCTAAAAATAGATCTCAAAATAGAAAAGGCTTTTTACACCTGGCTATGGTCCCGACTGGAAAAAAGGGAGCAATAATCTAAATGGAAAAACTTAGGTCTATATTCGAGTTCAGCCTCTATCGAATATTTGCAGGCTTGATCCGATTTTCCCCACGTAAAATCATCCTTTTGCTTGGGAGTGAAACAGGCCGGTTGTTTTTTATCCTGGACAGAAAACACCGTAGTATAGCCCTTAAAAATCTTTATACAGCCCTGGGAAAAGACAAGACACAATCTGAAATAGAAAATATTACTAAACTTTCTTTTCAACATTTTGGGAAGGCTTTTCTGGATATGATCCACCTCGCTCAGCTTAAGCCTGAAAAAAGAAATTCATTCCTAATAACAGATGGCTTGGAAAATCTTCAAAGGGCTCTTGATAAGGGGAAAGGTGTTTTGCTCTTATCAGCCCATTTCGGACTCTGGGAAATAATCTCGACCATATTATCTAAAATCGGGAAACTGAACGTTGTGGCCAGGCCTCTGGACAACCAGCTCATGGAAAGAGAACTACTTAAACTGAGAACCGCTATGGGCGCCAAGGTAATATCCAAGTATCATGCTTCCCGCAATATTCTCCAGGCTCTTCGAAGAAATGAAATAGTTGCAATTCTAATCGACCAAAATGTCATTCGTGAAGAAGCTGTATTTGTCGACTTTTTCAGCAAAAAAACCTCTACAACTCCAGGACTGGCAATGTTCCACCTCAGAACCGAAGCACCCATTATTCCGGCATTCTGTTATCCCACCCGGGATAACAAGTATCATATAAAGATATTAAAACCCGTGGAAGTTCCCTTGTCAGAAGATTCTCAAACAAACATCCTGAATATAACTCAGGCCTGCACCAAAGTTATCGAAGAACAAATTCGAGCTCTACCTGAATCCTGGTTATGGTTCCATGACAGATGGAAAAGCCGCCCAAAGTAAAGGCAGAAAAAGCGGTTAAAAGAATCAGGTCAGTTGATCCGAAAACACGCAGAGCTGAAGATGAAGTTGAGGATATGGATACGCTCGCTTCAGATTTTTAACGCCATTTTTCTTCGTTTTTCTCGACGTCTGCGGATCCTGGTTATTCATAAAAATTGCCAATGATGTACTCAAAAAATCAATATCTAACTTTAACATTGGCACTTTTTACCTTTCAGGCGAGTCGACCTTACCACATCTACTTCGTTACAGCGGATTCGCAGTGAAGGACCACAGCTTCATCCACTGCGCCTCGTATCTACGGCAACCTCGACTCGTGAATTAACCAGAATCATATCTCAGAATCAGAAGGCTAAATCTTCAATGTCGCTTAATCCATATCCTCAACTTCATCTAATACCTTATAAATTAATAAACCAGGCACCCATTATTGCGATGAGCCTATATAGAAAAAGGATATCCTTCATAAATTTCATTAATATTCATTTAGACATAAACTTATCAGTGTTTTTTTTTAATAATAAAAAAACCATTTTTTCAACGAAAAGCAGTAGCAAGAATCAGGTTAGATTGGTAAAGAAAACCGTGAGCAAGGATGAGCGGGCATGGTTCTTCTCCTTTAGGAGAAGAGAGCGAAGACTGTATCCGAGCGGATTTTCCTAGCTGGGGAAAATTCGCGTGTTTTCGGACCAACTAACCTGATTCTTGCTTAAGGCTAAGAAACTTAGAAAAAAATTGAGGGAAGTCCTTTAAATATCCATACTTGTCATTTTCACCATCTTTTATTATAGTATTTCCATACTTGCTAATTCTGATGAATGGTGACACATGAGAACAAATAAGCGCTCTTTTAACATATTACGTAAAGTCAACATCATCCCTGACCAGTTTGAATACGCTGACGGGTCTGTTCTGATAGAAATGGGAAAGACTAGGGTAATAATTGCAGCTACAGTCGAAAATAAAGTTCCTCCTTTCCTTAAAGGCCAAGGATCAGGCTGGGTCACTGCCGAATATGCCATGCTCCCCAGCGCAACTAATAAAAGGACTAGCCGCGAAAGAGCTCCTAAAAAAATCTCGGGCAGAACTCAGGAGATACAGCGGCTTATCGGCCGTTCATTGAGAGCAATCATTAACCTTAAAGACCTGGGAGAAAGGACTATCATAATAGACTGTGACGTACTTCAAGCAGACGGCGGCACCAGATGTGCAGCTATCACAGGCAGTAGTGTGGCCCTGGCATTGGCACTAAAAAAATTGATGGACGACGAAGTCTTGGATCAAATGCCTCTCAAAAACCTAGCCGGCGCTGTTAGTGTGGGCTTAGTCGATGGTAAGCCTCTGCTTGACTTGGATTACCTTGAAGATTCAAATGCAGAAACCGACATGAATGTTGTGGAAACTGACTTGGGTGAAATAATCGAAGTACAAGCCTCAGCTGAAAAAAAACCTTTTTCAAAAAAAGAATTCGATTCTCTGTTAACTCTTGCGGATAAGGGCATAAAAGAACTCATCCAGGTGCAGAAAGAGGTTCTTAAGAGAAAGAGTATGCTATTTATGGCCTACAATTCATAAAAAATGTCGATACAAGGCTGAAAAGGAGGGTGAAATGAATCATATCCTGATAACAGGGGGAGCAGGCTTTCTAGGAAGTCACCTTTGCGAATTCCTGCTAAATAACGGCGCAGATGTCCTCTGTATCGATAATTTCTTTTCCGGAGACAAAGACAATATCCGCCACCTGTTTTCCCATCCTTATTTTGAGCTCAGCCGTCATGATATAATCCATCCTTTTTTTGCGGAAGTGGACAAGGTCTATCATCTCGCCTGCCCGGCCTCACCCATCCATTATCAACACAATGCTATAAAAACAGTCAAGACCAATGTAATGGGAACTATTAACATGCTGGGTCTAGCCAAAAGAACACAAGCCCGCATCCTGCTTGCCTCCACTTCCGAAGTTTATGGAGACCCGCAAGTCCATCCACAAACAGAAGATTACTGGGGCAATGTCAATCCCATCGGTCTCCGCAGCTGTTATGATGAAGGAAAAAGAATTGCTGAGACTCTTACCATGGACTATTCCCGTCAGAATAATGTGCAAATCAGGATCGCTCGTATTTTTAACACCTATGGCCCCCGTATGGCAATTAACGATGGCAGAGTTATAAGTAACTTTATTGTCCAGGCACTCAGAGGAGAGCCCCTTTCTGTTTATGGAAAAGGAAACCAAACCCGATCCTTTTGTTATGTTTCTGACTTAATCAAAGGCCTAACTGCTTTGATGGAATCTGAAAACATCACAACGCCCCTAAACTTAGGGAACCCTGATGAATTCACTATTATCGAACTTGCAGAAAAAATCCTGATGCTTACTAAAAGTTCATCCAAAATCATCCATAAACCTCTCCCCCCCGATGATCCGGTCCGCCGCTGTCCGGATATATCTTTAGCTAAACAAAAAATTAATTGGAAGCCGGAAATCGATCTGGAAGAAGGATTGATAAAAACGATCGCTTATTTTAAAAAAAAATTAGGTTAATTGATTAAGAAAACCGTGAGCAGGGATGAGCGGGCACGGTTCCTCTCCAGAGTGGAGAGAGGAGCGAAGACTGTATCCAAGCGGATTTTCCTCGCTGGGGAAAATTCGCGTGTTTTCGTATCAACTGACCTGATTTTTGCTTAAGGCTCAGAAGCTTAGAAAAAATTGGGGAGGGGATTCCTTGACTTCTTCTCTTGATAATTTTCCAATATAAAGTTAATATATTTACTCTTTCATTTAAGGAGGTTAGGATGAATTTAGTCTCCACATTAGTATTAATAGGAATAATTGCCGTTGCTCTCTTTTTAATCACCCTGCTTATCTCAAAGCAATATAAAAAAGTCGGGCCCAATGAAGTACTGATCATATCCGGAGGACGCAAAAAAAGCACACTCAAACCAGATGGCACCAAATTAAAAATCGGCTACCGGTACAGGCTGGGAGGAGGAACATTTGTCTGGCCCCTGCTCGAAACCGTCGATATCCTTCCTATAGACGTTATTAATTTAAGCATAAAAACTCCAGAGGTCTTGACTCACGGCGGTATCCTTATTATGGCTGACGCCTCAGCCCAAGTTAAAATTAAATCCGATGAATATTCCATAACCCTAGCTGCAGAACAATTTTTAGGTTCCGGAAAAGAAGGTATCCGCGAAGTATCCCAGACAATTCTTGATGGAAAGATGCGGGCAGTGATCGGAACTATGACAGTTGAAGACATTTATCGGGGAAGACACGAATTCGCAGAAAAAGTCACCAAGGCGGTAGAAAAAGAATTTGAAGAAATGGGATTAAGACTACTCTCCTTTGCCCTAAAAGAAATAAGTGATACCCAGGGCTATCTAGATGCACTTGGAAAACCCCACATTGCTGCGGCTAAGCGTGACGCTACTATTGCAGAAGCTGAAACAGAAAAAGAAGCAATTGTCAAATCCTCTCTAGCCCGGAAAGAAGGCGAGATCGCCCGCCTTAATGCCGACGCCCATATCGCAAAATCACAGTGGGAAAATGAAGCTAAAAAAGCCGAATCCCAAGTTATTGTAAACAAGAAAAAAGCTGAGGCCGATTTTGCTTATGAACTTGAAAGGTTCCGCCTTAACAAAGCAATAAAGAAAGAGGAAGCCCAGGTCAAACAGATAGTAAAACAAGAAGCGATCAAAATAGAAGAGCTGGAGATCAAACGAAAACAAAGAGAACTTGACGCCAATGTTGTAAAACCTGCTGATGCCCGTAAATACCAGATAAAAGCCGAGGCTGAAGCCGAAGCATTCCGCATAGAAGCTGAAGCAAAAGGCAAATCTGCGGCAACAAAGCTTGAAGGACAGGCAGAAGCACAAAAACTCAAAGAAAAAGGCATGGCCGAAGCAGAAACAATGATCAGGAAATCTCAAGCCTGGGAAAAATACAACCAGGCCGCAATCCTTGAACTCTATCTTCAGAACCTGCCAGAGCTTGCTCGGGCTGTCGCAGAGCCTCTCTCAAAAATTGACAAGATAGTTCTTGTCGGGGGAGATAAAGGAACCGGCGCAACAAAAATTACATCACAGGTTGCAGATATTCTGGCCCAAATGCCGGAAGTAGTCGAGTCTTTAACTGGGGTAGATCTGAAAAAGTATTTTAAAAATAAACTCGATCCTGAAGACAAAAAAGAAACCTAAACTTGATTAGAGAATAAAAATGACAGTATCCGATAAAGCAAATAAAATCGGCGAATCGCCTACTTTAAAAGTCACTGCTAAAGCCAAAGCAATGAAAGCGGCAGGGATTGATGTGATAGACCTAAGTGTAGGAGAGCCGGATTTTCCCACACCTGAAAACATTAAAGAAGCAGGCAAAAAAGCAATAGACGAAAACTTTACAAAATATACTCAAGCCGATGGTATTCCTCAATTAAAAAAAGCTGTTATTAAGCGTTTTAAAGAAGATTTGGGTCTTGAATATGATAAAAATGAGATAATCGTATCTTCAGGCGCAAAAAGCGCCCTCTATCATTTGATCCAGGCTTTAATAAATGAAGGGGATGAAGTCATCATACCTTCTCCATACTGGGTCACTTATCCCCATGCCATATCTCTCGCAAATGGGAAAGCCGTAATCATCCCCACAAAAGAAGAAAATGAATTCCTGATGACCCCCGACCAGCTGAAATCCTTTATTACCCCTTCCACAAAGGCTTTAATTTTGAACAACCCCTCAAATCCCACCGGGGCGGCATATAAAAAACATGAACTTGAAGCCCTGGCTGATATCATCCTGGAAGAAAATATTTTTGTGATCGCAGACGAGATCTACGAAAAACTGGTATATGATGATTTTCAATTTGTCAGTTTTGCTTCCCTGGGAGAAGACATTAAGGATAGAACCATTATTGTAAACGGTGTTTCAAAAGCTTATTCCATGACAGGTTGGAGAATCGGATATGCTGCTGGGCCTGCAGAGATCATTCAAGGAATGGCAAAGATCCAGGGGCACACAATCTCCAATCCCTGCTCTATCGCCCAGAAGGCCAGCCTGGAAGCTTTAGAAGGCCCCCAGTTTGAAGTATCCAGGATGGTATCTGAATTCCAGAGACGCAGAAATTATGCTTTAATGCGCCTGCAGTCTATACCCCAGATCTCCTGTTTTAAATCTCAGGGGGCTTTTTATCTCTTTCCAAATATTTCCGGCTATTTTGAAAAGGAATTCAACAACTCCCAGATCCGCAATTCCTATGGTCTGGCCTATTACTTACTCAAAGAAGCCAGGGTCGCCATTGTGCCAGGGGATGCATTCGGCGCTGATGACTACATCCGCATTTCATATGCGACCTCCATGGAAAACCTGGAAAAAGGAATTGAGAGAATTGCAGAAGCCCTGGGCCGTTTAAAAACAGCAAAAAAGATCAAACATATTCGCTTGAACAATACTATCACACGTCATAAAAAATCCGTTCCGGTCGATCCTTCTATCTCTGTTCAAATGCGTGACGCCCTGATATCTGAGATAGAATCCCTCCTGGGATATGAAAACTATTTTGAATGGAATGCCAATATCAATGGCGTGATCGTGCAGCTGAGGACCAATGTCTCCCATCTCTATGATTTCTGGGTGGAAAACTGGTATCCCGCCCAGCTTGAAGCCGACCTGGAACCCCACGGCATAATATACGCTATTGACGGCATTGCCGGAAGAGAACCGCGCTCCTTTTATAATTCTGATACAAAAACCGGGGTGCTGGTCAATACAGACAATTACGCCCCTCTTCGCAGCCTGGCCCTGGGTCTGGTAATGGACGTGTCAGAAAGGATATTTAACACCAATGCTATCCGGGGGATGACTGCAGACCTGGATGGCAACAGCCTGATATTGATGGGCGCTAAAGGCACAAAAAAGACAGAACTCTTCTTTTCGCTGCTGCAAGAGGAAGGAATACGACTCCACTCCAATGACCTGGTCTTTGTCCGCTTTTCCGGGGGAGTAGCTCTGGCTGATTCCCCTGAGCGCAAACTTTTTATACCTACAAGTACTGTAGAATCCTACTCACGTTTAGCCGCTCTTTATGATAACAGCAAATGCGAAAATGTAGTGACAAAAAAAGAAGATTGCCGGGATGATAAATGTCTGCGGGAAGATGACTGCCGCCTGGATAAGGGCTCTCCTTTCTGTTATAAAGCTGCAAAAAATTCCTATGCAATGCTTGACCCCTATTGGATCCAGGGAACATCAAAACATATCAAACGTACTGCCCTTCGCTGGGTGTTTATCCTCCGCAACGACAGAGTATCACCGCCCTTTGTAGAAACTGAGGCCGAAGATGCTCTTAGAATCCTCGAATACGGCCAAAGCATAGGTTCTCAGACAGAGATCAGCCCCTCTAAAAGCCAACCCTTCTTCAATCCCCATCTGCTGACAACATCTCCGGAGCGGCTTGAATCACAGCGGGGCTTTTTCAGCCGGCTCCTGGAAAATACGCGGTGTTATCTGTTTAACAGCGGAGTGGCAACAGCTGACGACATCAAACGAATCATCTCTGGAGAACAATCAGATCAATAACCAAATACGATTTAAAAATTCGTGAATAATTCAGGGAACATTGCCAAATGAGCGGTAAAAGCATTTATGATTTAGAGGCTTACAAAAATTTCTCTATAAAACTAAAAGAAGTTCTCAAAGGACCAAATGTCCGAACAGTCGACCTGAAATGGCTGGAACCAAGAGCAAAAGCTACGGGAATTAAAACTGAAAACGGCTCATACGGATGGAGAGCCGCAATATCAAGCCGCATCGCTCCAAAAACCGTGTATCTGGGCAGTGAATCCGTAAGGCTTCCTTCCCTGACACCTGTACATAAAGACCTTATCTCCAATGCCCCGGAAGAACTGAATAAGGTACTTCACCTTCTGCAGACAATTCCCATCTGCCATATACGCCGCAGGATGGGAGATAATAAGACTTTCAATCCCATATGCAATCTGTATTTGTCCGAAGCAGACCTGATTAATTACCGGTTAGGGTATATGTGGGGAACAACTATGTTCAAGCCATCAAAGCAGCCGGGACCGGAATTTAACATGATTCACATTCCGGAGGAACATCCTCTCCGCCAGCAGGTTCTTGTCCTCCCCGAACATAATATCAATATCGCCCTCGGGACCGACTATATGGGGGAGGATAAAAAAGGTTTTCTACGCCAGGCAATGTGGAGCGCAGACCAGGAAGGCATGCTCGGGCTGCACGCAGGCACAAAGATCGTCACCGCACGCGGCTCTAACGGTAAGCTGAAGACCTATGGTGTATTTCTCTTCGGGCTATCTGCTACAGGAAAATCCACCTGGTCCTGCCATCAACTGGGTCTTAACCATGAGCAGAAGGAAAAAACCCGGGTCACTCAGGATGATATCTGCTTTCTATGCAAAGACGGCTCTGCTTTGGGTTCGGAAAATAACTTTTTTGTTAAAACAGATGTCGAACAAAAATACCAGGAAGCCATGTACAATGCTTTGATGGATAAAACAGCTTTATTCGAGAATGTGATAATAAAAGCCAACGGCCAGGTTGATTTCCTGGATGAAAGCCTTACAGCCAATGGAAGAGCGGTTCTGCGGCGGGATAAACTAAAAGTCAAGATAAAGGGAAAGATGGTAAATATCTTTTCAAATTCCATAAACCTCCCGCCTCTGGAAGAACTGGACGGACTGATCTTTGCCTTTATCACTCGTCGGAATACAATTATGAGCTTTGCCCAGCAGCTTACACCAGAGCAGGCTGTTCTGGCCTACCTCTGGGGGGAAAGCACGCATAGTTATGCCAGCCAGCCGCTTAAGGCGGGAGAATCAGTGCGTATTGTCGGCACAGACCCCTTCATAATCGGTTCCCGGGCAAAAAAAGTAAACCGTTTGTATGAGATTCTTATGACCTTAGCAGCCAATTATCCCGGCAAACTGCAGTGCCTACAGTATAACACCGGAGGAATGGGTGAGATTATCGAAACCGATGAAGAAAACGGGCAGAAGAAAAAACGGCTGGTGCGAAAGGTCAAGCGGGTGCCTATAAGCCTTATGGCCCAAATCCAAAGAGGTGATCTGCGGGGAACAAACACCTATGAGAAAGGCAGGCTCGGGACTAAAGCGATAACCCGGGCAGAAGGAAATACCCTGGATGAATGGGATACTGGAAAATATTATTCCCAGGAGCAGATTAAAGGATATATTCACAATCTTGTTGAAGGCAGAAGAAAATACACAGAGGAAATAGCGGAAGAAGGCCTTCGTGGTGAAATCCTATATGCGGCTGAACGCTCTTTCCGTATAGATAAAAGCGGAGAAAAATCAAAAGTCACAGTAGCAGAGCAGCCGAAAGAAAAAAAGAAACCGTCACATCCCTCTGAATTTAAATCAAGGCCACGCCGGGAAGGATTCAGGCGTAACCGTTAAGTCAAGCGCTTTTCGATCTCCCCTGCCATTATATGCAGAAGTAAAAGGTGTACTTCCTGTATCCTAGGAGTTGAATCAAACGGGACATCAAGCAAGAAATCAGAACAAAAGGACAACTTCCCTCCGCCGAGGCCTGTCATGGCGATAGTAGTCAGCTCTAATTCCCGAGCTTTTTCCAACGCTTTAATAACCGAGATAGAATTTCCACTGGTAGAAAGACCAAGCGCGAAATCTCCTTTCTTTCCTAAGGCCTCAACCTGACGGCTAAAAACCTGGTCATAGCTTTCATCATTGGCGATAGATGTCAGCGCGGATGTGTCTGTAGTCAAAGCAATGGCAGCAAAGGGAGGCCTTCTTTTTAAAAATTTATTGACCAGCTCTGCTGCAAAATGCTGGGCCTGGGAAGCGCTGCCGCCGTTTCCGAAAACCAGGATTTTATGGCCAGACCCCAGCCGTTCGCAAATACATTGAATCGCTTCTTCAAATAAATTTTTCTTTTTGTCTAAAAATTCCCGGGCCGCATTGCTGGTTTCATCAACCATTTTTAAATATTTCATGACTTATTTCGGCTCCTTCCCAATCTTTATTAAATATCTTACTTTATCCATAAGCTCAGAAAGCGAGCTCTCATCATACCCTTGCACCGGCACCGGCTTATGAAAAGCCACTGTTATCTTTCCTTTTTTTATAAAAAAATTGTATTTAGGCATTAGTTCAAAGGACCCGGTTATGGTAATGGGAACTATAGACGCTTGGCTGTTTACAGCCAGATAGAAACCGCCTCGGCGGAATTGCTGCAGCTTTCCATTCAGGCTTCTTGTTCCTTCTGGAAATATAAGGAAAGAATAATTTTTTTCCTTTATCAGGCTGACCGCTTTAGCAATACTTTTTCTCCCACCCTTTTTTCCTCTCCGGTCAACAGAAACATATTCCACGATCTTCATTCCCTGGCCTATCACCGGTACCTTGAACATTTCCTTTTTTGCAATAACATGCACAAATTGGGGAATAAGCGCTATCACTACCACATCCAGCATACTCTGGTGGTTGGCCATAAAAACATAGGATCTATTTTTATCGAAATTTTCAAGCCCTGATACTTCAATATCAATTCCCAGAACAAACCATCCTAAACGAAGCGAGCCCCGCCCGACAGCAATAATAGGCTCCGGCCACTTAAACAGAGGACAAATAAGAAGCAGGGGAATAATAAGAATACAAAAAACAATGTAAATAATTAAGAGGATTATTGTTCTCATTTACTAGTAAGTAAATAGTAAATGTTAAATGGTGAAATGTAAAGCCTGGACACGGGTAAGTCCCTGCGAAAGACAGGGATTTCCCCCAGCGGGGAAATCCCTTCCTGTCCTCACAACGCTCTCCTCGAGATTCTCTCGAGGAACCATGCCCGCGTTGTTCCGGATGGCTTTCTGTGGGATTTACCCGTATCCAGGCCAGCACGTTAATAAAAAAAGAGGAACTTCAGATTGAACGGGATATTTCCTGAAAAAGAATCAGGTTAACTTGCCTGAATTATTCACGAGTCGAGGTTGCCGCAGATACGAGGCACAGGGTATGAAGCTGTGGACACTCCACCGCGAATACCCTGTAACGAAGTAGATGTGGTAAGATCGGCTCGCCCGGAGGGTAAAAAGTGCCGATGATAAAATAAGTTATTGTTTTTTTGAATATGACATCGACAATTTTTATGAATGATTCAGGATGAGTAAGAAAGCCGTTAGCAAGGATGAGCGGGCATGGTTCTTCTCCCTTAAGGAGAAGAGAGCGAAGACTGTATCCGAGCGGATTTTCCTCGCTGGGGAAAATCCGCGTGTTTTCGTATCAACTGACCTGATTCTTGCCTAATGCTCAGATGCTTAGAAAAAATGGGGGA
>Ga0114922_10000041_pt1 | contig 104130 bp, 80 predicted proteins | sample AartaG_FD_100975 | JGI IMG/M metagenome (GOLD analysis project Ga0114922, IMG submission 100975) | Deep subsurface microbial communities from Aarhus Bay to uncover new lineages of life (NeLLi) - Aarhus_00045 metaG | ecosystem: Environmental > Aquatic > Marine > Oceanic > Sediment | place...
ACAGAATTGCTTGGTATCAGGATTATCAGCGTTGCATTTTGGACACTTATTTAACATTGCTGTCCCCTTATTTTTCCATGCTTGGTCGGCAAAAGGATATCAAGGAATAAGGGGGGTGTCAATTGCAAATTGAGATACAAGAAAGATTAAACATAACGTTTGACATTTAACGCAAGGCGTTATACTCTCAATATGTGATAAGATCTTTCAAATGTAAAGAAACTGAAAAAATATTCAATAGAATTTATACAAAAAAGTTCCCGACTGAAATGCAAAGAATCGCATTGAGAAAGCTAAGAATGTTGAATAGAGCAGAAAATCTAAATGATTTAAAAGTGCCGCCTGGAAATCGTCTGAAAGCACTTAAAGGGAGGAGAAAAGGACATTACAGTATTCGGATAAATGATCAATGGAGAATATGTTTTCTACGGCAGGATAAGAATGCAGTAGATGTAGGAATTAATGATTATCATTAGGAGAAAACTCATGAACAATAAAAAGATGTCTCCGCTTCATCCGGGAGAAATCCTTTTTGAAGAATTTTTAAAGCCAATGGGATTGAGTCAGAACAGGTTGGCTCTGGATATCCATGTGCCTGCCCGAAGGATAAATGAGATTGTTCACGGAAAACGCAGAATTACAGCTGATACGGCTTTGCGCCTGGCCAAGTATTTCAATATGTCTGCGAAGTTTTGGCTAGGTTTACAGACTGACCACGATTTGGATGTTGCTGAAGATAAGCTGGCTGATCGCTTGGACAAAGAAATCCGGATTTACAGTCCAGTCATATAGCTCAAATCTTATTTATAATTTTAATCTTGCCAGCTTCTTTCTCGCATCCTCAACCTCTACTATCCCCGGGTCAGCGTCTTTCCAGAGGTCGAGGAATTTCTTGTATTATTCTTAACCCACTTTCTTAAGTGGAGCCTTCTGCTAAGCTAGAATATATTGCTTCCACCCAGTGCTTTGAAGTCTCATCAGTGGATTCAATAACTGGATTCAGTTCAGTTTTGCCATACGAATACAGGCTTTTCCTGGCTATAATTTCGGGAGGGGCTAAGTACGACTACCTGTAATTGACATATATGTCTATTATAAGTATTATATTTCTTGGAGGTTACGAATATGAATGTCTATTCCCTAAGGCAATATGTGGAGCTCTTCCACCTCCTTTTTTTAGGTCAGCTAGCACGAAAACTGGATAAGAGATTCTATGCCCTAAAAGGGGGTTGCAATATGAGGTTCTTTTTCAAGAGCCCCAGGTATTCCGAAGATATTGATTTAGATGTTCAATCAATACCTAGCTCACTTCTTCGTGAGAAAATCAACAGTATCCTGAAATCAAAGCCCTTTACGGATATCCTTCAAGTCAGGGATATTGAAATTGAGCACATAACAGAACATAAACAGACAGAAACGACCCAGAGGTGGAAATTAGGTTTGATTGTTCCTCAAATAGATAAACCTCTTCCTACCAAGATAGAATTTTCAAGACGAGGATTGGAAAAGCCCGTAAAGTTTGAATCGATTTCTCCTGAAATAATTCGAACTTATGATTTATCTCCTGTTCTGGCCAATCATTATCCAGCAGAGATTATGTATAGGCAGAAAATTAGAGCTCTTATTTCCAGAAGCATGATCCAAACCAGAGATATTTTTGATCTGTATCTCCTTCTGACTTCGAAGCTAGATAAGGTCGATCTCTCAGAAGAATTATACTCTGATTTGAACAATGTAAAAGATAATATCCTCTCTCTAGATTTTATCGTCTTTAGGAGTCAGGTAATTCCGTATTTAGAATCAGAAGATCAACCTAGATTCGATTCTGAAGAAGTCTGGGATAATATAAGATTGGATGTAGTCGAATCATTAATGAGGATGTCTAATGAAGCTTGTTGATGTTCATACCAAATTGCTGGGTATGAAAGTGGCCGTGTTTCTGACATCAGATGCGGCAGCCTGCCTTAATATAAACAATGCTCATGCAAGCAAGCTTCTTTCTCGCCTTTCTATAGCCGGGCATCTGGTTCACTTGAGTCGCGGTCTTTGGGCTTTCATGGATAGAGTGGATCTTCTGGCTCTGCCTGAATACATCACAACTCCTTTTCCAAGCTATGTTTCTCTCCAAAGTGCGCTTTACCATTACGACATGATCTCCCAAATTCCTGCGATTACCTATGCTGTTTCTATTGCTAGAACAAAAAGACATAAAACTCCTCTGGGCATAATTTCAATTCATCATGTCCAGCCTTCCTTCTTTTTCGGGTTCGAATCAATCGGGAAGGGTATTGCGAAGATCGCATCACCAGAAAAAGCACTTATAGATTATCTTTATTTGAGTCCGTCAAAATCCAATCTTTTTAAAGCTCTCCCTGAGCTTGAGTTTCCAAAAAGTTTTGCGGTCAAAAGAGCGCGCAGGATTATTAATCGAATAAGATCAACAAGAAGAAAGTATCTGGTGAATAGACTTTTTGAAGAGCTCCTTTCCAGCTACAAACGGATTTAAATGACTAGCGGGATTTCACTTATCGGCTTTTCAGCCTAGCCAGCTTCTTTCTAGCATCCTCAACCTCTACTATCCCAGGATCAGCGTCTTTCCAGAGTTCGAGGAATTTCTCGTAATGCTCTATGGCCTTGCCTTTCCAACCTTTTTCCTCGTAAATCTTGCCCAGCATGTAGAAGCTCTTGGCATAGATATCTCCATAATAGATTCTCCCACTTGATAAATAAGTGATTTTTTCATACTCTTCCTGAGCCTTATCTAAATCGCCCATCTTGTAATAAGCCAAAGCTAGAGGCTCCATGAATAAAGCGTGAGAATCAGGTATTAACCATTGAGAATAATCAAAATAACATTGATACTGTAAAAGAGATATACCCCTTTTAAAAAATTCAACTGCTTTGGAAAAATTCTCTCTCTTAAGCTCTATCATTCCCAAAAGATGGTGGTAATGCCTTATCGCTTTTTTGTTCATTCCACTCTCTATCAACTCTTTAAGCTCCGCTGCCGCTCTTTGGGCTTCATCCATTGATTTCATCTCAAGATAAGCAATTCCCTTATAGTGCAGAGAGAATATTTGCAGGAAAAGGCTTTCCCCTTGAATAGCAGCCTCCTGTGTGTTTTGGAACTCTTTTAATGCCTCTTTAAACCTTCCGGATTTCAGATATCTGTAGGTATAGTCTAATTGGAGGCTCGACTCCCACCTTTTTTCGACGAGCTCTTTTGCCAGTAAAATTCCTTGTTTGAGCTGTTCTTCTGATTTCTCAAATCTTCCCTGTGATAAATATAAGGCTCCTAGGCTTTGCCTGCCAGGTAAATGAGCTACTTTTTCTTCTAACTCGAACACCTTTTGATATTCTTTCTCTGCCTTAATCAAATCTCCTTTACAGTGATAAATATCACCCTTTGTCAAAAAATAAAAATAATTATCCGGATCCATGAATAACGCTTTATCTGCTTCAACCAGGGCAAGATCATATTTCTTTTGGCAAAGATAAGTGAGAGCCAATTGATTATGGATCGTAGCATTATCTGAAACATTATTTAAATAATCCTCAAGAACCTCCTTTGCTTTGTCATACAATCCTATGGCCCTGTATACACACGACAAATTAAAATAGGGATAGATGACTTCATCCTTACGCTGAATGCACGATATAAATAGTTCTATGGCCTTATCCCATTCTTCTATAAAAGAATACACATTACCCAATTCATTATTTCCACTATTATCGTCAGGATAAAGCTCCAGTAATTTATTATAAGCCTCGATGGATTTGCCATGTGTTTTCTCAGATCTCTGGTAGAAAAATCCTTGGATATAATAACGATCTCTATCCGATACTCGATCGCTTAATTCTAATGCCTTTTGAAGGGACTCTCTTGCTCTAGACTGGTAACCAAGCCAGAAATAAGTTATTCCCATATCCGCATAGGCCAAAGCAAACTCAGGATCAATAGCTACTGCTCTCTCGTAGATTGGGATGCTTTGACTATAATGTCCTGAGTAGTGATATTTACGCGCCTCGATGTAATATTTTTGGGCTTCAGGAGAACTTGTGGAAATCTTCCCCACCTGCTTGTCAATATCATTGGCTATCTGTTCTCGAGAAAGATTCAAATCCAGCTTGATCATTTTTGTCAGTTCATCGACTTTCTGTGGTATCTCTTCCTCTCCTTTGCACTCTACCTTCCTGGAGCTTACAGCCTCTCCTGTTTCAGGTCTTTGGAGCATAACTGTTATTACGAAACTATTCCCCACTTTAATATAGCTTCCTTTCAGTATGTGATTGACTCTCCCTTGGTTCGCCACTTTAATTAAATCTTCAGAAGAGTATTTCTCTGCCTCAAGGAGATTTAGTTTCTTGAGGATACTGAATATCCTGTCTCCACCTAGCACATTGATATACCTCGATTGGCTTATGTCTGTTATAAACCATTCTGCAAGACCACTCCTTAAATATTCTAAGCCTTCTTCTCCTGTATTATTCTCAAAATACATAACAGCAAGGGAGGATTTATCTGATGGGATAGGAACAGCTTCCTTTTGTGACCATGGACGCCAGATAATAATTCCTATTAAAACAAGAACAACCACAATTAAAGTTGGGAAAAGAAGCTTCTTTAATCCGAATGTAATAGTAATCTCTTTTGATGTAAGAGGCTTTCTCTTTGGTATTTCCCCTTTTGTTGAGGGAATCCCTTTTTCTATCTGGTCCAGTTCAGAACGCACTTCTCCCGCACTCTGGTATCTGGCGTCTTTATCCTTCTCCAAACATCTCAATATCAAGTGGCTGAGATCATGGGGAATTTGAGTATTAAGTTCTCTAGGATCCTTGGGCATCTCGCTCTTGTGCTTCATAGCTATACCTAAAGGCGTTTCTCCCTCAAAAGGAACTCTCCCTGTTACCATCTCATAGAGAATTACACCGAGGGAATAGATGTCCGATCGATGGTCGACCTCTTTTGCCTCTGCTTGTTCAGGGGACATGTATTCGGGTGTTCCGATTATTATGCCCTCGCCGGTTAAGCCCTTTGCCCTGAGGGATCTGGCAATCCCAAAGTCCATGATCCTGGCATTGCCTTTTTTATCAATCATGATGTTGGAAGGCTTTAGGTCACGATGAATCACTGCTGAAGTATGAGCCTCTGAAAGCCCTTCAAAAACCTGTTTGGCTATTTTTATTGCCGTCCCAATATCGAATGTCACCCTTCGAACAAGGCTTTTTAAATCTTCCCCACGCATATATTCCATTGTTATGTAATGTGTTCCTTTATACTCACCAAGATCATACATCCCACAGACGTTCTTGTGTCTTATTTTGCGAGCAGTAGTCAATTCGTTGCGGAATCTCTCAATTGTCTTTTTATCAGAAGCGATTTCAGGCTTGATTAATTTTAGGGCAATTTCTTCTTTTGTCCTCGTATCCTCAACGCGGTAGACATTGCCCATCCCACCCTTTCCAAGTTCTTCGATGATCTCATATCTGTCGGCAAACAAGGTCCCTCTGGTTAATCCTGAAACCGGGGTTTCAAGAGTTTTGGTAAAAGACGGCTGGGATTTATCCCCAGGAGTCAATTGGATTCCACACTCTTTACAGAATTTAGAGTCATGGGTATTGTCAAACTGACATTTGGGACAATGTATAGCCACTTTTTCCCCTTTATCTGGTCAGCAAAAGAATATCAAGGAATAGGGGAGGTGTCAAATTAAATAAGCATATCCTTTTTGGCTATATTTTGGCCATTTTTAATGACAAATAAATCCGGGACGGAATGCATCGAATAATAAGGGATGTGCCCCTTTTTTTTAGCCGCTACTTACAATTATCCTTCGCACATTCATCAACATCTGACTTATACTTATTCATACAATCGTTAAGGGCTTCTGCCAGTCGTTTCAGGATATCATTAATATCTTTCTCGGGGATCTTTTCAAGATTTTTACAGCACATCAGAGCACAGTCTTTCGGACCGGGGGGGCCTGGTAATAATGGCGGCACCGCATTTTCTGGCATTTTCCTCATAATAATGCAGTCAATCAAACAATCGATGTTGCAGTCGGGTTCTTCAAAATGCATATCCTTGACTGCGTCAAGTTCAGCCTTTCGAATGCAATCTTCCAGGGCACTTTTGGCTGCTGTACAACATCCATAATAAGCCTCCGGATTTTTGCAGGGTTTACGGTCTGAATCCGCCAACCGCTGGCTTGATGCCTTTCCAGGAACAGGATCATCAGCGGGATCGAACACAAGCTCTTCTGGATGAGTTCCCATAGAACGAGAAACAGCAGATTGCCAGGCTTCTTTGACCAGGTCAATATGGAGGCCAATCCAGTTTTCGTTCGCAGAAGGGTGGTTGTTAATGGCTTCTTTTAGAGCAATGCAATAGTTAGCAAGATCCATAATTTCTTTTGTATTTTCTTGAGACATTTGCGGGGGAGAGCTCCCTCCGCTGAGTTTTTTGAGGCCGTAATAGAGGTTATCCAGCTCTTCCTTGTGTATTTGGCACCTTTCATAACGTTCCCCGCAATCTGAAAAGCGGCCTGAGTTCATATCAGTTTGACCTTCTCCTGAATATTCGCCTAAAAATGTCCATCCAACATCAGTCAACTCAATTTGCTGCTTTTCTTCAGCAATGTCTGGATTAAAATGCTCAAAACGTATGGATTGAAATGCATAGCCTTTGAGGGAGGGTTCTCCTTGAACACTCAATGGCTCTGTTGCATCGTCATATTCTGTTTTAATACTGTTTCCATATTGGTCGGTAATGGATATGATGCGCTCCTTACTATCCCTCTTGATGCGGAAACTCTCTGGAGCATAGAGCTCGATGTGCATACGTTTATAGCCATCTGGAAAGTAGCGTATAAAATATCCATCAGGATGGAAACACCACCGACCTAATGGAACCTCGCGATCTCCCTCTTGATGTGGTGGATCTCCATGAAGGACTGCCACTTCCTCCAGTTCTTCATAAGAGGCATGAGTTTTAGTCAGCATTTCTCGAATGCGGGCTTCTGCTTCCATGACTTGCCGTGCGGGCTCCGGTAGATTCTCAAAGGCTTTCCCCAGCAATCCTTTGGGAATCAGCCCAAGTGCACTGCCATTGATTCTGTAAATCTCCTTGGGAGTGAGCAGTCTTACAGCTGTGAGCTGCATATTGCGTGACATATCTTTAACCTTTGTTCGCGCGATGATTGCCCAAAGAAGGACCTGTATGTCTTCCTGGGGAATTCCTGGATTAAGATATGATTTCTTGAGAATGTTGCGGATGATATCTGCATGAGGCCCTTTCAAGGGGGCATAAAGATAGCCATCTCCTCCCCGGCCCTCACCCGGAGCATATGTTCCGGCACACAGACAATAGCTCTCACACTCATACATATATCTACCTGAGTATTTAAGAATGATACTTCCTTCCGGAGTGCGGGGGAGGAAATCCATAGATGTGAATACTTCGGGATTGTAATCATCCAGGAATGGAACTTCGGTGACCGCATCTGTAAGACTTGTAGTAAGTGATGGCTTGCTCTTAAGTATTTTGCTAATACCAGGAATTTTTTTTGTGAGTTTATCCCGAAGTTTCTTGAATTGGTCTACTCCTCCGTATGCCATCGTCAGGATTAGTAATATGAGAAGAAGCTTGAAAGTTAATCGTTTCATTTCACACCTCCTGAGATGTATTGATTTAATAAATCCAGGAAAGAAGAATGAATCCTTTTTGTTAAACTTATCATATAAAAAACAGTTGAGGAAAACAACTGTTTTATATTTGTGCTCACCTCTCTGTAATCATGGTAAATACTGAGTAACCATTTTAAGATTAATAACAAATACATCGGGGACGGGCCGCATTAAATTCTTTATATTCAATTAGGGAGCCCCAGACATACCCATCAGCTTTATCTTGTTTTTATCTGTTTATTTCCTGCCCAGGTATCCAAAAATGTGATGAGCCGAATTATGAGTTCGAGCTTTGTCGTGAAGTTAACGGATTAAACGGATCAACAAGTCTACATTTTTATCAAAAATAGCATCGATCCAAATAATAGTCTTCCATTGTGCCAATTCCTTCACGATACCGTGCTGAAAATCTTTCCCTGGGGTAAGGGTTTGTCCATTCACCTGAACTTTTGGATCTGCCAACCGGATATTGTTTAAAATAACTGCCGGTCTGAGGGCCGGTTGATCCGGATTTGCCAACAGCTTTCCTTTCAAAACCGCATTGGGTAATTTAGTAACCAGATAGGCTCTTTCAGCAGGTTCATAAAAAACCTCCCCGGCATCCAGCTGCATTTCAGGAGGATATAGCCAGCTTTTGGCCAGAGGGACTAATTCTTCTGGTTTGTTTTGAGTCATTCCATGCAGCATTATTCTGGTTTTCACCCGCTTATCCATATAATAATCTTTCCATTGGGTAAAGGTGGTCAGGTTAAAATGCGATGCCCGGTCATTGGTTTCCACCCAGCGGCCATCCCCCGGAACCTGAGCCACAGGCCAATGCTTCCACCAACCGTAGACACTGGGAACAGAATCCGGACGATAATATTTTCCCTGCGCTGCAGAATAGGATCGGAAAAAGGGCGATTCGAATTTGCCTTCAGCAGATTCAAAAGGCTCGGGAGAAACGATATAAAAGGGTTTATATTTGCTTTTTAGATTGACGACATGAATGTTAGCTTTTTCCGGTTCTTTCATTTCCACGGGTAAATTATTGCGCCAGGAATATTGATGGCTTTCCCTGTTCATATTAACCAAGGTAATTTCCGGATCTTCCATGACTTCATCCGGATGCTGCCCCGGGGATAACAAGACGATAGCTTCCTCCCAATCGTGTTTCCTGAGAGGATTGGAATAGTATAAGTTGATTCTTCGGATTCCTATCCCATCCGGGTAGATGATGTAATATTCATCGGCCCATTCACCCCGTCCGTCAAGGTCTTTGGCGACAAAAGTATATTCAGTATCCACCAGGCCATACCGCCAATGCACAATAGTCCTGGCCTGGCTGTTTTCGATAATCCTGACATGACTGAACCGGCAATCCCGGTCCATCAGGGGCTCAGCGCAACTCGTTACATCTGCTCCCCAGGTTTCAGCCCACTCATTGGTGTACCAGATTCCGTTTTCGGTTACCCAGCAGGGGACAAAACTGGTTCCTCGCCAAAAAACCAGTCGACAATTGTTTTCAGAAAAGCGAACTAATACATCAGGGTAATCCCCAACCCGCCAGAGTCGATCCCATTGTTTGGTATAATTCAGGCGAGTATAATCCGCCCCAAACTCAGCCGGGCCGGCTGGGCCGGTTGGCAATATTCGGGGCTGGAATTTGACCTCAGGCAAGGGTAATTGCTTCTCATATAATTTTCTAATTTGTTTGGCATCAAGGGTATCCCCAAATACATAGACCTCATCGATCATGCCATCCAGAAATGAATATTGGTCGGTAACTGTATACTGATAGTCCCACCATTCCTCAAGGATGGCATTTCGTCCCATGGTTAATCTATTATTAACTGTCTCTCTGAGTACTGGGCTATTCTTAATTTGCTCGATCTTTTTCCCGTTTACATATAGGTTGGCAAAATAGCTCTGATTAACCACAAGGCTCACCATAATCCATTGTTTCAAGGGCAATTTGGGACCAGCAATCTCCACCCAGTTCAGGGGTTGCCCCAGCCCTGCTGTCAAGGTCCCATCGCGTTTTACTGCTAATAATACCCCTTCCTTTTCACCCAGTCTTAAATCAAAAACCGGGCAGCGAAACCAGGGGTAAGCCTCAAGCGCTACCCAGGCTGTGATCGTAAATTTGCGAGGGAGATTTTGTCCGAATTTCTCCCGTGCGAGGAAACTGGTATAGCCATCAAACCGGATAGCATTTCCATTGATTCCGGAAACCGGATCAAAAAAACCGATTAACCGATCTGTTTTGGCGGCTGTATCTTCATGGACTAAAGCATCCTGGAATTGGTCAAATGACCATTTCGAAATTAATTCCTGGGCCTGAATCTCCAGCGATAAAAGTCCAAAAGCAATGATTAATATGATCTTTTTCATAGACTATTCCTAATTACTTATAATCCTTTCCTTTCTTACTATATGTCAATTTCACAGGGCCAAGTAATCCTGCTTTCTGTAAATGATAGGTCTCATCACCTCCCCCTACCCAATTGTCTTTGCGGATAAAGGGATGATTGGTTTTGCAGAACCTTTTTTCAGGCGGTAAGTCCATGTCTCCGGTCAGACGGTTGACCCACATGTTGGTGATGTTTATACGCAGGTCATTGTCACCTACTTTCACAAATGCCCGTATATCCAGAATAAAAGGTTTGGTCCAGAGAATTCCGGCTGAGGCACCATTGATAAAAACCTCAGCCACATCAAATACTTCCCCCAGGTCAAGATAAATAGGTTTTTCCGGGCTGTATCCCTCTTTGGAAATGTCGATTTTATGGTGATATGAAGCAGTACCGGAGAAATACTTGATGCCAGGGGCGGAATTGTCTGTCCAGGAAACTAACTGATCGAGTTGTGTTTGCTTAGGGGCACCCCAGTTTTCAGGGAATCGGAGGGTCCAGGGGCCTTTGATTTCCCTGGTTTTTCCTTTTACATCGGGTTTATAATCAGGAGGATCTGGTAATTTTGTCTTCCTGATTTTATCTCCAAATTCATTGAAAACAATAAAACAGGATGCATGCGGCGCCAATTGCAAGGGGAATTGGGTGGCCCCGTTTACATGTTGGACATTGCGGATTTGATATTGAAAAGCCTTAACCGGATCCCATAACTCAGGCTTGCCCTTATTTACTCTAAAGCTGCAAAAATCCGTAAGCCATTTGTCCGTTTTATTTCGGATGAAATACAGATCGGTTTTCCCAATCTTCCTGTGGATGTAATCAAAAAGTCCTGATTCTGATGTAAAATCTTTGGAGATGGATAGTTCAGTCAGGGCAGCATTGATACTCATTTCAGTCAAAATGCTTTCTTCCATTTCTTTTGTCAGTTTGGCTCCTTGAATTAAAACTTTGGCACCGGCCTGAATCATATTCTCTACTTTTTCAATCACTTCATCCGGGATATCCTCCCGATCGGGTAGAACTAAAAGCCGATAGCTCATCCCATCCGGCAAAACAATCCGGTTATTCTGCACCTGTATGCGGTTTAGCAAAACATCCGTATTCACTATATCAAAGTCATAGCCTGGATCAAGGCCATCAAGCCCTGGTTTTTCCGGAACATCATGAAACTCAGGAAAAAAATTAGGAGCTTTGTCTCCATAATAATAGACTACATCCGCAACAAATAATCCTTGCGCCAGCAAGTATGAGCAGCGCGCCAAATAATCCATAAACGGCCTGGCTTGCTCCCACCAGGTGGTGCCGGGATTAATGTCAATACCTGCATGATAGGTTCTGCCGGGTAAACCGTGTTCTGGGCGTGTATTGGCAAAAGTGTGAATAGTAACTGTATTTAAGCCTTCGCAAAAAGCGCGGTCGACATATTTTTTCAAATCATGAGGAGCATCTTTCCAACGTCTCCAGGTCGTAAAGGATTCAGCATCAACAAGCCCAAGTCCGTATATATGGGAGGCACTGGCCACTTCTTTGACCAAAAACATATTCCGATGGCGTGTCCAGAATTCGCCCCTTGGAATACTTACATTTCCCAGGGCTTTCAGGGCATCGACCGGACAAGTATCCCAAATGGGTGGCCCGGGTCCGCCTGCCTCGGCCACAAGTTCCAGCCCGTATAGGGCTAGAAAATCGCGGCCGGTTGTATAATGACTAAAAATGAGTTGATCACTTACTGTTTTTTTGAATTTATAAAGAAAATCATCATTGCCGCCCGTAATCTGCCAGCCTGCAAAAACAGGCAAAAAGGGCAAAATATCAAATCCATGATGTGAATAGAAGATGCTGTCCATGGCATCGGTCCAAGGTGTGGCCGGATCTAATTCCATGCTGTCAAGTTCAAGGTAGGAAAGTCCGGATTCTCGGGCGTTTTCCAGGGTAATTCCCAGGCGGTTAAGGATATAACCAAAATGTTTTTTGGTGGCTTCCGGATCTAAGAAATCTATGAATAAGCCGCTTGATTCCGGACTGGGGACTATCAGTGTTTGGCCGGTATTTGAGCAAATAAACCGAAGTACCGTCCAATTTCCTTCAGGAACTTCCCATATAAGCACTTTCCCGTCAAATTTTGTATTTAGTAGAATAATTTCAGCCATCTGGGCAACTTTTTTCTCTGAGTTGCCGGGAACAGCCAGAACAGCCACTTCTTTATAAAAAACCGGCCTTCCGGATTCATCTTTGGGGCAATGCTCTGAAAGTTTTGGAAAGGGCAGCTCTCCGGAAAACGTCTGGGGCCCGGCTAATTGAAAATCTGAGAAATACAGCGCTTTTGAAGCCCAGGCCGGAGTTACCCAGGTTCCGCCGGCGTTCCATCCGCTGGAGCCAATCAGGCCCATTCTGATTCCTAAACGCATTCCTTCAGACAAGGCGTACTTAATCAGTTCAACCGACTCATCCCCGAGAAACTGGGGTCCTACCCCATATGCCCCTGCGGGATTGTTGACAGCCGCAACATCCCATATTTCGGCCCTGTTTATTCCCTTTGCTTTCATTTCTTCCAAGTCCTTTGTAATAGAGGCTTTTGTCACATCTCCATTTAGCCAACACCAGAATGCTCCCGGTCGCGAGGAGATCGGCGGTTCATAAAATTTAGCAGATAAATTTTGAAAATCCAAGCGATCCTGCTTATGAGGAAGAGAACAAGCAGCAAGTAAAAAAATCAGGGAAAAAACAAAGAATGGTTTAGACAAAAGTAGTCTCATAATGGGCCTCAACAATAATACACGGAACAAACATATTCTGTCAAAAAGAAGCCAGCTCTATCCTCAGCTTTAACATTGCATCTGCGGCAAGATCAGAATATCTATTAAAATCGACTTTACTTGATTAGCAATTAACGGCGAAGTCAAGAAGATGTGCAAAAGAGTGAGGATTATTAAAGAAGGGAGAATCCTCAAAGTGGAGGGCATCGAGGGGCTCAGGTTGCTGTATTTCGGGGGGATTTCCGCCCTGCTTTTTCTTTTGACATTTGTTATTTACCGAAAAAAGGACATCCTGGTTTAAGCCGGTTATAAATCACAAATCAGGGGCGGGCCGCAATAAATTCAGTTCCTGATTTTCAAATAGGATTATTGTCCTGATTATTGGCTCTTTAGTCCGGCCAAATTTTTTCTGGCGTCATCGACTTCGGGGAGGCCGGGATCAGCGTACTTCCAGAGGTCGAGGAATTTCTCGTAGTATTCAATGGCATTAGCTGTGTCGCTTTGCTGTTCGTAGATTTTGCCAAGCATATATAGAGTCCGGGCATATAGATCCTCGTATGAGGGCCCGCCTAATCCTAATCTGATTGTGTTTGGAGATAAAATCTTTCCATACTCTATCTCAGCCTTCTTAAATTCTTCTGATTCGTAATAAGCCTTGGCTAAGTTATAAATCAAAAAAACATAAATATCTTGCCCAAAGTAGGAATAAGAAACTGGGATCTGACCCAACGCCTTGTTCAGATAGTGGATAGCCAGGGAATAATTCTTTTTTTCGAGCTCAATTGTTCCCATAAGATGGTTGTAAAATCTTTGACTTGAGTCCTGCTCTGATTGTTCAACCAGCTGCTTGAGCTCTCCGGCTGTCTGCTTCGCTTCTTCTAATGATCCTGTGCCCAGATACAAAAATCCCTTTTGAAACAAAATTGCAATTTTACTATCCAGATTGTCCAGCTCGACTGCCAAATCCCATGCCGTGTTTAATTCTTTCAAGGACTCGTTTACATTCCCGGAGATAAATTCAACATATGACAGGGCTCTCTGTCCTCCTATTGCCCAACTTCTTTCGCCGATTTTTTTAGATTTTTCTAAAAATTCATTTAATCCGGTTTTTGCGGTTTTGAACTTCCCCTGTAAAATATCTAGGCTGTTCAATCTCAAGTAACCCAGTGCTTGGGCTGTAGATTTCTCCATTTTAACCAGTTTTTGAAATTCTTCCTCTGCTTTGATCAAATCGCCTTGATAGAGATAAATGTCTCCCTTGAGAAGGTGGGAAGTGATACTGGAAGGATCGAGGGAGAGAGCTTTTTCGTTTTCAATAAGGGCAAGGTCATACTTGCCTTCTCGCATCAGGATTGATGCGAAGCCTTCATGTGTAAGTGGCTGTTTTCCGAAACTGTCGACATAGGCTTGAATCACATCCTTTGCTTTTTCAGGCTGCCCTCTGGATAAAAATATAAAAGCAAGGCGGTTATATGTTTGGTAGATGTGTGTTTTATACTGAATGCCTGTTTCTAATCTTTTTATACCCTTTTCCACCTCACCCACATCAAAGTAGATTAGTCCCAGATTGTTGTTCGCTATAAGGTCATCAGGCTGAACCTCTAATAACCTGTTGTACAATTCTATGGCTGTTTTCCTGTCACTGTACATATAGAATCTTGCCTGGATGTGAAGACGTTCTCTCTCTGGGAGCCGGTCTGACAGCTCGAAGGCCTTCCGAAGGTATTTCTGTCCTTCCTCATTAAGTGAAATCTGGGCCAGGCTGGTTCCCAGAAATCGATAGGCCATGGCAAACTCAGGATCGATTTCCACAGCTTTCTGATAAAAGGGAATGGCTTCTATTGGAATCATTTGGCGTTGTTGGCGCTTTAGTCCCTCCATAAAGTATGAGTAGGCCTCATATGAATTTGTTGTGATATCCCACATGGCCATATCCTCGTCGACGGTCAACTGGGCTGGGGTTAGATTGAAAGCTTCTTTTACATTTATTGTCAACTCGTCCACCATGGTAAAGAGGCTCTCTTCCCCCTCTCCCTCAACTCTTCCTGAGTCGATAGATGCTCCTTTCATTATGTCTTGAAGCTGGTAATTGATTCGGAATCTCTCTCCCGCTTTGGATATGTATCCAAAGAGAATATGGCTGACTCCCCCCGCGGCAGCCACGGCTTTTAAATCTTCGCGAGCATAGGTCACGGCTTCTGTCAAGTTAAGTGCCCTCAGGATACTCAAGAGATGGTCGGAGCTGAGGACACGGATGTGTTTCGATTGGGAAAGGTCTGTTATGATCGAATAAGGAAGGTTGACTCTCCAGGAATCATATTTTGCATCCCCTGTGCTGTTTTCAAAGTACATAATAGCAACAGAAGGTTTGTCACCTGGGACCGGGATAGTTTTATTTTTCGACCAGGGTTTCCAGATAAAAAGTGCAAAAAAGGCAATAGCGATAATAGCAAGAGCAGGGATGAAGAGCTTTTTCATATTTAATTGAACTGTGAATTCACGGGAAGTGAGAGGCTTATTCTTAGGAATGACTCTATCGGTTGTAGGGAATCCCTGTTCAAGTCTTTCAAGCTCAGATCTTAATTCATCTGCACTTTGGTAACGGATCTCTCTTTCTTTCTCGAGACATTTCAAGATCACTAGGTTGAGGTTGTCCGGAATCCGTTCGTTAAAGTCTTTTGGATCTTTAGGGGGCTCAGTCTTTTGTTTCACGCCAACCGTTAAAGGAGTGTCTCCTTCAAATGGCACCCGATCTGTCAGCATTTCATAGAGAATAATACCCAAAGAGTAAATATCAGACCTTTGATCAACTTCCTTTCCCTCCACCTGTTCAGGTGACATGTACTGTGGTGTTCCGATCATGACTCCAGGTCCTGTGATGCTTTTTCCCTTCACAGCCCTGGCAATCCCAAAGTCCATGATCTTAGCGTTGCCGCCTCGATCGATCATGATGTTGTTTGGCTTTAAGTCTCGATGCACCACTCCCAGGCTGTGCGCTTCAGCTAAGCCATCACAGATCTGTTTGGCGATTGAGACGGCTTTTCCAACTGTTAGCTGCCCTGTTTGACGAATCAAGCCCTTTAAATCTTGGCCTGATATGTACTCCATTGTGATGAAGTAATTGCCCTTTTCCTTGTTCAGGTCGTACATCCGGCAGACATTTTTTTGGACGATTTTGCGGGCTGTGGTCAATTCATTCCGAAAGCGTTCAACAGTCTTTTTATCTGAAGCGATTTCTAGTTTTATGAGTTTTAAAGCGATTTTCTCATTTGTCTCTTTATCGAGGACTTTATAGACCTTGCCCATGCCCCCTTTGCCAAGCTCTTCAATAATCTGGTACCTATCGGCGAATGTGGAGCCCGTGGTAAGTTTTTCCTTTGGCGCCACTATTGTTTTGGTAACTTCGACATCCACAGGTGAGGGAATCTGTGTTCCACATTCTTTACAAAACTTAGAGTCAGAGGTATTTTCGAACTGACATTTAGGACATTTTACTGACATTGTCTTCCCCAATACGTAATCGGCAAAAGGATATCAAGGAATAGGGGAGGTGTCAAATTAAATAAACATCTTCATCCCCTGCGCCTCGTATCTGCGGCAACCTCGACTCGTGAATAATCCAGGCAAGTTAACCTGATTCTTTTACAGCTTATTCTTTAAAAAATGGTTTCCCACTTATTATAAAAGGTTTTAAATCACCCCTATAATAGACTTATCTTATTGAATATAATGAATCTAGTGAGGCCGACTCTGATTTAATAATACTGAAATGCACAGATCTTATTTTATGTTTACTCAGATAGCTGAATAATGATATATCCTGGATTATTCATATAAAATGTCGATTACAAATATAAATTACAACGAAAACAAAATCGTCAATTGTTATGTCTTAGTAATCAGTGTAAAATGTTGATTTAAAAAGATGTATCATACACATCGGCATTTTTTATGAATAGTTCAGGTTAAATGCCTTTAATTATGACAATGAGTGACCGTTTTTTTCATAAAGTGCTGCTGGGTTTTGTCCTGGTTTTTGTTTTTATCTCCGCCGGCTTTTCGGCTCAGGAAACAGGAAAAAACCCCGAGCAGAAAAAATTTACCCTGGGTTTTTCGGAAAGATTCCGCTTAACTGGTTGGGATAATGCGATTGACCTTGATGCTTCCCGGAAAAGTGAGTTCGCTTTTAGCCGTCATCTGACAAGCCTGTCAGCTTTGTGGAAACCAAAAGCAAATTTAGAGTTTATGTTCAAGTTGTCGAATGAATTCCGCATCTATAGGAAACCTGAAGACAGAGAATTTACTCTAAATGAAGTGTTTGTGGATAATCTGTACTTCAAGTGGAAAGATCCCGGGGGACTTCCGCTTACCCTGAAATTGGGGCGACAAAACATCATGCTGGGGGAAGGTTTTGTTGTCATGGACGGGCATCCGCTTGATGGTTCCCGTTCAATTTATTTTAATGCCGGCCGCTTAGATATTTCCCTGTCTCCAATAAACAGGTTAAGTCTTTTTTATACATATCAACCGGTGACAGATAATATGCCTGTTATCCATGACCAAAGTCAGCTGCTTGTGGAACAGCCTGAACAGGGTTTGGGCGCTTATTTTACTCACAAAACAGAAAAAATTGGATTTGACGCTTATGTGATCAGAAAAAACGTTTTCCATACAGCAGAACGCCCGCAAGAATCAGGGATCAATACCCTAGGCATACGGTTTGCGCTTCCCCTGTTCCCACTTATGTCTCTGACAGGAGAGGGCGCCTACCAGTTTGGAAGTTATGAAGACTATAGCAGGGGAGCATTTGGTGGATATTTTCATCTTGTATATAATGCCTCTTTTCAAAAACAGCGCCTGCCGATGTTTACAGTGGGATCGATCTATCTATCGGGAGATAATTACCTTACAGACAAAATGGAAGGTTGGGATCCTCTTTTCAGCCGTTGGCCGAAATGGAGCGAGTCCTATATCTATACCCTGATTATGGAACCGGATGGAAAAGTCGCCTATTGGAGCAATTTTATCTCGATGTATGAATCAATAAAAATTCGTTTTACATCCCGGTTCAGTTTAATTCTGACTAACCATCATCTCTACGCAGACAAGAATGTGTCTCCTGATAAACTTTTTCCTGGCGGCAGCGGAAAGAACCGGGGAAATCTTTGGATCGCCAAGGCCGTGATGCGGTTTAATCGTAATTTAGCCGGTCATCTTGTCTATGAAACGTTTTCGCCAGGCAGCTTTTATTCTCCGGATGCCAGCCGCTATCATTGGGTCCGGTTTGAATTAAAGCTTTCCCTGTAACATATTCTTCGAATTTATCGCCTCGGTTTCCAGACGGGGATAAGGAGGAGAAAGCATGTTTTTCAGAATACTTATAATTGCAGCATATGCTCTGATGATTTTGGGTGTTGGGGTGGTGGGCTTGAGAAAGACTCGAACTTTTTCCGATTATTTTCTGGGAGGAGGAAAAATCAGCGGCTGGATGACTGCCTTTACTTACGGTACAGCCTACTTTTCCGCTGTCCTGTTTATCGGTTTTGCGGGAAAAATCGGCTGGGGTTTCGGTTATTCCAGCCTCTGGATAGCTGCTGGAAATGCCTTTATCGGAGTCCTGGGGGTATGGTGGCTTATGGGGCACCGCATCAAGCAGATGTCTCTTGAATATAAGGTTTCCACCATGTCTGAGTATTTTGAAAAGCGCTATAACAGCAGGTTCTTGCGGCTGTTTTCTTCTATCGCCATATTTGTTTTCTTTATTCCCTATTCCGCAGCGGTTTTCATAGGCTTATCTTATCTGTTCAGGTCAAATTTTAAGATGAAATACTGGATTGCCCTGCTCTTTATGGGCACCTTCACAGCCGCCTACTTAGTGCTGGGCGGCTACAAATCTATGACCATGATCGATGTTGTCTTTGGGATAATCATGTGTATCGGGGTAGTGATTCTTTTCTTAAGCACTGTGGACAAAGGACAGGGCTTGGCCAATATGACCCGGACGCTCTCTGATATCGATCCCCGCTTAACGGCAGCAGTTGGGCCCGGGGGTCTCTGGCCGCTTTTCTGCCTGGTTTTTCTGACAAGTGTGGCCCCTTTTGCCATGCCGCAGCTGGTGCAGAAATTTTATGCCATAAAAGACAGACGGGCGATCCGGATAGGCATGATCTCCTCAACCTGTTTTGCTGTAATCATAACCGGAGTTGCGTATTTCACTGGAGCTGCGACCCGCCTCTTCCTGTCGCCTGCAGCTACTCCAAATGCTTTTAAGGAAGGAAAACCGGTATTTGATGCCCTGATGCCTGAAATGCTGGCTAATGTAATCCCGGAATCCCTTTCGGTCCTGATCCTGCTTTTGATCCTTTCTGCTTCCATGTCCACTCTGGCTGCCCTTGTTTTGATCTCGAGTTCAGCCATTGCCAAAGACCTGTATGCGGGTTTTATTAACGCCCGGGTCAGTGATAAGAGGCTGATGCTGCTGATGAGAGCCTGCAGCGCTTTTTTTATTCTTGTATCCGCTGTTTTAGCCTATTTTAAACCAGCTTCAATTGTGGCTATCCTCTCGATATCCTGGGGGGCCATTGGGGCGGCTTTTCTGGGGCCTTTTGTTTGGGGATTACTCTGGAAGCGCGCTCATAAAGCCGGGGCTATCCTGTCGTCCCTGGCAGGAGTAACTACTTGTTTAGTCCTGTATGCTTTGAGGTTCTCTCCTCCGGAAGCGGGCACTATTGGCATGATTGTGTCTCTGGTGGTTAATCCGGTGGTCAGCTTGCTGATCCCTCCCCGGAAGAGTTCATGAATTATATCTCGATATTTTTTATGAATGATTCAGGTTGGAAGATTTTCTTTAAACTTCTGTCTAAAAAACGTATGATGTATGGATTAAAAATCCTATAGGAGGTTTATTTCATGAAGACTTTCTCTAAAATCATTCCGATAATCTGTCTTTTTTTCTTGTTGCTCTCCTTTCCTCTAACAGGTTCTGCATCTGAAAATGATTCGCAGGGCTATCATGACTCTCAAGCTCTCAGCTCTGCTCTAAAACAGATCGCCTCTCAGAATACAAATATCACAAAATTGATATCTGTTGGCAAAACGCTCAAGGGAAAAGAAATCTGGCTGCTTCGCATTTCCGGCTCAAGTGGCCCCTCGCCTCTGGAGAAACAGGCCCTTCTTATATGTGGAAACCTGGAGGGAGACCATGTAATCGGCAGTGAGGTTGCTCTGGGAATAGCTGAATATTTTGTGAAACAATACGGCAAGGACGACAAAGTGACAGAAGTTCTTGATAAACGGACATTTTATATCATTCCCCGCTTGAATCCGGATGGGGCAGAGCTTTTCTTTGGCAAGATTCGGCAGGAGCATACAGGGAATCTAAAGCCAAGAGACGAAGATTACGACTGGCTGATGGATGAGGATGGTCCCGAAGACCTAAATGGTGATGGGAAAATCACTTTGATGCGGGTAAAAGATAAAGAAGGGGACTGGTACATCGATGAGAAAGATGCGAGGTTGATGAAAAAGAAAAAGGATGATACTCCCCTTGATAAACTTTACAAGATCTACCCTGAGGGAATCGATGATGATGAGGATGAGCTTTACAATGAAGATGGTGAGGGAGGTTTCAACATCAACCGTAATTTCCCTCATAATTTTGGCTATAAACCAAAGGGTGTAGGTGTTTATCCGGCATCTGAGAACGAAACCCAGGCTGTCATCGACTTTATGACAAGGTATGTTCCAGAGCTTAAAACACAGCCGCATAAAAACATCTGCGGTGTTTTGCTTTTTTCAAAGTTTGATAATTTGGCAGCAGAACCCGGAATAGAGTCTGGCACTCCGACTTTTCCTCAGCCACAGAGAGCTGTACAGGCTGCAGGGATGAGCCGGACGTTTTCCTTTTTCGGCCGGCGGGGGGGACAAGATCAGGCGCAGGTGCCCCGGCCGACAGATCCACAGCCTAAAAAGACAAACAGCAAAGATGAATATATTTTTAAAAGTGTGAGTGAAAAATATAAGGAAATTACGGGTATCAAAAGTGCTCATTCAGAAAAACCAGCTGGTTCCATGCTGGAGTGGGCTTATTTTCAGTTTGGGGTGCCTTCCTTTTCCGCTAACCTCTGGTCATTAAGAAAGGAGGAGCAGAAATCTCCTCAGGCTAAAATGAAAAAAGAAGCACTATCTAAACCAGCAAGCACCCAGGCAAAAACTATGGATAGAAGCACTATGATGCGCCAGTTTATGTCAGGCTCCCGCCCCTCCACCTCCGCTTCCCAGGATCAATCCTCTGATACTGATGAGAAGTGGTTGAAATGGGTAGATAAAGAAAACGGCGGCGCCGGATTTATAAAATGGACCAAATTCGATCACAAGCAGCTGGGTGAGGTAGAGATTGGAGGATTTGAGCCCCATTTACGGATAAATCCTCCGGCTGAAAAGATTCCGGAATTAAGTAAAAGCCATGCGGAATTCGCCCTATATCTGGCAGCGCAATTTGCCGAGATAGAGATGGATGAACCTGAGATAAAGAAGCTGTCCTCCAGCCTATTCGAGTTGAAAATTAAGATTCATAACAAAGGTGATTTTCCCTATGCAACTGCAATGGGAGAAAGGACAAGAAATATCAGCTCGATAATGGTTAGATTGAAATTCGAAGATGACAAAAAGATGAAACTTTTCGGCGGCAGCAAACGAGTCGACACCCAAACCCTTAGACCAGGTGCTGAGAAAGAATTGAAGTGGACGATAATCTCTCCCCCAGGTAAAAAGGTAGATATCACTCTTTGGGCAAGAACCGGGGGCGGAAAAGTAAAGAAAACAGTTGTCCTAAGATAATAAAGGGAGGATGAAAATGAGATACAATACTAATACAAAGTATCAACCTAAAAGATTGATTTATTCGGTGATTTTTATTCTGACGATAGCGATGGGTTCATCATTACTCATAGCGCAGGACTACTTGCCAAGGAAGTGGAAAACTCGTAAAGTTGACCTCTCCTTTAATAGATATTATGATTGGGCACAAGTAGGAAAGGCTTTGCAGAAGCTGGAGAAGGCCTATCCGAAATTCCTCAAATTGCATTCCTTAGGGAAGTCCTATCAAGGAAGGAAATTATGGTACATGACTATCAATAATCCTGATACAGGCAGCGAATCGGATAAATGTGCGATGTATGTGGATGCGAATATTCACGGCAATGAGGTTCAGGGCGGCGAGATCGGAATCTATACCATCTGGTATTTGATGGAAAACTACAATTATAATGATTATATCCGCAAGCTTGTAGATGAGCGTGTCTTTTATATTTTCCCCTCAGTCAATCCGGACGGCCGCGACCTTTGGCTTCACAAAGGCGGCTCGGCCCGTTCTAGGCAGGATCCGGTGGACAGTGATAATGACGGCCTTTATGACGAGGACGGCCCGGAAGACCTGGATGGAGATCAAGAGGTTGGTTCTATGTTCATCAAGGTAAAACCAGGGGAGGGGACGTATCGCCTCAGCGATATAGGCGACCGCCTTGTTCCTATAAAGAAGAACATAGAAGGCAAACCTGATGAACTTGGTGATTATAAATATATTGGGAGCGAAGGCATAGATAATGATGGAGACGGCAGATACAACGAAGACGGCGGCGGTGGGCGAGACCCAAACAGGGACTGGGGTTCCTTATGGCAGCCTGATTACATTCAGAGGGGTGCGGCAGAGTATCCTTTTTACCAGCAGGAGTCTAAAGCAACAAGAGATTTTCTCTATGCCCATCCTAATGTAGCCGGTGTCCAGGCCTTTCACAATTCCGGGGGCATGATCCTTCGAGGTCCAGGCGCATCCCTGCATGGGGAATTGCAGAGAAACGATCTGGTTGTCTTAGATGAGATAGGGAAAAAGGGTGAGAAGATCATTGAAGGCTATAATTATTTCATCATATGGAAGGATCTTTACACGGTATGGGGTGGATTTATCGATTTTACCTTTGACATGCTCGGCATTTATTCATTCTCCAATGAACTGTGGGCTTCCCGCGCTGATCTGGACAAGGACGGAGAAATCACAGAAGAAGAGGAAGCATTTTTTGATAAATATATAGATATGGACAACAAAGCAATTTCCATGCACGAGATCGATCATCCCCAGCTTGGCAAAGTCATCATCGACCGCGGCACTACTAAATTGAGCGGGCGGGTGCCTCCGACCTGGCTGCTGGAGGAGTTGTGCCACAGGAATATGGCTTTCTGTCTGCTTCACGCCTATGAGATGCCGCTGCCAATAATAAAGAAATTAAGCGCAGAAAAGCTCGACTCCGGACTTTACCGGTTAAAGGTTTCCCTGTACAACGAGCGCTTAATGCCGACTATGTCCACGGTTGCTGCCCAGAACAAGGTGCAAAGGCCGGATATCTTATCGATCCAGGGAAATGTAGATGTTTTGGCAGCTGGACAAGGTCAGGGCACAGGACTGCCGGCAGGCATACCCAGACGGTTTCTCAGGTATTTCCGCGGGCGCGGAGCTGCAGATAGTGATGTGAATCTGATCGACCAGAAAGACCTAAAAAACCTGAAGCTGACAAGCGGAATTCCCGGGAAAAGTGAAGTAGAATATCAATTCCTCATTTCCGGAAAAGGCCAAGTAACAGTTAAACTGGATTGTTTAAAAGGCGGGAAACACACAAAAAAAATAGAGCTGAAATAAACCTTACTGAGCCGCGTTCTCTTAAATTGATAATGGTACAATTGCAGAAAAAGGATTTTAAATGACTAAAAAGAATTCAAAATTGAAAGAGTATAATAAGCAAATATTCAGGGATTATAAAAAATCGATTAAGCACGCTGTATTTGATGAAACACTGACTCTATACATATTAAGACCGATTGCATTCGTGTTTGTAAAATTATTATATCCTTTCTCAATTACACCAAACCAGGTTTCACTTATGACCATAATTGTAGGAATTATCAGCGGATATTTTTTTTCGCGGGGGACTGTAACCTCCTTTGTAATAGGAGGGAGTCTGTATTTTCTTTGCATGGTGTCAGATTGTGTTGACGGCATGATAGCACGTTTAAAGAACAGTGGGACAGCAGTAGGTAGAATTATAGATGGGTTTGCAGATTATATAGTAGCAATTTCAGTTTATGTAGGCATGGGAATTGGCTTTGAGAAAGGGCTGATCAACCTGGATTTTCTGCCAATTAATCACTGGTGGATTATGGCAATTGCAGCTGCAAGTCATATTTTCCATAGTATGTTAGTAGATTATTACCGGGCAGAATTCATGGCACATGGCCTGGGCAAAGCAACATCAACCTTTGAAGAAAAGAAAAAATTTACTGCAGAATTGAACAAGATCAAGCATCTACAAGGCAAATTGCTGGAGAAAGTACTTATAGCTTTATATCTGGGGTATTCGCATCTGCAAATTTTTCATTTAGAGGAAAAAGAAGAATATGATCGGAAAACTTATTATCATTCAAACAAACAATTAATTCGTTTATGGTTCTGGATTGGTCCTACTGCCAGTGCTTTTATTATTATTATTTCTGCCATTTTATTCAGACCAATAATTTTCTTTATTTATACTATTGGAATAGCAAATATTTATATGATCGTTTTATGGATCATCCAGGTGAGAACAAATAAAAAAATCCTTATAAATAATAAAAGCTTATAAGGATTTTATAAGAAAGTTATTTTATGCTTTTTTTAATTCAAATCTCCAGACAAATGTGATCATAATTGCAGCTAAGATTGCTCCAAAGATCCAGAACCCAAAAGCTGCATTCCAACTGAATTTATCAATAAGGTAACCGGTTCCAACTCCTGTTAAACTTGCTCCAACGTAACCCATAGCATCGATAAAACCGGTTACTGAAGAAGCTGCTTTTCGTGAGCCCAGATCTGCCGGTAGAGCTGCTACAAGAAGCACGTGAGGTCCAAAAGTGAAAAATCCAATAAACAATAGAATTACTAAACTGATAACCCAATTTGCTCCAGGAACTATTCGATAAAGATAGCAGGATACAGCTAATAATATTAACATTATAAATGCTATCGGTGCTCTGCGATGTTTAAAGATACGATCTGATGCCCAACCCGCAAAGATAGCTCCCAAACCTCCAGCCACCGGGAACGCTATCGCTTTATAAGCAGCCAGAGAAATGGTTGCCCCCTGCACTTCGAACATATAAGTTGGAGCCCAGCTCATAAAACCGTATCGAACAATATTCAATCCAAAAAGAGCAAATCCTGCAAACCATACATAGGGATTTAAAAGAGTTATCTTTAATGTTTCCTTAAAACCTATATGATGATCCTTTTTAACTTCAGAACATTCAATTCCCTGTTCCTGTTCTTCTAAACTTGGCAGTCCCACTTCTTCCGGTGCATTTCGAGCCCTGATATACCAGTGAATTGCCAGCACTATACAGATTGCAGCAGGTATAAAGAAAGTAAAACGCCAGTTCATATATTTAACGATTGTTCCAGCCAGAAACCAGGAAAATGCTCCTCCAATAATATAGCTTGTTCCAAGGCGCCCGGAAATTTTTCCTCTTATCTTTTTTGGAAACCAGTTTGCTTTTGCTTTTACTGTAGGTCCCCAACCCATTGATTGGAAATATCCGTTCAATCCCCAAATAACAGCCATAAGAATTAATGCACCTGCACTGAAACCAAAAATGATATTGAGAATGGCAGAAACAACCAATCCGATGGTTATTATTCTTCGTGAATTCAGTTTATCTCCAAGCTGCCCATTGATGAACTGTCCAACTGCATAGGCAAAGAATAAACTTGTTAATACAACACCCATATTGGTTTTTGTTAACCCGAATTCACCCATTATCTTGGGCATTGCAACGGAGATGTTTACCCGCAGAAGATAGAATGAAGCATAAGTGACCCACATAAGCCAGAACATCTTCTTCTGCCATTTCTTAATAAGTTGATTTGTATTTGAATTATTTGTCATTTTTTTCTTCCTTATTGTTTTTTATATCATTTTTTATGTTTGATGATGATTGAGATGGGAAATATGGTACCACAATTACTTCTCCACCTATGCTTTCCATAACTTCACGTGCTTCTGCAATTGCTTCATCAGTATGGCTGCTGCTTTCCATTAAAATATCAGGTTTAATTTTTTTCACATTTGGCAGGGGAGAATATGTCTCCTGTGCTACAACCAGATCAACATACTTTAATGCACTTGCCAGGTCGCATCTTTCATCAAAAGAAAGGATTGGTTTTGACTTTTTCTCCATCACTGCTTCATCCGTTAGAATTCCCACGATCAGTTTTCCGTTTTTTCCGGCAATTGCCTTGGCATTTTCCAGCATTTTTAAGTGCCCTCTATGGACGATGTCCAAAACATAATAAGAATAAACAATTCTCATATTTTTATCTCCTTTTGAAAGTATACTATTTTATTAAGCGTTTTAATACTACATCAACAATTCGATCAGATCTGGATCTCATACACATCGGGGATATTGCAGAGAGAGATGTCGGGATTTAAGGTCCAGGAGACCAAATTGACAGACCGGAAATAGGGGAAAAAGCGGGCCCGGAAAAAGGGTGCCTGGGCGTAATAATTTCGCATCCATTCCACGGCCCCGATACACCCGGCGGCCCTTACGTATTTTAGGAATGCCAGAACGAAACCTTTTCTTTCTCTCCTCGTCAGGTCCGGGAAAGCTACATGATTTACCCAGGCCCAGCGTTCCCGCGTTTGCCCCAGATGCTCATGATAGATAAAGTTTATCAAACCTTTAACTTCTCCATCCCGCTCGAATAAAAGGGTTTGCGATACATCCGGATGATCCAATTCCAGGGCAAGTTCTTCCCGTTCCCATACCAGGGCTAGGCTGATCCTACCCTGATAATCGTTAAGCAAGCCGAGGCAGGCATCCAGGTCTTCCGCCCGGTATTCCCGCAGCGATATGGCCGGATTCGGTTTAGGCTTCCGGTGGGCGCCGATCAGTTTTAAGGCTGCCTTTTCCCAAGTTTTCAGATTTTCCGAATGAATAACCCGGTCATAGTCGAGAATCCGGGCAATGACATGATTCTTCTTAACAAACTCTACCGGGCTGCCGGACTCCTTGAGCTTATTGATCATATGGGTGGAACGGTGACCGGGCTCCAGCGTCAGCAGGGCAAAATCAAAGTTGTGTTTCCTATTGTTTTTCAGAGCTTCCCGGATGATTGCCATCCCCAGGCCTCTCCGCAGCCATTCCTTGCGCGTAACCATAAGACAGCTGTACACCGCCCGGTATATCTTCCCTCGGAAATTGAAACTCTGCGGCAGGTTAGCCAGGAAAGAGATTATTTCCCGGCCGCGATACGCGGCCAAAAGAAGAGGCTTATCCGATTTCCTTTCAAAAAGGAAACGAAGAAATGCCGGCCTGTAGAAATTCGGGAAGGAATCCATCCCATATTCATCCCGCCACGAAAGAAGAGCCATTTTCTGAAGTTCTTCATATTCACCGCGGAAAGGCTCAATGGAAATGCCGGAAAGATTATTCGCTCCTAAGGACCTGGATATCATCATTATTGATGAGTAGAATAGTCATAAAAATACACATTGTCAATACGGTTTACGGTGATTATTCAACCTCAATGGATCTGCATATACTACCTTGAAAGAACTGGTTTCAAGAGAAAAAGCCCATTATTCTTCAGAATTGAAAGGTATAGGAGTACTTCAGAAGAACTGTGCGGTGGTTATATGGTGGCAAATGGGGAGTTTCGCGGGTTCGATCCATGTTGAAACTTTCGTTGAAAACAAGGTAGAGATCGTTTCCCTCCTGGGGATTGAGACGTAAGCGGACATTGGCTATCACAGCACCGACAGCACTGTTGTACTGTACGAAGGCGGCGGCGGAAAATGCTGTGGTGAATGTCGCCTGAAGCCTGAGCCTCATTATATGAGCGATAAACCTCTGGTTTCTGTCTTTGAAATCGGCATAGTTGAACTCATATACACCGCTCAAGCTGATATCCGGTGCCAGCGCCCAGGTGGGGCTGGTTTTTACAGAGATTCGATTCCCGTCATAGAGTCCTCCGGCTTCCAGGGTAAAATTGGCGCTCAGAAGCTTTCCACCCGGAGTCTGATACATCCCCTTGAATCCGAAAAAGTTATAACTGCCGACGGGGATCTCGGTGTCGTCTGTGAATTCAAGCGGCTCCAGCAGATTCTCATGATTGAACACCAGCCCGAACTCGCCCACAGCTCCCGAACGCGAGGCAAATCCCCAGCCGGGACCGAACTCCCCGCTCATTAGCGAATTGTCTTCGTTGTGGAGAAGAAGATGTCCCTGATTGTAGAGATAGTGTGACTGCAGTGGGGACGCTTCCCCGGGCATCCAGCCGTAGGTGAAGCGTCCTCCAAAACCCTGATAATTTTCCAGCACCTCAAATCCGATTCCGGGATTGAAATCATGTCCGCGGCGGATAACATTCAGCATAGCTCCGACTCCTTTGATCGTACGTCTCTCCCAGCTAAGCCGAAAACGCGACAGATCGAGAGAGAGGGGATTGTTGGGTGTGCCGTCTTCAAAACACTGGCCCATGTTGATAAGGAAATAATCATTTTCAGAGGCTCTGATTATACTATCCAGTCCATAGACAACATTGTACGAGCCATCGCTTCCGATTCGTGTCGTGAGGATGCCTCCCACATAGGAATAAGGATTCAACACTTGCCGCCTGATCCGGAACACACCGAAGTTTTCCGAGGAGAGGTCCTTCACCGCTGCGGTTTGCATATCGAGAAAACCAATGTCCCAGGAACCCAGACGCCCGACGAGGCGGGCGCCGCCGTAGATACGAACCACCTCCTCTTCATAAAGACCGATATTCCGGCTGTAAAAAAGTCTGGTCGGGCCTCCAAAACTGAAATCAAAAATGCCTGACCTTTCCTGGAAAAACTGGCGCTTTTCTGGAAAGAAAAGGGAAAACCGGGTGAGGTTGACCTGTTGGTCGTCCGCTTCGACCTGCGCGAAATCCGTATTCAGGGTAAGGTCCAAGGTGAGGTTGCTGGTCAGGCTGTACTTGACATCCAGGCCGGCCTCGAAGGTTGGACTGTTGCTGTGGACATAGGCGGTTTCGGGTTCATTAAGCTCATTCTGCTGGCCGTACCCTGTTAATCCATAGGGTGTGACATAAACCGGCCGTTTGGATTTAACGCCTGCGAGTTCGATGGTCCGGGCCTGCGAGCATTTCCAGTTGCTGTAGCCTCCCCATTTGGGGTAGATGGCGGGAAAAACCACGAATTCATTCTTTCGGGGAATGAATCTTATGGCAATCAGCCCCATGGTCACGCGGCCATCCTTTTCCTGAAAGCGCAGGCTTGAAAAGGGGATACGCATCTCCAGAAACCAGCCCTCTGTATTGATGATGGTCCGAACGTCCCAGAAGGTGTTCCAGTTAAAATTTATCGGGACATGGCCGGGCCCCCGCGGTTCTCCGTCGTTGAAAACCTCAGCATCGAACCGTAGCCCCGAAGGAGTCGTATAGAAACTAAGCGCGTTCTCTTTATCATAAAAGGTGTCCAGCAGGATACCGAACCATTCCGTGTTCGCCTGCATATAGTCACGCTTTTTGGAAGGAGCCTGGATTTTGTCCGGCTCTTTGTCGAACATGCGACCGGCGATATAGAGATAGTCATCATCAAAAGCGATGAGTACTTCTGTCCGCTCTGAGGGTTCCTGACCGAAGTTCGGGGTCTGCATCACCATGGGAAGAGGCTTGATGTTCTCCCATGCTTTTTCGCGGCTTTCCCCGTCAAAGGTGACGGCGTCTTTGAGCCGTTGGATCCTGATAGGAGACTTTTCCTGATCGTCCTGCCTGGAACGCTCCTGTGATGGCGCCGGCAGAGATGACAAAAATATAACAGCGGCCCAAAGGAGAAGTTGTTTTCCTATCGAAACGATAGGTATTTGGTTTTTTTGTTCATAACAATCTCTGCTCAATTTCATCTTAGCCCTGACGTTAGTTATAACAGTAATTCCTGGGGAAGGGGGTAGGAGCCCAAAGACTATGGAAAAGACGGCATCCCCTGGTCATTCGGTTTCCAGGATTTCGAAAAGAATCCCAAAGGTTTTATCTGGATTTAATGTAATGGAATGCTTTTTATACTGGCCCAGCAGTCCTCGGGATGAGAGGAATTCTCTTGCGTTGTCCAGGGATTTCACTTTGATTTTTATGGAATGGATATAATCTTTATCTGATTCCACTATGCACAGCCTTGGGCCATCGCCGACGGCAAAACAGCCGTCTGAAAAGAATAAATGGGGGCTGAGAAGATTCTGCCATTTTTGAAGTGCTTTCTCTTTGTCTTTAACCCGCAGCTCAAGCTCTTTGATATATTCGATTCCAAGGGGACCGCCTTTGATTTCTTTGAGCTTTTTCTGCAGGGCGTTCCTCCAGGCCGGAGGATTGAAAAGTCCCGGATGGTATTCGCAGATGAAAACTACGGACCCAGGAAGGAAGTCTTTTAGAATCGTGGTGGTCCACATCTTTATCTTGGACTGCTCTGGTCCAAACTCATAGGTCCGAGGCTCATCATGGGCAATTTCCCTTCGCTTGAGTTCTTCCGCGACTTCTTCTGTCGGTTCCGCGGGCTCGAAAGCTATGCCCGCAATCTTAGACGGCGAAGAGAGATTATCCTGATTCATGACCAGGGCTTCGAGATTCACGTTGCCGAAAAAAATTCCTCCGCTGGCGAAATCTTCATATTCTCTAAAGGCCCAGGCAGTGGGCAGTTTTAGCTCTTCTGTCAGAAAATCGTACAGCCCGCGTGGATTTTCAGGAGACAGAAGGATATGATCGATGCGTTTGACAGCAGAGCCGCTTTCCGTCAGGTTGCTTGCTCCAATGGTAAGCAAGACCGATATAAAGAGAATAGAACAGACTAAAACCAGGCACTTTTTGCTCATAGAAATCTCCTTTAATTCTTTTGTTATTATAACAAAATGAACAGATTTTTTCATTCTAATCTTTGGATTGGATTTATTTAAGATAAAAACCGCAAAAAAACTTGACAGTTACAGTTTCACGTTGTATATTTTGACCGACCCGTCAGTCAATATAGAATAAGACAATGCCGAAAAAAATCAATAAAGAAGAAAAAAAAGCAAACATTTTGGAAGCATCAATAAAGGTATTTGCCAAAAAAGGCGTAACTAAAACCAAAATGTCTGATATTGCCGAGGCTGCTGACATTGGAAAGGGTACTATCTATGAATATTTTCGGAGTAAAGACGATATCTTTTTAGCATCATTCCATTTTTTTCTAGAAAACGTTGATAGCGTTATTTCCCAGCGATTGTATCGTATCTCAGATCCCCAGGAAAAATTGCTCGCCTATTCTTCTGCCTGGGCGGAAATATTCGTAGGCACTAATCTAGAATATGCAGCCATTGTGCTTGATTTTTGGGCGGAAAGTATCCGAAATAATCAAGAGGCCATTGCCTTAGATCTTGTGAAAATTTATGACGAAAATCGAAAAATGGTCAAATCCCTGCTGGAGGATTGTATAACAAAAGATAAAACGTCTTCGCTTGATACGAAGATTGCCGCTTCCATTCTGATAGGCTCTTTAGAAGGCCTATTTATTCAGTGGATATTAGATCGTTCTGCATTTGATTTTAAAGAAGCCGCTAAACTTTCAACGAAAATCATAATCGCTGGACTCAAAAAGGGGGATTAAATGTTCATTTTCTTGTGCCAATATATGACCGGTTGGTCAGTCAATTGGTCAGTAGGATCTAGGGAGGAATGTTGATGAAAAAGACAATGCTTTTAGGATTGCTTGTATTTCTTCTGACTCCAGGTCTATTCAGCCAGGATCTGACAGGGGAAGATATCATTCAGAAAGTCAATGATTTGTTTAACTTCGATTCGAGTTACTCAAAATCAAAAATGACCATTGTGACAACCTCAGGCCAAAAGCGCACTTTTATCTCTGAATCGTGGAGCAAAAACAAAGGAGAGAAAAACCTTGTGCGTTATCTGGAACCGAGGCGTGTGAAGGGGCAGGCCGTGTTGATGCTGAATAATGCCGATGACATCTGGATGTATTTTCCCCGGACCCAGCGCGTTCGAAAGCTGGCTTCCCATGCCAAAAAACAGAAGATGCAGGGCAGCGATTTTTCCTACGAGGATATGGGGAGTGGAGATGCTTTTATCAAAGATTTCAGTTCAATAAAACTTAAAGATGAAAAAATGGAGGGATATGACTGCTACAAGCTGGAGCTTTCTCGCAACCCGGACGGTGACGTTTCTTATTCCAGATTAATCATGTGGGTGATTAAAGAGAATTTCGTTCCTGTGGTTATCGATTATTATGACGAGGATGACCCAACTCTATGGCAAAAAAGAATGGTTGAGAGTGATATCCGCATCATCGATGATATTCCAACGGCGATGAAGATTGTGATGATCAACAAAAACGACAACTCTCAAACGGAAATGGAATTACTGGAAATAAAATATAATATCCCCTTGGATGACAAGATGTTTACAGAGAGGGAATTAAAAAAATGAAGAAATGGATTTCCGCCTGGCTATGTATGCTTTTTAGCTTATCTCCCCTTATCGCTCAGGATGGTGTTGAGATATTTGGATATTTTGAATCACAAATTATGGGTACAAAACTCAATAATGATTTTATTCAGCTCTATTCCAACAAGCTGCGGCTGGATTTAAAATCCAATCTCTCTAAAAATATTACATTCGCAGCAAATTTTAATTACATCACTTATCACGGCAAAACAAACTGGAACATCCTGGATTTTTTACCTGCGGATGCTGTTGCTGAGGTTCCTCCAGGAATGGAGGCTTTTTATGTTCTTCCGTTCGAGAATCGGCACTTCCTCGATAATGCCTTTATCAAGCTCTCCTTCAAGCAATTTGATCTGACTGTTGGCAAGCAGCAGATCTCACTTGGGACGGGTTATGTCTGGAATCCTCTAGACGTTTTTAACATAAAAGACGTGCTTGACCCGACGTATGAACAGCCCGGTCACAATGCCATCCGACTGGACGTACCATTGGGCTCTATGTCCACAATCACAACGCTTTTCTCACCTGAGGATAACTGGGAGAATTCAGCGAAGTTATTACAGTTTAAAGGACAAATATCCCATTTTGATTTCTCCCTGAACGCCATAGAAAAAACCTGGCGCTTCCATGATTACAAGCAGTTTGATTTCGATAGTATGAATTTCCTGGAAATACCGGAGAGAAGGCGGCTACTCGGCGCTAGCACAGCCGGAGAGCTTTTCGGTTTGGGAGTTTGGGCTGAATACGCCTATAACTGGATGAAGATTTCCGAGGATTTCTATGAACTTGTGGTTGGTACGGATTACACCTTTGATTTTCAAACTTACTTGATGATTGAATACTACCGGAATACACTGGGCAAGACGGACTACACCCAATACAACCTCAATGACTGGATGCGGCTATTAACAACCGAACAAAAGGCTATCTCCCGGGATCAAATTTATCTATTCATCCAGCACCCAGCTACGGATTTGCTAAATATTGGACTTTCAACTATTTATGGTTTATCGGATAACAGCTTTGCTCTAATCCCAACTCTGAATTACAGTCTTTCCGACAATGTGGAGATTTTTGCTTATCTCAATTTGAATTTTGGCAGCGAAGGAAAAGTTTTTTCCAGGAAAATGGGAAACGGGGGATTGATAAGAGTCCGTGCTTATTTTTAACCAATAGCGGGAAAGGAGAATAAAATGAGAGAAAAGATGCTTCAGAAACTGGCTCTATGGCATGCCTATCATCCAGGAAGAATGCTGCTGGTTGTTTTACTTTTGACCATTATTTTTAGTTTCTTTGCCGGGCAGCTAAAGCTCACCATGCGTTGGTCAGATCTCCTGCCGTCTGGTGATAAAAGAACAACTCAGTTCAATAAGATTATTGATGAGTTTACCTCTGCCACCAGCCTTGTCGTTGTTGTTCAGGGAGAAGAAAGCCGCATTAAAGAGTTTGCCGAAGACCTTGCTCCCCGAATTTTAACCGCCATTGACACCAGTAAAAATGATTCTATCCAGAAAGGTATCGATAAGATCAATGAAAAGATAAATCAATTAAAGACCAAAGAAAATGATGAGTCTAAAATAGCAAAACTTCAATCTGAAATCAAAACTCTTCAAGCCCAGATGAATAAAAAATTGTATCAACGTGTGGATTATAAAGCTGAAGTCGATTTTTTGAAAAACCATGGGTTGATCTTGTTCAAAGAAGAAAATTTAAAAAATACCAAAGATGTCTTCATGGATCCAAATATTACGGGTCTACTATTCAATATCAATAATTCCATGGAGAAGGAGTATGTAGGACAAGAGGAATCAATATCCACCCGGGAGAAAGAAGACTGGGCTGTTGTTTTCTTAGATAGTATTCAGAATCTGATTTTGAAACTGCAAAAAGTCACCCGGGGGGAGAATCTATCTGAAGAAGAAGCCCAAGCTGTGGCGGATAAGCTTCTTTTTGGCGAGCCGTATTTCCTTTCTTATGATAAAAAAGCCCTTATCTTAACGGCTGTTCCAAACTTCACGATGATGGAGATGGAACTTATTGTCATAGGAACAGATGTTGTCCAAGAGATTATTGATGATCTTTTAAAAAACTATCCGGATGTAAAAGCAGGGCTGACCGGTATGATCGCTATTGGGCGAGATGAAATGGTTTATTCCATGCAAAGTCTTGGATACACCACTGTAATCGCATTAATTGCCATTTTGTTCCTTCTCATAATCTCCTTTCGGATGTGGGTAGCTCCGATTTTTGCAATATCCAATCTCCTTGTCGGTCTGATTTGGGCCGTAGGAACAGCAGCAATTGTGGTTGGAGAGCTGAATATCATGACCCAGATGATGGCTGTGATCCTCCTTGGCCTGGGTATTGATTTTTCAATTCATATAATTTCCGGATTCACAGAAAGGCGGGCTGCAGGGGATAGCATTGCTGAAGCTATGGAAAAAACATTTTTAAAAAGCGGAAAAGGAATTTTGACCGGAGCACTGACAACAGCCTGCGCTTTTTTAACCCTGGTCATCAGTCATTCACGCGGCATGAAAGAAGTGGGTTTGGTCACGGGAACGGGATTGTTGGCCATTCTTTTTGCCACCATGTTATTTTTACCGTCCATGTTGGTATTTCGGGAACGCCGTATAGATAAAAAGCGGGAGAGAAAGAAAGGTATAAAACAAATCGTTCAGCGTGATATTTCCTTCCGATTTCTTGGTCAAACAGGCAATTGGCTGAGTAAACATTACAGCTTTACAATCCTTGCTTCGATTATCATTAGCTCCCTCCTTATTTGGTCAGGATCTAAAATCAGCTTTGATCATAATTATATGAATATTGAGCCAGAAGGATTAACTTCCATTACCCTTCAGGACACAGTCCAGGAGAAATTTGATCTGAGCATGGATTATGCTCTAGTCTTGGCGGACAATGTTAAACAATCTCGCGAATTATCCAAAAGTTATCGTGAGTCTGGACCAGTCGCTATCACTGAGGATATTTCCTTTTATCTTCCATCTCAGGAACAACAGCAGAAAAGAATTCCTCTTATCAGAGAGATCCGTGAAAAGATCCAGTCTACTGCCATTAAACCGGCGGTGCTTTCGGGTGATTTACCTGTTTTAAGTAGAGAAATTGATCGTCTCCAGATGAATATAATGGAAATGCAAGACATGGCTTTTCTTGGCGGACAGGACAAAGTGGATAGTAAATGCATAGAGATCGTAGGCGATCCTGAAAACCCTAATTCAAGAAATATCATTAAAGAAATGCTGCAATTGTTGGATGAAGATATTTCAACAGCTGCAAAGGGATTGTCCAAATTTCAGCAGAATTTCGCTCAGTATTTCAAAAAATCTGTCATCACAATGAGCTCTACTGCATCTATCCGTCAGGATGAACTGCCTATATCCATTTTGGACCGTTACAGCAACAAGAATCGAGATCAGTTTCTTATCACAGTCTTTCCCGCAGGCAATATATGGCAGGATGCAGAGTTTCTCAATAGATTTGCAGATGATTTGGAAAGGGTGAGCGATAAAGCTACGGGAATGCCAGTTGTGTTTCGTGCTCTGATTGAGATAATCGGCCGGGATGGACGCAATGCCGCATTATTGACCTTGGTCATTGTTTTTCTTCTATTATGGGTGGATTTTCGAAATCCTGGCCATGCCTTGATAGCAATGATTCCCCTGGCCCTTGGAGTATTCTGGATGGTCGGGCTGATGCATTTGGCAGGTATGCAGCTAACCATTATGAATGTTATGGGGCTTCCCATGATTATCGGGATCGGCATTGATTATGGAGTGCATATTCTGCATCGCTGGCGACATGAAGGCAGAGGCAAAATACGGATAGTATATTCAAGCACAGGAAAAGCAATTCTTCTTACCTCCCTAACAACAATGCTCGCATTCGGTTCCTTAGTCTTTTCGATATGGCGTGGTTTTGGTCAGCTTGGAGGAGCGCTTTTCTTAGGAGTGGGAGCCTGTTTTTTGACAACTATAATTATTTTGCCCGGAATAATTGGGATGATTGAAAGAAAAAACAGCAAGAAAAACTAGGCGGACTTCTCATTGACAACCTAGCTTTATTACTGTAATATTAGTGATATAGGAGTTAATAGGGTGAAAATTCTTACCCCTAAAAATAAAATCACTTTCTATAATATTTGCTACCAGAACAGATTCAGCGGGCTTTAATGCCGTAAAGATCCATTCGGATCAGATTCTCAATATTTCAAATTCGAATAAAATTCAATGGATTATGTCTTATAAGGAGGCATCAATGAACGTTATTGTACTGGGCGGAGGCCTTATTGGCAGCCCTATGGCCGTGGATCTTAGCAAAGATGCGGATATACATGTAACAGTTGCTGATATGAATGAAGAGGTATTAACAAAACTTAAAAGAATCAAAGAGATCGAAACCGTCAGACAGGATCTGTCTGACAGCGGAAAACTTAAAAATCTGATCTCTGATTTTGATATGGTGGTCAATTCAGTTCCCGGATCTATGGGATACAAAATCCTAAAAACCATTATTGAAATAGGAAAGAATGTTGTGGATATTGCATTTTTCCCGGAAGATGCCCTGGAGCTTGACTTCCTGGCAAAACAGCATGGTGTGACCGCAGTTGTAGATTGCGGGGTGGCGCCGGGTATGAGCAACATGCTGACCGGGTATGCAGACCACATGCTTGATGAAACGGAATCCGCCTTGATTTATGTAGGAGGGCTTCCTGAAATCAGGCAGTGGCCGTATGATTATAAGGCCGTATTTTCACCCGCGGATGTCATCCAGGAGTATGTTAGGCCGGCATTTTATGTAGAAAACGGAAAAATTGTTAAAAGACCTGCCCTCAGTGAGCCGGAATATATCTACTTTCCGGGGCTAGGGACCCTGGAAGCATTCAATACAGACGGGCTCAGGTCTCTCATCAAAACTATGGATATTCCCAACATGAAAGAAAAAACCATGAGATATCCGGGGCATATCGACAAAATCATTCTGCTCAGGGAATCCGGATTTTTCAGCGAGGAAGCGGTCGATGTGAACGGGGTAAAAATTAAACCTCTTGATGTTACCTCACGACTTCTTTTCCCGAAATGGAAAATGGAAGAAGGCGAAGTTGATATCACCGTGATGAAGATTATCGTAAAGGGGAAAAAGGACGGAAAAGCGATGTCCTATACCTATGACCTGCTTGATAAGTATGATCCCGTATCCAAGGTGCATTCCATGGCTCGAACAACTGGTTATACAGCCACTATGGCATTAAGACTGCTCAAGACCGGACTGTTTAAAAAAAAGGGCATTATCCCGCCAGAACTCATTGGCCGGCATCCCGAATGCGTGTCGTTTGTTCTTAAGGGATTGAGAGAACGCGGCGTAAATTATATTGAAAATATTCAGGAAGAATAACTGCTATAATAGGTGACGCACCAAGACACAGGAAAGTCACAGAGAACGAACCGGACGAACATAACTGAAATTTATCAGCAGGCTATCGACTAAAAGCGCACCGGGCAGCCTTATGACAAAAGCCCGATTGGAATTGAATTTGTCGCCTGTCCAGAACCAGCTCTGCTGCTGAGAAAATATAGGATCGATATACATACCATTGCTTTTTTTACTGCTTTCAAGTAAAGAGATAACTTCTTCTGCTGTAGGGAGACGCCAGTCATAATACCCTGCAAATCCTTTGCTGTTTTGCTCAATGATCCATTCCTTGGCATCAAAATAACTCATAAACCGGGAAGACCCTCCCTGGTACCACATCAATCCTGATGCTTCATCAATTACGATTGTGTCGCCTTTTATTGTTTTTGCTTTGTACTTATTTTTAAAATCCTTGGGATTACTTGGATTTTTTGAAAACCCTACTTTTTGAAAAAGAAGGCTTACTCCATTAAAACTATTTATTGTTTTGTAACTTGAACGGAACAAGCCTTGAGAAACATGCGATGTTTTTTGTTTATCACTCCAATATAGGATCCGTTCGTTAATATATTCCCTCAACTCTTCGTCTTCTTCAGTGTTAGGATCATTGTCTCTGAAATCATTAAAAATCCGTTCCCAGGCTATTATTTTAGAAGCATTGGCGATAGAAATATCAGCTTCATTTTTTTTCACTTCTTTTATTGATGATCTAAAATTGGTTAGCCATTTCTGCCAGACATTGCTTTCTTTTTCTTTGTCGATCCGGAAAATATAAATATTATCTCTCAATAAAAAGGTTTCTATCCTATCCAGCTTGAAACTTGATTTTTCTACCTCTTTTAAAAGTTGTTCTCTGGTCATATAATGCGGATCATACTTCCATATTTCTTTTTTATAGTATTTAGAATTATCTCTGTCCACAATTACTAGCAGTGCTTCTGGCTTTAGATATTTCTTTGCGATTTCCAAGAATCCCAGGGGCTTTTCAAGGTCATGGAAAACATTTGCCATAATGATCATATCGAGGTTTTTTATTGGGAACAGAGGATCTTCTACTTTTCCAAGTACAGTTTTAATGTTCTTAACTCCCTGCGTCTGGCAGCGATATGAGATTCTATCCAGCATTTCAGGAGCAATGTCATTGGCATATACTATGCCTTTCTCTCCTACTCTTTCAGCTAAGGAGAATGTAAAAAAGCCTTCCCCAGCTCCTACTTCACCAACAACCATTCCAGGCTTTATCCCCACCGCATCCATGATTTTTTGGGGGGGTCGGAACTTATATCGTCCTGTCTGAATAAAGGCTGGTTCTCCAGCAGCGGAGATTATCCCAGCTGCGAGAAAACATATCACAAGGTATAGAACCGGTATTCTTTGCTTTTTTTGCATAATTCTTTCTTCCAAATTAACAGCTTACACTTCTTGCAAAATTCTGGCAAGGAGGGAACAACAAACGCTTTTATGCGGATTTTAATTGACCGGGTATGTTTTTTCTGGGTATTATTATTGATGTAAAAGCTCAGATGACCTGACCCCCATCAAAGTGCCACTCTTTCCTCAGCTGCCATATTTGTCCTGAACTATTTGTAATCGACATTTTTTATAAATAATCCAGGGTTGCTGGGCTTGGGGAGAAGATGTAATCTATTACCAAATTGATCTTGACAAATAATGATATGTGGATTACTATAGCTATACAATTCCACATAACAATAGAGGTTATCATGCGTACAGTACAAATGACTTTGGACGATGATCTGGTCGAATTAGTCGACAAGATCGTCAAAAAGCTCAAAACAACCCGGTCTGCGTTTACCAGAAAAGCTTTAGAGGATGCAGTTCACAGCATCAACATCAAACATCTGGAAGAAAAACACAGGAAGGGATATGAACTTTATCCTCCAAAAAAACCGGAGTTCAGCGTGTGGGAAAAGGAGCAGGAATGGGGGGATGAATGAGAAGAGGTGAAATAAGATGGTACAAATTTAAAGCGCCGGACAAAAGGAGACCTGTGTTGATCCTCAGCCGAGATTCCATCCTGGCTGTCATAGGGGAAGTCACAATAGCGCCGATCACATCAACAGTTAGAGATATTCCCAGTGAGGTATTCCTTTCTAAATATGATGGTATGTTAAAAGACTGCGCCATTAATTTTGATCATATACAGACGGTTTCTAAAAATAAATTGGGTTCACTTATACTGACTCTTACAAAAGAGAAACTTCTGGAGGTAGGTGAAGCTATTCTCTTTGCCCTGGATCTATAATATTTAAAAACAAAACCTCTATTTGGCGCTCCGGCCATGTTAACTCAGGTCCACCTTAACTATTCACGAAAACGTTAAATGTTAATTGAAAGACTTGCCCCTAATGAAATTCTGCTGGTGAAATCGGGTTTGATTCAATCCAGGAGACCTGAAAGCCAGTGAAGGAGATTAAGGAGCAGGCGGGCATTATCCCTGCCAAGAGGATGGTTCATTCCGGCTTTGATGCGCCTGCTATCAAAGATTTGGGCGGTAAACATGGCGGCCTCGGCAAAAAAAGCGATCCGCCCTTTGCCATATGTTTTAACTCCTCCTTGATACCATCCTGACACATTGATGCTTGGGGTTCCGGATGGAAATTTATTGTATTCCTTAGGAATCCAGGACCTGTATCCCTCACCCAAAATCAGGAGAGGTTGAAATCCTTCCTTGCATCGAAAGGCTGAGCCGGCAAAAGTGGCAACACGGCGTACCTGTTCCTCCGGATTGCGTCCATTTGTAAGGAGATGGTCTGCCAGATATCCATCCGACTTTTTAAAAAGAGTGGGCCCGGGGCGGCCGGGAGGCGGGCCGTTCATCACGTATCCGTTGCTGACCTCGAGCCCGAAAGAAAGAGCCAGGTCCTCTATGGCTCTGGGATCGGGCATATGATCCGTGATTACGAACAAAGCTCCTCCCTTTTTAACCCAATCGTTAAGGCTCAGGATCTCCTCCTTGGCAAAGGTCGGGGGGTCTCCGATGTTGAAAGGAGGTTGAGCATCTGCGATCACATAAATAACTCCCGACTTCAGGAGTTCCACGGATATCTTGTCCTTAGCCCGCTTGATAACATAGCCATCCTGCCTTAATAAATCGGCAAACGGGAGATAGGTTCCTACGGCTGTGTGAAAATTATTATGTGCTTCATCGATTAGGACAACAGGGCCTTTTCCTTCGGAATACGCAGGATTCTTTATGACATAGGAGAATGACTTATCCACACTTCGTGGAGGCTCTACCGTGCTGGCGGTCTGTTGGGTACTTCTCGCTGCATAAACAAATGCCACAAGTGATACACTGAGGATTAGTATTTTTGGGATATTATTGATTTTTTTATACATCGGAACTCATCAAGTTAATATATGACATAAAAGGCCTTTCTGCAACAATCACGCATGAAAATCCCCTTCTTTGATGGCGTGGACTAATAGGCACTTCCCGTTAACGATTATATATTTTCAATTTATATCATAAATATTAATAAGCTTATTGTTATTTTAGCTGCTTAAATGGAGCCTCCTATCAAATGATAATACAATTATTGCTTATTTCTATTTTATCCTAAAGGGCACTTACCTGTTAGTAAGAGTAGGAGTGATCCCATAAGGGATAAACTCATCCGGATCCAAATCCAAGCCAAAGATAAGATCATATTTGAGAAAAATTGACGAGTTTTGTTGCCTGTGGTATCTTATTTAAACCTGAATAATTAAAGGAAAACCAACATGAAATCTCGCAAAAACCTTATTACGGTTCTGATTGCTTTTGTAGCATTGCCTCTGATTTGCCAGTCGTCTTTGGCAGGAAAACAAGCAGTGGAAAAAACCGTTCCCGATCCGGTCAGTTTTGTCACCCAACATCAAGGGAATTTCAACGGAAAAAATGTCCGTTATACGGTAACGGCCGGTGAAATATTCCTGACCAATGATCAGGGGGAACCCACAGCTGCTATCTGGTCGACGGCTTATACTAAAGACGAGGTCGAATCCGGACGCCCGGTCACCTTTGTGTTTAACGGAGGCCCGGGATCGGCTTCTGTTTGGCTGCATATGGGCCTATTCGGGCCGCGCCGCGTTAAAGTTGCCAGCGAAGCTAATGCAGATGATGGCGCCGCTCCTTATCAACTCGTCCCCAATCCGCTCAGCCCATTAGATATCACAGACCTGGTCTTTATCGATCCGGTCGGTACCGGATTCAGCCGGGCGATCGGAAAATCAAAAGACGAAGATTTCTGGGGTCTCATTCCAGACGCGCGCTCAGTGGCCCAATTCATCCGGAGATGGATCACGATCCACCAGCGCTGGAATTCACCGCGCTATATCGCGGGAGAAAGCTTTGGCACTACTCGAGCCGCTACAGTAGCTGATATCCTTTCGGGAGACGGCCAGGATGTAGCGCTTAACGGTCTTATTCTAATATCACAAGCACTCGACTATACCGGGTCCACTCCGGCGCATGATAACCTGATTTCCTATATCACCTACCTGCCGACTATGGCAGCTACAGCCCGTTATCACGGCAGAGCCGGAAAAGACCAGTCCTTGGAAGACTTTATTGAATCCGCGCGTGAGTTTGCTTTTAATGAGTATGCCCCGGCCCTTTTCAAGGGGAGTGGACTGAAAAACAGGGAACGGAAACGGATCGCAGAACGATTGGCCCATTTCACAGGATTGGATGAGGCCTATATTCTGCACGCCGACCTGCGGGTACTGTCTCCCCGATTCCGTAAAGAACTTCTGCGGGATAAGGGACTGGCAGTAGGCCGATTAGATGGGCGCTACCTCAGAGATGACATTGACGACACAGCCGTACGGCCGGAAAGTGATGCTGCCAGTGATGCGATCACCAGTGCGTATACAGCCGGAATCAATCTATATCTGGCGACCGAGCTCAAAGTGAAAATCGAGCGGCCCTACCGTACGTCCAACCGTTCGCTCGGAGGGAAGTGGAGCTGGCGGCCCGTACTCGATAGTCAGCGTTGGGAGCCGTCATATGTCAATGTGGCTCGCCGCCTTTCATCTGCCCTGCGGCGCAATGGTGACCTCAGAGTTTTGGTCGCAAGTGGCTATTATGATTTCGCCACACCGTTCTTTGACGCTGAATTCACCTTGAGCCGGCATGGAATCCTGCCGGAACGGATTATGATGAAATACTATGAAGCCGGGCACATGATGTATGTCCACGAACCTGACCTTAAAAAACTGGCCGCAGATATCCGCATATTCCTGATTTCCCATCCAGCTCGTGCGGATAAAAAATAATTTAAGCATTTGGCATTGTGTATTTGGCGCTCCAATCACGTTAACTTATTGAACAGGCAATTAATGATTTATGAAAAGCAGACTAGAGAAAGATAGTCATTATATTATGTTCAAACAAGAGTGACATATAAAGGAGAGAGGCATGAACAAACCACGGAAAAAACGAGTATCTCACTGGATTTTGTTCGGCATTATGGGGCCTTTAATAGCGGTAATGTCGATCCAGGCACAGCAGCTGATTGAAATAAGGTCTGATTGGAATCCCACGATGGACAACAGAATGGAGTGGTGGCACGATGCCAAGTACGGCATGTTCATCCACTGGGGATTGTATTCTATCCCGTCTGGTGAATGGAACGGGGAGACAACCTACGGTGAATGGATTATGCGGGGAGCTGACATTCCTTATAAGGAATATGAAGGGCTGGCCAATAAGTTCAATCCCGTGAAATTCAATGCGGATGAATGGGTGCAGATTGCCCAAGAAGCCGGCATGAAGTATATTGTAATAACCAGTAAACACCATGATGGTTTTTGTATGTTTGATTCAAAATATACCGATTACGATATTATTGACCGGACTCCGTTTGGCCGTGACCCCTTAAAAGAACTTGCAGACGCATGTGCTAAAGTCGGTATGCATCTCGGATTTTACTACTCCATTACCGACTGGCACCATCCGCATTTTGCTGAAAAGTGGCATGGCTATCATGGAAATCCAAATCCTGAGGCCGATCTTGACGTATATGTGGAGTTTATGCAGAATCAGCTTCGCGAGCTCCTTACCAATTACGGTCCGATCAAAATTCTGTGGTTTGACGACGGCGGTTCGTTTATGATGCCATCAGACGGACCGGTAGAGGCATATATGGAGGAGCATCCCGCACTTCTCCATTCGGTCGAAACAATGAATATGGTTCGTTCCCTTCAGCCCGACATTATTATCAATGACCGGTTGGGTTACGGCACGACTGATTTCATGACTCCTGAACAGTTTGTACCCGAACCGGGTTCTTATTCTGCAGTGCATAATTTCGAGTCATGTCTTACAATCAATGGCGCCTGGGGTCACAACAAAAGTGAAGTAAACTGGAAAAGCCCGAAAGAGATAATCCACGAACTTGTGCAGAATGCCAGTATGGGCGGCAACTACCTGCTCAATGTTGGGCCGATGTCAAACGGAAAGATTGATCCCGTGGATACGGAGATTCTCAGAGGCGCTGGCAAGTGGATCCACCGGAATGCTGAAGCAATCTTCAGCACACAAGCCGGCCCTGTGCCGCAGCCGGATTGGGGGAGAATAACGAGCAGGCCTCTTTCAAACGGAAACACCCGGCTCTATCTCCATGTTTTTGACTGGCCGCGCGGGAGTAGATCACAGCCGACCCAATTTGCCATCACTGTTGCCGGCCTGGAAAACCAGCCCGTCCAGGCATATGCCCTGACAACTATTCCAAGACGCTCTTATTCTGCAGAACAGAATAAAGGGTCGATTGTCATCAAACTTAATGGAAGGCGCCCAGATATAGTCAATTCTGTAGTTGTTCTCGATCTAGAAGGTTCAATACGAAAGAGGAAGATGTAGGTGTAGAAAATCGAGGATAAGATAGGACAGATCACTCAAAGCCATAAAAAATGCTCATCACTATGTATTTTTTTTATTTTCACAATTTTTGCCATTATTAAGGGAGCTTCTTCCTTATCCTTTGCCCAGGAAAAAAAGAAACAGGAAATAACCTATGATGTAGCCGTTACCGCGATATCTATCGCTGTGAGTGTTCAAAATAGGAAAGGAAGGCATATTACTGACCTCAGGGAGGAGGATTTTTTCGTATACGAGAATAACAAAAAAAAAGACATAACATATTTCAGCTACAATTTTGAAGCTCCGTTGAGTTTGACCGTCCTCCTCGATGTGAGCGGCAGCATGGCCCTTCAGGATAAGCTGAGCGAAAGCAAAGATGCCCTCGATTATATGATGAAACACCTGCTTACCGACCGCGATGAGGTCTCATTATTGATATTCGCTGATGGTGATGTGGAGGTTGCCTCAAGTTTTTCCAAAGACAAAACAGATTTTTTATCTGATTTGGAAGGGACCGAAGCATACGGCCAGACGGCCTTGAACGATGCTGTGGGTGTATCTCCGGATTTTGCAAACAGGGGAAATAATGAAAAGCGGGCTCTTCTTTTGATCACGGATGGAATCGAAAATGACAGCGAATATTCTCCTGATCAGGCTATTGAGGTTGCGCGGCGGGTAGACATCCCGATATACACAATCGGATATAAAATCCCCTTGGACGAGCAGTTTTTAAAAAAGTACAAACGTTCAAAGGGATTGACCTCTTCGGGCATTGCTGAATCCCTAGAAAGATTTTCAGAAGCGACCGGCGGAAAAGCCTTTTTTGTCAATAAGGCTCTGGATTTGAAAAATGCTTTAAGATTGATCAAACAGGAATTGAGTCATCAGTACATTATTGGCTACACATCCTATTCAGATCCCAACAAAGAGTACCGGAAAATAAAGGTTGTCACAATAAAAAAAAGCTATAAGGTGCGAACAAGAGAAGGATATTACAGTGGTGAGAAGAAAAATCCACGATAATATTTTTTATTTAAAGAAAAGTTAAGATGTGCTAACATAAAAAACAACGAAAGAAACGCAAGGATAAAAATCATGAACAAAAACAAAATAACCTTTCTTGTTGGAGCATTACTGATCATTGGCCTAATAACTGGAACAGGCTGTGCGACGAAAAAATATGTGATGAGCGGGATAGCAACTCTTGATCAGAAGGTCGAAGGAGTGGAAAGTTCAGTCGAAGAGAACCAGAAGAGGCTCAAAGAGCATGATGGGCGGTTAGCCAGCTTGGGTTCTTTGATTAAAGAGCAAGAGTCTGAAATTAGTAAGCAGAGAACCGAGTTCGACAATAAGCTGAGCGAAGTGAAAAAAGCGGCAGAGGGAAGACTGATTTTTCAAGAGGTTCTTCAAAATGATGAGGCGAAGTTTAAATTCGACAGCTGGGAATTGAGTGATGAAGCGAAATTAGAATTAGACAAGTTTGTCGAAGTGCTGATTGCCCAGGATAAAGGGGTGTATTTGGAGATTCAAGGGCACACGGATAACACAGGAGAGGAAGAGTGGAATTTGATTTTAGGGAAAAGAAGAGCGGAAGCCGTGATGGAATACCTGCACAAAAAATACAATATCCCTCTCCACAGGATGGAAGTGATAAGCTATGGAAGTGATGCGCCGGTTGGTGATAATTCCACGCGTGAAGGAAGGGCGCAGAACAGGCGAGTAGTCATCCTCGTTTTTGAATAGGGGACTGCTAACAAATAAGTTTGATTCCTGTTATTTCTTCAACCGAAAAATATAGATGTTGTCTCTTTCTAAAAACATCTCCACTCGCACCAGTTCGAAATCTGCCTTTTTTACGGTGTCCAGGATCTCGTCCTTTGTCATATGGTGGCCCGAATCTCGGCTGTACTTTTCCGGGTCCTTTTCCACAATGACCAGAGTGGCCTCCGGTTTCATGCTGGGTTTGGCATTCTCCAGCCATTGCACGGGTTTTTCAAAATCATGAAAGGCCGCCACCATAAAAATCATATCCAAACCTTGTGGAAAGAGGGGATCTTCCACTTCTCCCAGGATAGTTTCGATATTGTTGACTCCTTCTCTTTTACATCGGCTCCGGATAGCGCTCAGAGCGCTTGAGCTGATATCATTGGCATAGATTTTTCCAGTTGGGCCGATGTGATCGGCCAGTTTGAATGTGAAATATCCATGGCCCGCTCCACCCTCACCGATGATCAATCCCGGCTTGACTCCGATGGTAGCCATCAATTTTTCCGGCTGAAGGTCACGGTCTCTGTAGGTATTCTGCCCCAAAAACAGTTGTGGCAGTAGGGCAATTAAAATCAGTAAAATGGGGATCAACTGGTTACATTTTTTCATGTATTTCTCCTTTTATAATTTCCCTGGGAGCTGCTGCATCAACAATAATACAAAGAGCAACCATATAATGTCAACAAGAAGTCCCTCTGCTCACGTTAACTTATTGAAATTGAATACATTAGCTCCTTATATCATTATAAGTAACAGCTTAGAAATGTGAAGATTTTTTTCTTGACATTATTTGCAATATTGATAAAATTAACTATAGATATAATTAAATATAGGTAAATATACCAACAATGGCCCAGAACAAAAATAAGGACTCAGACAGATTTCAAAGAGCTGTTTCTATCTTCAAACAGAAAGGCGGTATGCTTAGAACAACAGAAGTCCTAAAGGCAAATATCCACTCCAGTACTCTATATGCGCTTGTTAAAAATGGTAAACTTGAGAGACTAAGCCGTGGCGTCTATCGCCTAACCGATAGTCCTCCGCTCAGTAATCCTGACCTCATATTGGTTGCAAAGAGAATCCCCAGAGGTGTAATCTGTCTTCTCTCTGCGCTCTCATTCCACAATATAACAACTCATATTCCCCATGAAATTCATATTGCCCTTTCATTCGGCGCTGAAGAACCAAGGCTGGAATATCCTCCAATTCGAACTTTTCATTTCTCTAACATGGCCTTCACAGAGGGTATTCAAACTCACAGAATTGATGGGGCGAAGATCAGGGTTTATAGTCCTGAAAAAACCCTTGCTGATTGTTTTAAATTTAGAAACAGGATCGGTCTCGATATAGCAATGGAAGCTCTCAAGCTGTATCACGACCAAGGGGATATAAAGACAGATGAAATAATGCACTTTGCCAAAACATGTCGAGTAACTAAAATCATGCGACCCTATCTTGAGGCAATCCTGTGTTAAAAAAGAATACGCAAGTCATCTCCGCTTCAGTACATCAGCGTCTTCTCAACAAAGCACGCGAATTAGGCCGTCCTTTCAACGAGCTTTTTCAATATTACTCTATGGAGCGTTTCATATATAGATTATCTAAAACTCCTCATGTCCAGAAGTTTGTCCTCAAAGGTGCACTTATGTTTACAGCCTGGAACATCCATCCATTTCGCACAACCAAGGATATTGATTTGCTGGGCAGGCTTGAAAACAGCGTAGAGGCAATTACTGCGGTAATGAGAGATATCTGCGATCAGACTGTTGAACCGGATGGCATGAGTTTTGATCCCGAAAGTGTAACTTGTAATCCGATCATCGAAGATGGTGTTTATGAAGGAATCCGTGTACATGCTAGAGGCAGCCTCGGAAAAAGTCGTGTAGTGCTTCAACTTGACGTTGGGTTTGGAGATATAGTGTTTCCGTCTGAATTAGATGTGAAATACCATACAATACTAGACTTTCCAGCTCCAGCTCTTAAAGGATACACTCGAGAGAGCATAATAGCAGAGAAATTTCAGGCTATGATAAAACTTGGCGAGCTCAATAGCCGCATGAAGGACTTCTATGATATTTGGCTTCTTTCGAAGCAATTCGATTTCACTGGTAATGTTCTGGCTGAAGCAATCACGAAGACTTTTAAAATAAGGAAGACGGAAATCCCTGCACAGCCCACAGTCTTCAAAAAATCATTTTCTGAAGATCAAACAAGAGAGACACAGTGGAGAGCTTTTTTAAAAAGGGCTGTCTTAGCTAGTATGCCGTATTCATTCCATAAAATTATGACTGAAATAAAGTCATTTCTTTCCCCTGTTTCATCAGCAATCGCCGCTCAGAAACCATTTCAAAAGAAATGGAAGAACCCAGGACCTTGGAAATGATAGTATTATCATCAAATCTTCACCCTTTTTGCGGGTAAAAAGACAAACAATATCGAACTACCCTTCCTGAAAGAAGGGGCCGCAATCAGATCAGGTGCGATTTCCTATTTTCCCGATTATTATGCTACAATAAAATTTTCTGAAGACAAATGAGACTAAGCTTAAAAAAATGCATATCCTTATTTTTGTTTCTAACCTTTGTTTCCCTGCAGGCAGAAGTAAAAAACATCCGGCTTAAATTGCCGGTCAGAATGTTTTCCCCCCAGGACAAAACCATTCAACTTACAAAAAAAGATTTCGCGCTTTATGTCAATGGAAAGTTGACCCCGATTTTTGATGTTTTAAATAAAGAGAAGTCACTTCATATCAAACCCGACCTGGGCAGGGATTTTATTCTTTCGTTCCATTTGACGGAATACGGAAAACATGTAGAAAACGGAATTTCATATTTGGTCACAGAAATCTTAGACACGACCGATTCACTATATATCCTTTCGCCGCTTAATGTCTATCAGATGCAGGTATCCCCAAATAAGGGCAAATTGATCGAGAATATTCAGGAACTTCTCAGAAAAGACAGCACTGAATTCAAGAAGCATAAGATATCGGCTGAAAATCAGATGTTCAATCGCTTCAATTCATTAAAAATTATCCTGAGTGGGGATTCTTTTGCTGATAACCGTAATCTCTCCCAGCGCCAATACAAATAGGTCAGCCAGTTTCTGCATTTTTTTCCGCAGTACTGAAAATAAGGATGTGGAAAGTGAATATTCAGCTTTTTCAGATCTTGAGACCATATTGAGGCGGATATCGCAAACAAGTGGAGGATTGACGGTTGACAGTACAGATTCGGAACAAGGCATAAAAGAGATTGAAAAACATGTAGATATTTATTATGAACTCATCTATGAATGGAATGGAAAAATCGAAGAAAAACAGATTCAGGTTCAGGTAAAAAACAAAAAAATGGACCTGTCTTACAGCAAGAATTTCCCAAAAGAAAGAATTGACTCTCTGATTCAATTTTTATCAAGGGAAAAGGTCAGAATCGAACAGGCCTTACAACTCCGCCACGACTTCCCTCCGGCTTTGCTGGCAAAAGTGCCGCTGCTTCTTTATCTTCGGAATTTTGAAAATGCGGAAAATTGCTATCAAAGGATGCTTACAGTTTGTCCGGAATGGAAAAAATCTTATTTTATGTATCTCCTGGGTTTGGAGGTCTACAGCTGCAGTCAGAATCTACAGGCTCTAACCAGACTGTATAAAATTAATGCGGACCGAAATAAAAAAAACAACCGGGACCGGTCCGATAGCATGAAAGCGGACTCAAACCTGTATAAAAAGGTCGGGAAAAAACAACTTTTCCAGACGGAAACTTCGTCCGATAAGATCGTATTCCCCCTCAGGAAAAATTCTAAGGATAAACGGTCCAATATCCTGTTTATTACAATTAAAGAAAAAATTTGACCAGGACCTTGATTCTGTTCCTCCCCAAAGATACACAAAACTCCCCTGGTATGGATATAAGTCCGGCTATATCCCGGTCCAGGTTAACACTCGGGATGGTTTGGCCATGATCGAGATCGGAGCTCAGGACATCGGTATCAAACTGGATTTTGCCCGCAAACTGGGACTGCCTCTTCTCCCAAGAACCAGATATCTCCCCGATGGAAAAGTTTATACCTATTTTAAAACCGGGATGCGAATGGCAGCTGGACCCTTCTCTTTCGAAAGAAACGCTGCCGAAGTCTGGCCATTTGACCGTTTTTACGATCACCTCACTGGGTTCACAGCGGATGTGTATATCGGCCCCCTGGCTCTTGCCGACCGGTTTTCCATAACCTTCGATCCGTTTGATAATATAATTATCCTTTCAATTTCATCAAATTTTCACCCTTTGAGCTGCTGCATCAACAAGAATATACAGAGAAAACCTATACTTTGAACAAGAAGTCCCTCTGCATTTAGCGTTCTGAACACGTTAACTTATTGAAATTGAATATATTGGCTCCTCAAATCAAAGCTGAATAAGGAGGATAGTAGTTATCTTAGAATGTTCAAAGCGGTCCAAAAAAGAATGGTTAACGTTCCTTCATTCAAGTGTATACGAATAAGACTATTTAATTTCATGATTTAGCCAATCTAAAGTAAAATTTGGGGTGAGACGAATCAATTCACAGAGATTAGCTATTAGCTCATTCGAATTCCCCACTCTGTTGGGATGAATGAATTCCCAAACTATTTTTTTAGAGGGTGTGACCTCAAATGCCCTTCCCCGATTGGATTCGGTGATTAATATATTTCCGTTGGGAAGGGGCTGGTTTGATCCCTGTGTAGCCGAAAAAAAGGGAGAATCTGTGGTTCCGGAATATTCCCAAATGATTTCTTCAGTTTTAAGATCAAGTTCGACGACGGCAGAATTAAACAGGGATTTAAAGTTGTCAAAAAGCAGAATATTTCCGTTATTAAGGAGAGTCGGCTGGTGCTGAAATTTCCACTTATCCCAGGAAGCCCAGACAACTCTCTCTAAGTTCAAATCAATTATGGCAATAATGTGGAGATTCCTGAACGAAACCAAAGCGTTTCCATTCTGGATGATTTCCAGAGTGTTAGTATGAAAAATATTGAGAGGGGAGCTTATAGAGAATGTTTTTCCTATTTTTTCCCAGATTCTTTCAAAAAAAATTCCAGCATTGGCCTTATCTTTCTTAATTTTTTTTTCAAGAAGAAAAACATATTGAGAGTCTTTTAAGCAATCAAATAGAGAAATCTTCCTGATCTCTCGGCCTAGTGAATCGAGAATGGTGATATAATCCAATAAAACTGGCATTTCTTCATTTATTTCAGGTAAAAGGGTTCTTTCCCGTGTAAGAGCATAAATACAGCCCTTGTCATCGACAAAAAAATCGTGATGCTCTCCCCCTTTATGTGACCAAAGAAGCCGTGAATCTTTATCGACTTTAATCATCCCTAAACCGGAGTAGATGGCTAACAAATCACCATTTTCGAATAACCGTACACGTCTCCAGAACTTATCATGATTTTTATTCTCCGGGAGTATGGGCTCTTTGGACCAAATATCTGCAAATTTGTAGTGCCACTCGTGATGAATCTCACCCTGCATGTCCATGAGATAGGCTGAGGGAGAATGACCGGCTATATAGAGATTTAGCCCCTGAAAGGCCAGCGATTTGTCGTGTATAGTGACGCCATAATTCTTTGGGGATTGGCTATATCCCTGCAAATAGGGCAAGGTCAGCAGTCGATTGAGATCTTTTTCTCTCTGGTTATCCTTCTGGCTGGATTTCTGAGATTTCTTGTCGTGATTATACTCTTTATTGGACACGATCCTGATTGAGAAGAAACACAGCAAAAATACAAATAGAAGGGCTGATGCCGTAATGATCTTATTTTTTTTTAGTAAAACAATCAGCTTAGACATTCAAAAACTTTAATTTTTTTACATCATTTTAGAGATAGAAATTTCTTTTTATGTTCATGACAATCTCAGCTCAATTTCATTAAATTTTTTCTCTCTGAGCTACTGAGTCACTAATAATACACAGAGCAAATATATACTGTCAACAAGAAGTCCCCAAAAAATAGGCTGTGTGTCATATATATTACAGAAATAGAAGGGATTACATGGATATTAAAATGGTTTTTCCTCAGCTGATTTCTGATTTGGTGCTCCGCTCACGTTAACTTATTGATTCGTAGTCAGACGGTAGGGAGGTCACCTGTCTTTTGTCTTCAGAACCGAGGCGAAGGCGCTCTGAGGGATCATGACCGCCCCGACCATCTTCATGCGCTTCTTGCCCTTTTTCTGCTTTTTGAGGAGCTTCTGCTTACGGGTGACATCCCCTCCGTAGAGCTTGGCGGTCACATCTTTCCTGTAGGGTGAGATGGTTGATCTCGAGATGATTTTGCCGCCTATGGCCCCCTGGATGGCTATCTTGAACTGGTGCCTAGGGATCTCGTCTTTCAGCCGGCTGCAGATCTTGACCCCCCAGTCTCTGGCCTTGTCCCGGTGTACGATGAGAGACAATGCATCGACCTTCTCTCCATTGACCAGAATATCCAGCCGTACCAGGTCGCTCTCTCTGTAATCGATCGGCTCATAGTCAAAGGACCCGTATCCCTGGGTTATGGTCTTAAGCGTGTCGTAGAAGTCATAGATGACTTCGGCCAGGGGCATTTCCATGATGAGCTCGATTCTCTCCGGGATCGGGTAGTTAGTGCGAGGATTGCTGCCCCTGCGGGACAGGCACAGCTTCATCACCATGCCCATGTACTTTTCGGGAAAAAACAGGGAGGCCTTTATGTACGGCTCTTCCGTGCCCTGGATCTGGGCTGGATCCGGGTAATAGTGGGGATTGTCGATGGTGAGTGTTTCCCCGTTTTTGAGGGTGAACCTGTACTCCACGCTGGGCACGGTCATGATGATTGACTGGTCGTATTCCCGGTCCAGGCGCTGCTGAAATATCTCCAGATGCAGGAGACCCAAGAAGCCGCACCTGAATCCCTGTCCCAGGGCCGCTGACGAGTCTTTTTGATAGGTCAGGGAGGCGTCATTAAGCTGGTATTTTTCAAGGGCATCACGCAGCGACTGGTATTCATCGGACGCCATGGGATAGATAGAGGAGAAGACCATGGATTTGGCTTCCTTGAAACCCGCCAAGGGCTCTGTGGTGGGATCCGCATCCAGGGTTATGGTGTCCCCGATCCGGGTGTCTCCCAGTTTCTTGATGCCGGCCGTGATGTATCCCACTTCCCCGGCGGACAGGCTCGCTTTGGATTTTTGGGCTATCTGGAAGAGGCCCACCTCCTCCACCTTGTATGTCGCCCCATTGGACAGGAGGCGGATGATGTCACCGGGCTTAACAGTCCCCTCGAAGATGCGGCAGGCGATGATAGTTCCCCGATAAGAGTCATACTGCGCATCGAAGATGAGGGATTTGAGCTGCGCATCGGGACTGTTCTCGGGAGGAGGGATGTGCCTCACTATGGCCTCGAATATCGCGTCCACCCCGGTCCCCTCTTTGGCGGAACAAAGGATGGCCATGTCCGGGTCGAGCCCCAGTTCTTTTTCGATCTGTTCCCTGGTCCTTTCTATATCCGCGGAGATGAGGTCTATCTTGTTTATGACGGGGATGATGGCCAGGTCGTTTTCCATGGCCATATAGAGGTTGGCCACGGTCTGGGCTTCCACGCCCTGGGAGGCGTCCACTAGGAGGAGGACACCTTCGCAGGAGGTCAGGGCCCGGGACACCTCATAGGAAAAATCCACATGGCCCGGAGTGTCGATAAGGTTGAGTTCGTATTCTTCACCCTTTTTATCTGTATAGGGGAGGGTGACCGTCTGGCTCTTGATGGTGATCCCGCGTTCCCTCTCGAGCTCCATGGTATCCAGTATCTGATCCCGAAAATCTCTCTGAGAGACCAGGCCTGATGCCTGGATGAGTCTATCCGCCAGGGTGGACTTCCCGTGGTCGATGTGGGCTATGATGCTGAAGTTTCTGATGTGTAACATATGGGCTGCTCTTCACGATTGGAATTACTTTTTCTCTCCTTGATTAATTCCGGTGTATGCTCTCCGAATCGAAGTCGTGTTATTACTGGATATCCTTTTTGCGGGACTGAGAGGATAAAGATATTATCATAAGTGTTATCATCTAGAGGCGAGAATTGGGTGCTGCCTGACAGATGATTGGCTAAAACCGGTACTGTATTTGAGTGGCCGATTATAAGGACATTTTCCCCTGTATGTTTGCTGAGAATTTTTTTGAGGAAGCTTTCTTCTTCTCCGGGCTTGTAGGAATTTATCTGCAGGCTGCGGGCTTCTGCTGTAGGAAGAGCCGTTTGCTGCGTTCTTATGTAGGGAGTTGAATAGATAGCAACAAGAGGGACATGTTTTAATATATAAGCCAGTTCTTGAGCGCGGGCTTTACCTTCAGAGGTAAGCGGTGGGTCAGAGGTGCTGTCCTGTGCTTTTTCTGCATGTCTTACCAGAAAAATTGTGGTTATAATTTTTTCTTCGTCAGGCAGGCTGGATCCTTTTAAGATTGAGGTTAGAAAAAATAAAAATATTATGCTGAATATGACATTTTTTTTCATGTATTTATTATAGCATAATCAAACCTGAACTATTCATAAAAAATGAAATTCGGGTGTGGCTTGTGCTCGTTGTCGCTTCAGCCACATCAGAATTTCATTGGATGTAAGTCTTTGAACTAATATTTAATATTTTACTGTCCTGAATAATACAGGCGGGGGGGGCTGGGAACTTCCCTGGATATTTGACTTGAATATGCGGGGGTGATATAAAGCAGGTAATCTAAAAAAAGAGAAATAAAATGTCTGGAATGACTTATAAAAAAGCTGGAGTTGATATTGATAAGGCGGATGCTTTTATAAAAAAGATAAAACCGCTGCTGGAAAAGACCGGCAGGCCGGAAGTACTTGGTAAGCTGGGAGGATTCAGCGGCCTTTTTATGCCTCAGATAAAAGGAAAAAAAGATCCGGTTTTAGTTTCTTCTACTGACGGAGTAGGGACCAAGCTGCTGCTGGCAGATCTTTTGCAAAAATATGATACTGTTGGTATCGATCTTGTGGCCATGTGTGTTAATGATGTGATTGTGACTGGAGCGGAGCCACTTTTTTTTCTCGACTATATTGCCTGCGGAAAAATGGACGAAAATAAACTTTATGCTCTCATGAAAGGTATAGCCCAGGGCTGCCAGGAGGCGGGCTGTGCTCTTATCGGGGGAGAAACAGCCGAGCTTCCCGGAATGTATACCGGAGAAAAGCTTGATCTGGCAGGGTTTAGTGTGGGGATTGTGGAGAAAAACAAGATCATTGACGGTTCGACCTGCCAGCCGGGAGATAAGATCATCGGCCTTGCCTCAAACGGGCTGCACAGCAATGGTTTTTCTCTGGTCAGAAAGATTTTCAGTAAAGAAGAGATGAAAGGAAAACTGGGCCGGGAAATGCTTAAGCCCACCCGCATTTATGTCAAACCGGTCCTTCAGGCGGCAAAAAAAGTCCGATTAAAAGCTTTAGCTCACATCACAGGCGGAGGTTTTCAGGATAATATTCCCAGAGTGCTTCCCAAGGGGCTGGTCGCAAAAATCCGGGAGGATTCGTGGACTGTGCCGCAGATCTTCAAGAAGATAAAAAACCAGGGTGGGGTAGAAGAGAAAGAGATGTTCCGCACTTTTAATATGGGGATAGGCCTGGTCGTTATCGTAGGATCACGTTCTGCCCGGCATGCAGTTGATATATTTCAGAACCTGGGGCAAAAAGCCTGGGTTATAGGCGAGCTTGTTTATGAATAATCCAGGTTGATTATTCATGAATCTGTTCAAGCTTCAGCTTAACTTCAATCTCCTTAGCTTCCCGTAAAAGCTTAAAAGTAACCTCATCCCCCCAGCTGAATTTGGAAAGATAAATCCTCAATTTATTAATGGAAAAAAATCTGTTGCCATCAACAGAGAGGATAACATCCCCTTTTTTAAAGTTTTGCCCCTTGGCAACCCCCAATATCGATTCCTTCTCGATTACAGGATTGTCAAGCCCAGAAAATTTTTTCAGAAAAATCCCAATGGAAGGATAAGCCGGCCTGTCTTCTTCCCTAAGTCCCCAGATATAGTCGCCGATGCTTCTTGAGACTACAATGTTTTCCTGCCCGATGGGTACGACCACAGAGATGACAGTTTTATAGGGGGATGGTTGTTTTTCAAAAGCCCTGCGGTTGATTCCAAGATTATAGATGAGGTGGCCTGAGCCGACCAGAACAAGTATTCTTCTTTCTTCGATATTTGCAGCCCGGAGTGTATTTGCAGCCATAACCTCATCCCAGGCGGATTGGGCCCGATAAATAGCCTTATACATTATATCCCCATGGCCTTTCATTGCCTCAGGCATTTCCATGTCCTCGAAAATTGTCTGCATGAGCTGTATGTGGTCTTTATTAGAAAGATCCGGTTTAGGGACATATTTTTTCTCCTCATCAGTCAATGAATCCCATCCCAGTATCCTAATTTTTCGAATTATTTTTCGGGGCGCATTCAAGGCATACATAGGAACTTTATTTTCCTTTGCCAGAGTAAATATCTTCTCATAGTAATTGAAATTAAAATTCCAGTTTACATACCACTGGGAATCGTCTAAAAATTCCTCTTGATAGAGAAGCCCAAGGCTCCATTTATTTAAAGGCGTCTGCCATTCTACATCAAACATCTCAAGCCCGATGGCCAGTTTATGGTTCTGCTGATAGAGAGCCTCTGCTATCTTAAATTGGATATCATGCATGGGGAGGCAGTCGTGAGTTTCTCCGACATATATAAAGCGGCTGTCCTTCATCTCCTTGATCATTTCCCCAAAGGAAACCACTTGGCCGCTTTTTGCAGAAAATATCTTCCCCGGTTCGATTTCAAGTGTCTTGTTTTTGAGCTTGGGATTCCCGATTTTCAGACGAAGTGTCCTGTCCTGTGTTTCGTCTGCAAAAATCAGTGTAGAAAATAGCATGGCTAAAAGAACAGTAAATGCTTTATTGCGATTCATATTTTTCCCTCCAAAAGGCTGATAAGTATAATATCATTATATGAAATGATCAGGCAAGAGTGCGAAGAGGAAAAAATCAAAGGAATACTTATTCCTGGGGGATGCGCCTGGTTGCATATATCAGCTTTTCCCTATGTATTAGAGGCTAGCTCTGGAAACAAATGGCATCTGCCTGCTAGGGAATAATTCAGGTTAGATGATAGCATGGGGAGATGGATTATTGCTGATTTACTGCCGGGAGAATGTGAATATAATCCCTGCTGAAAGATAGCATCCTGCTGCAATTAATAATACTATGGTGAAATTCCAGTTAATTGCTATGATCACAGCCAGCACAGAGCCAAGAACTGTTGCAAACGAATTAGAGCCCCAGGCCCAGCCGATCATAGACTTCTGTTTCTTTCCTAAATAATCAATCCCTGTAGGAAAAAATACCCCCATTAAAAAACCCGGGATAAAAATAAGAAAAAAGGTTATAAGAATACGTAAACCCAGAGTCAAATGGATTAGCGCCGAGATAATCTTAAATAAAAATACAGAATAAAAAACCAAGGTAAGAAATAGCGCTGCAGAAAATATCAAGATAAATCGCTTTCCAATAAAATTCCTCATTTTTTTGGAAAACAAGCTTCCTATTCCGGAGGAGACAAGTAGAGAAGAAATAATCACAGAGATGGAATATGCGGGATTGCCTAGATAAAGCTGAAATATCTTTATCATAATTATCTCGACAATAATAAAAGATAGCCCTATTAAAAAGAAATAAAAAACAATATTTTTTCCGAAATTGTTTTTTGTATATATTTTAAGGGGAATAAATACAAATATAACAGGAAAAAGAATCGAAATAAAAAGGATTGATAGATAAACACTATTTGAATAAGTCAAAGCCCACTTGACCACACTCTCTCCCATTCCTTTTACATATATATTCTTGAACTTAAACTGCCCTATTTTATTCGGCTGATTAAAATAGGGGGAATTATCTTTTACGGGGGAAATATTAACTGAAGATTCTGCAATAGCTTCTTTGTATCCGGGAGAAGCTAATTTATAGTAAATATTATTTTTTTTATCGAACGGAGAAAAGACTATCTCCTTGCCTTGGGCAAATTCTGTCAGTATCTCAGAGTCTTTATTACTTATATTGCCTTTTTTCATGAAGAAAAAGTTAAATCCGTTATCCCTTTGAATTATAAAAAATTTTTTCTCTGGTTCTTTTATTCCCATTTCCCTCATTGCTTCAAATGCTGTTGCAAAAAGCCGTTCTCCGAACCAATGGATTATATATACAAAACCCCCATCCGTCAGATGTTCCCAGTAATCCTTGAAACTTTCAACTGTATAAATATAAGTTTCCGCTATACTCAATCCGCCGGATAAAAGAGCATCCGCATTGTGAGAATTTACCATTTGAATTACATCGAATTTATTTAAAGTTCTTTTTAAAACACTCCTTCCCTCATCATTAAGAAGGCGAACGCCTTTTTTACTGAAAATATTCCCGATATAATCCGAATAATCATTTTTAATAAGATGACATATTACAGGATCCATCTCAACGGCAAGTACATGCTTGAACTTGTGGGAAAGCGCACATAAAATTTCAAAACCTCCAGCAGATCCTATAATTAGAGCGCTTCTGTTATTTGTCAGCTGGAATGGAATTGCTTCATTGGCCCAATTAATAGGTTTCAATTTTCGCAAATTTCCATTAAATTTTGCCAGCCACGACTGCATTGTCCCTGCATTTATCCAAATAATTTTTCTTCTCTTCATAAAAGGCGCTACATCGATCTTGTTTATAGGGCTCCATTTGGAATACTCGATCATGTCATTATTATAATGACTGAGGTAATCTCTCTTTATCATCTTTGGTACGATAGGAAAAATCATATTAGAATTAACAAATAGAATGGAAAACACCACTATAATCGCAGCAAAGCTAAAAATCTTTTTCGCTGTCTTAACTCTGGATATTAGAAACCATGAAAATCCCAATAAAAGGAATATGATCATAACAGTCTTTGAAGGCCCGAATTTTGTGATAAAAAGAATAATAGCCATGCCGCCAAATGCAGCTCCTAGGAGGTCTATAAAATAAAGTTTTCCTATTTCCGAAGAATACAAAGTGAAAATTAGAACCAGAGAAACTCCTGCAAAAAAGAAGGGCAGTACTAACAGCAGAAAATTAAATAATAATAACAAAAAATTGGAGAAAGGGTTAAAAAGGTTTAAAAAATCTATATTTGTAGATAATGTTATTTTGTAAGTGAGCGGCAAGCTCACCGCAAAAAGGAGTAGAAATATTTCCATATACTTTATTGCGTTTTTCTTTTTCCCGAGTTTGCTTATAGAAGTATAAACTCCGCTTATTCCATAGCCAAAAAGAGCGAGAGAGATCATCAGGAAAGCAAAGGAGCTTATATAGACAACAGAAAAAACACGAGTATACAGTATCTCGATTAAAACCGTAGAAAAAGTGATTGAAAATATAGGTATTATTAATTTTAGTCTTTTCATTGTTCTAAACGCCGGGAATTATATATTTATGTGAATGTATTTTCAATGATAATAAAAACAAAGGGGAAAAAAGTTAAAATATTCCCAGTTTAGGCTATGCCTGGGTAGGAGGTGGCCTTTCAGCACGGAATCTGAGTTGGAGATGATCACCACTCCTTTTAATTACCTTTTGTTCTTTTATTAAGGAGGTGATCGGCAGGGTCTTTTCTCTTTTTGAGCTTCTGTTTTTTTTGGGGAAAGATCGGTTTTCTGGTTTTTTGCCAGGCTGATTTCTGACGTCTGTTTATATGTCTAGGCATAATTCCTCATTGAGGAGTTGCGAAACTGAGTGTGGGTTACCAGAAAATTCAAGCCGGCAAAGGAAAAACAAAAAGGAGCCTTTTTTATCTCTCCGAATGAAGATATTGTATGGGATAGCCCCTTTTTTTCACCATCACAATTGCCGAAGACCGCCTTTACAGGGCATAAAAGAGATCCAAGTTCTCCGGCGGCAAACGGGGCAACAAAGTCACCTGCATGGATGACAAGCTCGCATTCTATGTCATTAAATAACCGGACTGCATTTTTAAGGGCTTCCCGATTATCATGAGAATCAGCCATTATCCCGATCATGTTTAGACTCCTTCTCTAACCTGAACTATTCATAAAAAATGTCGATATAAATGAAATTCAGGTGTGGCTTATGCTCGCTTCAGATTTTTAACGCCATTCCTCTTCGTTTTTCTCGGCGTCTGCGTAACTCCCCCCGTCCGTGGGTCAAACATACTCGACGCCCGCCTACGTCGGATTCCCTCGAAAAAACTCATCAGAAGGCTAAATCTTCAATGTCGCTTCAGCCACATCAGAATTTCATAAGACACAAATCTTTTAACATAACATTATACATTTTACAATTCACATTTCATGGTTTTTCTATTAACCATTTACCATTTTCTGTTTTTTCTGGTGTTCCTGTTCTATCTGACACTTCCGTATCTGCGGTAACCTCGACTCGTGAATAATCCAGGCTAAATGCTCTAATATTGTAGGAAAATAATTCTTTCTTGTCTAATCTTTCTAAAAAGGTGTAAGCATCACTCCTGCTTTCTCCATTTATAACGGATTTGGAGATGCTTAAAAGTATTAAAGTCTGGTTGACATGATATTTTTGGGTATTGTATTATTAGTGTTATAAAAAAATTGTAAATCGGTTATAAGGAGATGTCGTGAAAAAACCTTTCTATATAAGCATTCTTTTTTTATTGATTTCTTCGACGTTTGTTTTTTCTCAAGATAGAGAATTTTATAAAGGCACCCAGATCATTTCTCCTATCCTTGGCCTCAACAGTTTTACAATTCCCTTTGGAGCGAATTTTGAATATGGGATTACAGATAACATCGGAGTGGGGGGAACAGCTATGGTCTGGTTATGGGGCAGTAAATATTGGTCTAACTCCCTGATAAGCATAAATGCTGATGCAGCCTATCATTTCAGTAAAATCAAAGTAGATAAGTTAGATCTTTTTGTAGGCGCAGGATTAGGGATTTCATTATATTCCTTTTCCTGGAAGAGTGGGCATCCTTCGCTTTCCGGGGGATTAGGCTCTTCGGGTGTTTATTTAGAACCTTTTGCCGGAGCCCGATATTATTTCACTCCTAAGATAGCCGGGTTCACCCGCTTATATGTGGATATAATCGGCGACTGGGGTGGAGTAGGGGCTGTCATCGGAGCATCATTCAGATTGAAATAATTTTGATAAGCAGATAAGAGCTTACCATTACTACTCCATGCATTGACTTTTATATTGGTCTAACATATAAAACCATCAAGAGTAAAACCATGTACACAATGGTAATCGATACGAATGTGTTCATCTCGGCTCTCAAATCACGAAACGGAACATCGTTCAAGCTGCTCTTTCGAATGGATCCGTGTAAGTATATCAGGGGACGACATAAAAATGGATAGATACCACGAGAAAGGACGTACGCATGAATTATGATGAGTTCAATCGCGAGATACGGGCTGATTTCCCGGCGCTGCAGCGGGTGATCGACGGCTTCCCGGTCGCCTTCCTGGACGGGCCCGGCGGTTACCAGGTGCCGCAGGCGGTGATCGACGCGATGGTCGACTACCTGGTACGGACCAATGCTAACTTCGACGGTGTTTTTACCACCAGCCGGGAAACCGGTGAAGTCGTTGACAATGCCCGGAAGGCTTTCGCCGACTTTTTTCTATGCGATTCGGAAGAGGTCGCCTTCGGCCCCAACATGACCACCCTGACCTTTATGCTGGCCCAGGCGCTGGTGCGGGAACTGAAGGCCGGCGATCGGGTGCTCATCACTGAGATCGATCACGAGGGTAATCGCGGTCCCTGGGAGCAGCTCGCCGACCGGGGGATAGTGGTCGAGGAGATCCGGGTCGACCCGGAAACCTGCACCCTGGACATGCACGATTTCGAGGAGAAGCTCTCCCGGACACCGAAGATCGTTTCGGTCAACTATGCCGCCAACGCTGTCGGCACCATTAACGATGTTGCCACCATCGTCTCGCAGTCGAAGGCGGCCGGGGCCTTCACCATGGTGGATGCCGTGCACTACGCCGCCCACGGCCCGATCGATGTGCGCGCCCTGGACTGCGATTTCCTAGTATGCTCGGTCCACAAGGTCTTCGGCCCCCACCTGGGCGCCCTGTATGCCCGCCGGGAACTGTTCGAGCGGCTCAAGACGCTCAAGATCCGGCCTCAGCACGACGAGCCGCCCTTCCCGCTGGAGACCGGCACCCTCAATCACGAAGGCATCGCCGGCGCTGCCGCCGCCGTGGACTACATCGCCGCCTGTGGGCAGCGGTTCGGACCGCGCTTTGATCCGGCCGGCGACCGCTCGGACGCCGGCGGACGCCGGGATAGAATCCTTACCGCCTTGCGGATCTTCGACGCCTACGAGATGGAGCTCACCTCTTACTTGATCGACGAGCTTCGCGCTATCGACGGGGTCCGCATCTACGGTCCGCCGGACGGCCACCTGCGAACCTCGACGGTCTCCTTCACCCTGGGTGACTACGATGCCGGGCTGGTGTCCCGCTACCTGGACAGGCGGGGATTGATGGTGTGGTCCGGCGACTTCTTCGCCTCCCGCCTGATCGAACGCCTGGGGGTGGCAGGCCGCGGCGGGCTGGTGCGGATCGGCATCGCCCCCTACAACAGCCGCGCCGAGTTGACCCGGGTGATCGAAAGCCTGCGTGACGATGCCGCTCTGGCGGAATTCGCCCGGCAGGACTAACAAGGAATTGATGAATATATAAGGAGATTTTGCATGGCAACCAAGCTGATTACCATGCTGACCTACAACGACGAGACCGTCGATGACGCCCTGTCGATCTTCCGGGAGTGCGCCGGCCTGGCCTGTGACTTCTGGGGCTTCAAGGATGTCGGCCTTCCGAAAGACCGCATGAAGGAACTGGTGAGGGCCATGAAGCAGGCCGGCAAGACCACGTTCCTGGAGGTCGTTTCACTGACCGAGGAAGAATGCCTGCGGGGAGCGCGCATCGCGGTGGAGTGCAGTTTTGACTACCTCATGGGCACGGTCTTCTTCCAGTCTGTTTTCGATTACCTGAAATCCCATGCCAAGCTCTACCTGCCCTTCTGCGGTAAGATTACGGGGCACCCGAGCGTGGTGGAGGGGACCATCGAAGACATCATCGAGGAGGGCAAACAGCTGCAGAAATTGGAGGTGGCCGGCCTTGACCTGCTGGCCTACCGCTTCGTGGGGGACGCCGAGGAACTGACGCGCAGGTTCGTGAAGGAGATCGACCTGCCGGTGGTCATCGCCGGCAGCATCGGCAGTACCGAACGCCTGGACCGGGTTAAGGAATACGATCCCTGGGCCTTTACGATAGGAACCGCCTTCTTCGACAAGAAATTCGTTCCCGGGGAATCCTTTGGCGACCAGATCCAGGCGGTGCTTGACTACCTGAAAAGATAATCTAGGAGGGAACAGATGCGTAAACCGAATGTTGCAGTGATTGCCGTAGCCAACCGCTTCGAAAGTGGCGGCGAGCGCGGCGATGATATGTTGAACCGGGGGGACCGGGCCCTGGCGGTCGCTGGAATGGAAACGATCAAGGCGGACCGGATGATCTGGGATACCGCCGACGCGCTGGCGGTCGTCGACGTCCTTAAGGATCGCAAGCCGGACCTGCTGGTCATCATCCACGCCAGCTGGGTCCAGGACTCCGTGCAGTACCTGTTCGTCAACAACATCTCCTGCCCGGTGGTGTTGTGGGCGGTTCCTTACATGGAAACCTATTCCCTGGGATGCGTGCAGCACTTCGCCAGCATCATGACCGAAAACGGCCTGACCTTCCGGCACGTCAGCGGCCTTCCGGAGGACGCCGGCTTGATTGAAGAGATCGCCGGCTTCGCGACATCCGCCGCCATCGCCGCCGACGTGCGCGAGATGCGGATCGGCCTGATCGGCCCCCGGGACACCTGGCGTACGGCCGGCGCCCAGGACATGGTCCAGGACGAGTGGGATTTCTCGAACACATTCGGCACCACCATCGTTCACGTCGAGATCGACGAGCTGATCGACCTGGCGGATGCCCAGGACGCCGGTGCCGCGTCCGAAACGCTGGCGGCCATGCGGTCCGCCGGACGGATCGGCGCGGTGGAGGTGGACGATGCCCGCCTGGAGCGGGCCGCGCGGGTTTACCGGGCATCCAAAGTGCTATTTGAACGCTACGGCCTGGCCGGCGCCACCGCCGAGTGCTACCCCCGCCACGGCGGCCTGGTCAACCTGGCCTCAGCCTGGCTAGCCGACGAGGGGATCATCCTGGATTCGGAAGGGGACATCGGCCACACCCTACTCCTGAACGTCCTCTACCGCCTGGGTACGTTGGGACCGGCGGCGATGTCGGAGGCTGGCGGGATCGATGAGGCCCGCAACTGCCTGTACCTCGACCACGAGGGAAGCTCCGCCTACTCCCTGGCCGAAGATCCGGCCAGGGCGGTGATCCAGGAGTGCGGCGACGGCAGCCTGGTCGGCTTCCCTTTCAAGCCGATACCACTGGTAACGTACTGCGACCTGAGCGGCAGCGGCGGATTCTACCGCATGCTGATCGCCACCGGTTCCACCGCCGCTGCCGAGCCGGAAAAGTGGGAGGAGATAGGACGCCTGCTGCTCATCAAGGCCCAGATCGACGGCAGCGCCCGGAAGTTCTTCGACGGGATGATCGCGAACGGGATCGATCATCACATCCTGGTCAAGCCGGGGGATGTGACCGGCGGCCTGCGCGACTTCTGCGACCTGTTTGACGTACAGAAAGTCGAATTATAGGAGGTAATGGCATGGATATCAAGGTTGTACGCAAGAAGGAAGCCCGCAGCTTTCTGGAGGGGCTCGAACACTGCCGGGAGTACTTGAAGACCGACAAGATCACCTTCGGCTCCTCAACCCTGCTGCCCGGGCAGTGCGGGGCCATCGACAAAGGACATCCCGGCTCCCACGAGATCTTTTTCGTATCCCGTGGCCGGGTGCTCATGTTCGTCGAGGAACGGGACGAGTACTTCGAGCTGGAGGAACAGGACATCATCCTCATGCCCGAAGGGGTATCGCACACCTTAATCAACGTAGGCGAGGAGACCGCTGTGGTCACCTGGAGCCTCGCCCCCAGCGAGTAGCCCTATGAAGAACTACATTGCCAGCGTCGACCTGGGAACCACCGCCATCAAGGTGGCGCTCTTCAACGAGAACGGCTCGGTCGTGGCCTCCTCGACCCAGGAGTACACCTTGCTGACCCCCACCACCCTGGCCGTGGAGCTGGACGTCGAAACCTATTGGCAGGCCTTCAAAGCCGGGGTACGGGAGATCCTGGAAGAATCCGGGGTCGCTCCCGGTGCCGTCAAGGCGCTGGGGATATCGGCCCAAGGGGAAACCCTCATCTTCGTCGACCGCGACGGTAAGCCCCTGCGGCGGGCGATTGTCTGGCTGGACAACCGAGCCCAGGCGGAAGCCGAGGAGCTCAGCGCCGCCTTCGACAAGCAGGAGCAGTACCGCATTACCGGGCAGGTCAGCGTCGTGCCGACCTGGCCGGCTTCCAAGGTGTTGTGGGTGCGCAAGAACGAGCCGGAGCTTTTCGCCAAAATCGGCAAGATCCTGCTGATCGAGGACTACTTCATCTACCGCCTGACGGGCGTCTACGTAGCGGAGGGCTCCCTGCTGTGCTCGACGGTGTACTGGGACATCATCCGCAAAGACTGGTGGACGGATATGCTCGACTACCTGAAGGTCGGCGTCGACCTGCTGCCGGAAATCCGGGAGTCCGGCGAACCCGTCGGTTCGCTGATACCGGAAGTGGCGGAGGAACTCGGCTTTTTGCCGGAGATGGTGGTATGCACCGGCGCCCTCGACCAGGCGGCTGGCACCATCGGAGTGGGCAACATCAGGCCTGGTGTGTTCTCCGAGAACACCGGAGCGGCCCTGGCCATCTGCGCTACCGTGCCGAAAGCCTTCACCGATCCGAAGGGCCAGATGCCGTGTCACTACCACGGCATGCCTGACACCTACATGGCCCACACATTCACTACAGGCGGGGTGGTGCTTAAGTGGTACCGGGACGCCTTCTGCCAGGCCGAGATGGAGGTGGCCGGGCTTTCTGGCCGGGATTCCTACGACATGCTCGGACAGGAGATCGCGGAGGTCGCTCCTGGGTGCGACGGCCTGGTGATGCTGCCGCACCTGCAGGGCGCCATGGCGCCGGAGGACAATCCCAAGGCCAAGGGGGTCTTCTACGGCATCACCCTGAGGCACGGGAAGCCTCATTTCGCCCGGGCCATCATGGAAGCCATCGCCTGCATCGTGCGCCGCAACATCGAAGTGATCGAAGGGCTGAACATCCCGGTCAAGGAGATCCGGGTGCTCGGCGGCGGATCCCGCAGCGCCGTCTGGAACCAGATCAAGGCCGACATCACCGGCCGAACCGTGATCACCATGCAGAACGAGGAGGCGGCCTGCCTGGGAGCGGCCCTGATCGCCGGGGTCGGGACTGGCATCTTTGCCAGCCTGGAGTCGGCGGTGGAGAACATGGTGCAGGTCAAGGACCGTTTCGAGCCGGACCCGGAAACGAAGGCGGCCTACGAGGAGATGTACGGCAAGTACGTGGATCTCTACGATTCCCTGACGGGGATGTTCGCCGGGGAGTAGAACCGGCGCTGCGCAGCGGTCGATCACGGCCCTCCCGCTATCCCTCTCCCCTTTGCAGCAGACGATTACAATGAGGTCTACTTTCCCGCCACGCGTTTTCACATGACTCTCGATGGAGGAGAGACGATCCGAAGATTTAATCCAGTGGGCAACGACCATCACGACATGTGGATTGATCCGTTGATGCCTGACCGGATGATGGTAGGAAACGACGATGGTGCCAGCATTTCCTCCAATCGGGGTCGAACTTGGATAGGAGCCCAACTCCCCATTGCTCAAATGTATCATGTGGCTATAGACAACCAAATACCTTACTACGTTTACGGTAACATGCAGGGTGGTCCCTCACACCGCGGCCCCAGCAATAGCCTCGCTCAAGGTGGTATATCGTCCGGTATGTGGCATTCGGTGGGCGGATGTGAGTGTGGCCAGGCGATTCCCGATCCGGTCGAAAATAACATCGTCTGGTCAGGATGTTACGATGGATTGTTAGAACGCTACGATCTCGAGACGGGCCACAGCCGGCCGGTTACCGTTTGGCCGGAAAGTATCCAGTTTTGGGAGGCCGCTGAGGCAAAGTACCGCTTTCAATGGACCTTCCCCATATTTATATCTCCTCACAACCACGAGAAAGTCTATGTCGGCAGCCAGTATGTTCACCAGACCACCAATGGTGGACATAGCTGGACCATCATCAGTCCCGACCTTTCCACCAACGACAAGAGCAAGCAGCAAAGAGCCGGTGGGTTCACACCGGATGACGAATATTACGCTTGCGTCGTCTTTGCCATAGCCGAGTCTCCGCTCGAGGAAGGTCTGATCTGGGCCGGCACCAATGATGGACTGGTGCAGGTGACTCGGGATGGTGGAACGAACTGGGCGAACGTTACCGGAAACATTCCCGATTTGCCCGAATGGGGGACGGTAAGCAATTTAGAGCCCTCCCGCTACGATGCCGGGGCATGCTACCTTACCATGGACTTCCATCAGGTGAACAACCGGGATCCCTTTGTTTACAAGACGACCGACTATGGCCAGAGCTGGAAAAATTTGAGTTCGGATATCCCCCGGAGTGAGTTGAGTTATGCTCATTGTGTGCGGGAAGATCCGGTGCGGAAGGGGCTACTTTATCTTGGGACCGAGAATGCATTTTATGTTTCCTGGGACGATGGTATGAAATGGTATCCGCTTCAAAACAACCTTCCCCATGCCCCGGTGCACTGGCTTACGATACAGGAGCATTTTAACGACCTGGTTGTGGGAACCTATGGCCGTGGCTTCTGGATCATGGACGACATAACCCCGTTTCAACAAATAACCCCGGAAGTGCTCGAGTCAGATGCTCATCTCTTTGAGCTCCGTCCCCCTTATCGGTTCCGCAATATCGAACCTCCCATCAGCCACCCCAATGACCAATGCATAGGGAAGAACCCTCCCTATGGAGCTTCTATCAACTACTACCTGAAGTCCGAGTGGGAAGATGAAGTTGTCATCACCATCCTTGATGAGGAAGCTCAGATCGTAAGAACCCTCAGCTCCGAAAAGGTCGAAGAAGACGAGCAGGAAGAAAGTCGCGATCGGGACACCGATAGATCCAGGATTACCAAAAAAGCCGGGATCAACAGAGTTTGGTGTGATTTGAGATACGAACCACTGAAAGAAGTCAAACTAAGAACGAGCCCGGTTGGTGCTTCCTATGTCAAGGTTGGACCCAAAGGATGGCGAGCTTTAGGTCGAGGAACCCGGACCGCACCCCTGGTTGTGCCGGGAAACTACAGCGTCAAACTTACGGTTGGTGAACGGGAGTACACTCAGAAACTCACGGTGAAGAAGGATCCGAATTCGGCTGGAAGCGAGATGGATATCCAGGCTCAGGTCAAAATTTTGCTGGAGATACGGGACAACATCAACTCGATTGTGGATATGATCAATCAAGTCGAATGGCTCAGAAAGCAGACCAATGACCTTCAAGCGCTACTGGGGGAGGACAAGAACGCCGAGCCGATGTTGGCTGCAAGCAAAGAGTTCGAACAAAAGCTCATAGGCATGCAGGATCATTTCTACAACGTGAGACTTACTTATAATAGTGACCAGCGCTGGCGGGAAAGGTTCTATACTCGTTATTGCCACCTCGCTTCGAGTATCGGCCAATCGGATTTCCCACCCACCACTCAACAGGTGGAAGTGCATGAAGTGTTCAAGAAGCGACTGTCATCCTATCAGGATCGATTCAACGGGCTGCTCAATAAGGATTTTCCGGATTTCAATAACTTGCTTGAAGAGAATAATATCCCCAAGATCATCGCTAGCGTCTGTTTATCGCCTGGCTTAATTCCCCGTTGATGTTTATATTGGAATTATTTCAGCTTTAAGAGTTGCCGGATCTAACAGGGCCACAGTACAGCGCTCTGTCACCCATCCTCCGGTCTCGCCCGGATTAATGACCAGCGTCTTTCCTTGCTTGCTGATTTCCGGTTTATGGGTGTGCCCGAAAATCAGAAAATCATACTTTTCGGATTTAAGATAAGAGGGATTGCGAAACTGGGTGTGGGTTACCAGAAAATTCAAGCCGGCAAAGGAAAAACAAAAAGGAGCCTCTTTTATCTTACCGAATGAAGAGATTGTATGGGATAGCCCCTTTTTCTCACCATCGCAATTGCCGAAGACCGCCTTTACAGGGCATAAAAGAGATTCAAGTTCTCCAGCGGCAAACGGGGCAACAAAGTCACCGGCGTGGATGACAAGCTCGCATTCTATGTCATTAAATAACCGGACTGCCTTTTTAAGGGCTTCCCGATTGTCATGTGAATCAGCCATTATCCCGATCATATTTAGGCTCCTTACTTCGCTAAATGCTCTAATATTGTAGGATAATAGTACTTACTTGTCTAATCTTCCTAAAGAAGCGGAAGCTTCTCTAAAACCGGAGGAAGAAATCCTGTCCTTTTTATAGATTTTTAAAAAAAAACCTTGACATTTTAAAAAAACCCTATATACTGTATATCTAAGGTATAAACAGTAAAGACGGTAATAACGCAATGAACACTAAAGGAAAAAGGAAAAAAATATGAAAATAATAATTTCAAATTCCTCGCCGGATCCGATTTATGAACAGATCGCCGTCCAGATAAAAAACCAGATCATAAGTGGTGAGCTAAATGAGGGGGAGGCCCTGCCCTCGATCCGGAAGCTGGCTCAGCAGCTTCAAATAAGCGTTATAACCACAAAAAGAGCGTATGAGGAACTTGAAAAGGAAGGTTTTATCGACACTGTGGGAGGAAAAGGATGTTTTGTTGCTATGCAGAACAAAGAACTTCTCCTAGAAAAAAAGAAAAAAATAGTGGAAGACAAACTTTCTGATGCTGTCATAGAAGCAAAAATGCTTGGTATCTCTATTGATGAGTTACAGGAGATGCTTTTGCTCTTATACAAGGAGGATGAATAATGGAATATGCAATTGAGGTCAAGGGACTTAGAAAAGAGTACAAGGGATTTAATTTGCAGGACGTATCCTTCCGTGTACCTCAAGGTTATATCATGGGATTGATCGGCCCGAACGGAGCTGGAAAGACTACTATTATCAAGCTGATCATGAACCTTTTAATTAGGAAGGCTGGTGAGATCCGGGTGTTTGGAAAGGATAATATCCAGCATGAAGCTGAAATAAAGGAGAGGATAGGATTTGTTTATGATATACCTCATTTTTATGAAGATGTTAATTTAAAAAACCTTGCTTCTGCCATGTCTCCTTTTTACTCGAAGTGGGATAATAGGCTTTTTTTAAAACTTATAGATGAATTTGAGCTTCCGCTTGCTAAAAAATTTAAAAAGCTTTCCCACGGTATGAAGATGAAATTCTCCCTTGCTTTGGCCCTTTCCCACGATGCAGATCTTATTTTGATGGATGAACCCACTTCCGGCCTTGACCCTGTATTCCGGCAGGACCTTATGGATCGCCTTTCTAAGATGATGCTGGATGAAGGGAAAACTGTTCTTTTTTCGACTCATATAACGTCCGACCTGGAAAGAATTGCTGATTTTATTACTTTTATAAATGACGGGGAGATTGTTTTTTCCTCAAAGCGGCAAGATATCCTGGAGAACTGGGGGGTCATCAAAGCAGGCCAAGATTTCCTGGAACACAGCAAAATCCCTGGATTTAAGGGATACCGGAAAAGCGACTTTGGAGTTGAAGTTCTCACCTCCGAGATCAAAAAAGCAGCGGCCGTCTCATCTTCTGATTACGTCATTGAAAAAGCGAACCTTGAGGACATCATGTACTTCATGGGAAGAGGAGATCAAAATGTTTAAATACGTGCGAAGAGAACTTGTTCTCAACAAAAATCTGCTTATAATATTTTTAGTCTATGTTTCAATCCTTTGGATCTGGGTGTCTTTACAAAAAATTCCTCCTAAAATGGCGATTATGATTTTCTCTTTTATTGTGCCCATGTTATCTCTCAGCCTGCAGGCCCGGGAAGATAAGTTCAAAGCTTGGATCTCTACCTGCAGCCTTCCAACTACCAGAAATGCTATTGTTAAGGCGAGGTTTTTTACTCTTTGGATTTTCACATTTGCTGCTTTGTTTTATGCAGTAGTGGTTAGTGCTCTTATCCCTGGAAACCAGACTATGCTCGCTCAGCTCCTTACTTTAAAAACTCTGTTTCTTTCCCTTTTCTTTATCAGCCTGTGCCTTGCTGTTCTTCTGCCTTTTATAATCCGCTTCGGAATAGTGGGGATAATGATCTTTCTAGTGGCTGCCCAGGTACTGGGAATTGTATTTTTAATGCTGACCAGGCTTACAGGCAGGAATGAGAATTTTCTCCGGTCTTTCCTAAACTTGATCATAGATGGCATTAAGTATCTTTTTAACCACGAAGGGACTCTTTTATTTTATTTTACGATTATCTTAGCTGCTGCTGCCCTTAATTTCTTCTCTTTGAAGATATCTCAGTTCCTGTTAGCAAGAAAGGATTTTTAGGAGGAGATATGGTTCCGGCACTTGAAATAAAAGGTCTTCGGAAAGAATATAATGGTTTCTTTTTAAAGGATATCTCCTTTTCCCTTCCCCAAGGTTATGTCATGGGTTTGATTGGCCCCAATGGCGCAGGAAAAACTACTATCATAAAACTAATTTTAAATCTTATAAAAAAGAAAGCAGGTGAGATCAGAGTCTTTGGGATGGATAATCTCAAACAGGAAATTGAGATGAAATCCCGGATCGGATTCGTACATGAGGTCCCATCATTTTACGGCTATATGAAGCTTGAGCGAGTAAAGTCGATCGTTTCCCGCTTCTATCCGGCTTGGGATGATAAACTGTTCTCCAGGCTCTGCGGAGAATTTAAACTTCCCTTGGGGAAAAAGATAAGCAGCCTTTCAAGAGGCATGAATACGAAGTTTGCCCTAGCTCTTGCCCTTTCTCATGATGCTGATCTTCTTCTTATGGACGAACCCACCTCCGGGCTTGACCCTGTTTTCCGCAGGGAGCTTATGGAAAGATTATCTGAAATAATTCAGGATGAACAAAAAGCTGTGCTTTTCTCAACACACATCACTTCAGACCTGGAAAGGACTGCTGACTATATCACTTATATCCAGGGGGGTGAGATAATCTTTTCCTCAACAAAAGATAAAGTCAGGGAGGATTGGGCTATTGTAAAAGGGGAAAATGAGCTTCTGAGCGATGAAATCCTGCCTCTTTTTAAGGGAATTCGAAAGAGTCAATATGGATTTAAGGCTCTTACATCCGATATCGATAAAGTACGCCGCCAACTAAGCGGACAGAATTTGATAGTGGAAAAAGCTTCGCTTGATGAGATCATGTTTTTTTTAAGTAAAGGAGAGATAAATGCTTAAACTATGCCGGAAGGATGTCTTAATAACGAGGGTGTTCTGGATACCTGCATTGTTTTCTTATATTGTTATCTCCACTGCCTTTTATGAGAGGGGGCTGATCTTCATATTGGTCAATGCTGTTCTAACTTTCTCGATGGTCTTTTCTATTCTCATTATTGATGATAAATACAGGATTGAACCGTTTTTTATAAGCCTTCCTCTTAAACGCCGAAAAGTGATATATGCAAGATATCTCTCATCTGGGTTTATTATTTTTTTAGGGCTTCTTTTTTATTTTTTTACAAGCTTTCTTTTAGATTCGTTTATCCCCATAGATATAATAGATATAGTTGATTTCAAGCCTTTGATAACCCCTGAAGGAGCCGCTGTTTTTCTAATCCCGGCAGTGTTGCTCACCCTTATTTTTCTGCCCATGTATTTCCGCCTGGGATTGGGAAAAGCTTTGCTGTTTTTTCCAGCTGTAATTATGGCCGGCACAGGGATTTTTTGGATATTGTTGCCGGGAGTGAATAAGCTTGAAAAGCTTTATAAAGCCTTTGGGGCACCTCTTACAATTTTTATCACAGTACTCGTTTTATCCAGCCTAGTTTTTGCCTCCATTATTATTTCAATAAGGTTTTATAGCCGGAAGGAATTTTAAAATGAAAGTTTTGATAATTATTCTGATCATTTTAGTCATTTTATTGCTCTTATAAATTAGCCAGACTCAATATCTTAAGCTTTGGGGTTGCCCTCAAGGAAAAATATCAGGTCTTCTTCGTTAACCCACCACTGCCTGCCTATTTTTTGGGCCTTGATCTTGCCTGAACCGAGAAGTTTAAGGGCTGTCACCCGGCTTATCTGGAGTTTTTCCTGGATATCCTTAAGATCATACTGCTGAATAACCTTGCTACCCAACCAAATTGATCTCATTATTTTATTTATATATCTACAATTTAACTTTACTTGACAATATTATACATTAATATACTATATGCCTGTCAAGGGTTTTTTACTATTTTTTGGAGGAGATAAGGTTAAGGATGGTTTACTTTTCCCTTTGAAATACAACCTTTCCCCCCACGATGGTATAGTCAACTTTTGCCGGCATGATCTGGTTATGAGGAATAGTCATTAAGTCGTTATTAAAAATAACCATATCTCCCAGATAGCCCACTTTTAGCATGCCCTTTCTATCTTCCATGAATTCTCCGTAGGCTGCACCAAGGGTATAAAGTTCAATAGCTTTTTCCATTGTGAGTTTCTGGCCTGGGAACCAGCCATCGCCTTCTTCTCCGGCCCGGTCTTTCCGGGACACAGATGCGTAAAGTCCTTCCAGCGGGTCGATTGGTTCGACTGACCAGTCCGTTCCGAATGCTATATGGGCTCCGGTATCCAGTAACCGCTGCCACGCATAAGCTCCTTTGCAGCGTTCAAGCCCGATCCTTTTTTCTGCAAAACGTTTATCGGTTATACAGTGAGTAGGCTGCATGGAGGCAATGACTCCCAATTCGGCAAAGCGGGGAATATCCTCATCTATCAGGATCTGGGCATGTTCTATGCGGTGGCGGGCATCCCGTTTTCCATTTACCTGTTGAGCTTTTTCAACTGAATTAAGGACCCAATTATTGCCTTTTGTCCCGATAGCGTGAGTTCCGGTTTGGAAACCCATAGCATCAGCAGCCACTATTCTGCGCTCGTACTCTTCATATGGCATCATAGGAAGTCCGCTAGTGGAAGGGTCATCCTCAAAGGGTTCGAACATAAGAGCTGTTCCGGATCCAAGGGTGCCGTCGATAAATTCTTTAAGATAACCGAAGCGGATCCAATTGTTATCCCTTGGGAAACGCTGGCGCAGCTCATCAAATTTTTTCAATCCTGTTTCATCGGATGGCATGGACATATTAAATGTGACCCGGCATGTCAGTTTTCCTGCATCCTTAAACTGCTGGAAGCGTTTGTACTCTCCGTTAAGCTGTTGGATACTGGTGACGCCGGTTTTTCGGGCAGCTTCAAGAGCCAGTTCCAGGGCTTTGTCATTGCGGGCTTGAATTTCTTCCGGAGTCAATTTGACTGAACTTGTTATTTTTAGTAAGCGCTGGGCGCCCTCTTTAAATATTCCGGTCGGCTCTCTGGTCTCAGGATCTTTTACAATTGTCCCATTGGGTGGACTGGGTGTGTCTTTAGTGATCCCGGATTCCCGGATGATGTAACTGTTGACCCATACAGAATGTCCGTCTGCCCTGCTTAGTGAAACCGGGTTGTTGGGAGCGACTTCATCTAGGATTTCTTTAGTTGGCCATTTTTTATCCGGAAAGGTTTCGTGTTCCCAACCCCGGCCGCGGATCAGTTCTCCTGGCTTTGCCTGAGCTACTTTTTCTTTGACCATCTGCTGAATGGTTTTTACATCATGGACATAACGGAAATCCAGGTTCATCATAGAACGGCCGCCGCTCATAAAATGGATGTGGGCATCATTAAATCCCGGGACTAGGAGCCGTCCGCCGGCATCGATTACTTGGGTAGTTCCTTCTTCAATATACTGTTCTATCTCATTGTCAGAAGTGACAGCAATAATAAACTCGTCCTTAACTGCAATAGCCTCAGCGTGGGGGTTGTCATTATTTATGGTTACGATTTTTGCGTTTTTAACAACCAGGTCAGCAGGGGGCCCTTCATAAGATTTACTGCATGCTCCGGACATAAAGGCAAATAAGACAATAATAATTAAGGCTGATATTTTTTTTGACATATTAAAATCCCTCCATTTTTATTACTTTTAAATACAATAATACAGATGAGCAGGAATATCAATTAAGAAAAAAAGTTGAAGGGAACCTTTGGTTCAATAATTCCGTATAATTAATGTGGGCTATTCATAAAAACATCGCCATTTTTTATGAATAGTTCAGGTTAAATGAGGAGGGAAGTAAATATGAAGAAAAGAAAAACAAATCTTATTAAGATGATACTGGTTGTATTTATAATCGGGGGGATTGCTTCCTGTGTTCAGGTGGGTGACCTTCAGGAGGAAACCAGGACAGTGCAGCTGGGAGAGGCTGATATGGCAAGAATTGACTTGGATATGGGAGCTGGAGAATTCAGAGTGCAGGGGGGAGCGGAAGAACTGTTTGAAGGCATTTTTACCTATAATGTTGAGAAATGGAAGCCTAAGGTCGAATACCGTGTTTTTGGAAAAAAAGGGCACCTGACTGTATCCCAGGGAAGCACTAAGGGGATACCTGCCGGCCATGGAAAAAATCACTGGGATATTTATTTGAATGAAGATGTGCCGATAGAGTTGGTGATCGATTTTGGAGCCGGGGAAGGAAAGCTCGATCTGAGGGGGATGGATCTTATATTAGTTGAAATCAATATGGGAGTAGGGGATCTTACTGTGGATCTTTCCGGTGACCATGAGAAAAACCTTGATGTTGAAATTGACGGAGGGGTAGGATCTGCTACTGTGTATTTGCCGCGGGATATAGGAGTGAGAGTGAGTGTAGATAAAGGGATCGGTTCGGTTGATGCAAGAAATTTTAAAAAGCAGGGAAGTTTTTACTCCAATAGCGCCTATGGAAAAACTGATATTACCATAAATGTCGAGATCGATGCCGGGATCGGAAGTATTGATCTACGGCTGCGGTAATAATTGACTTTTTGATTTTTAGAGCATAAAATTCATTTGTTTTGTTATTGATATATCATACATCACTTTTTTTCATTTTATAAGGAGGAATCATGGGATTTTTGCGTAAATTTTTCAGTTCAAAGGCACTTTTTATCCTGGCTTCGCTATCTCTTGTGCTTATGCTCCAAATCTATGTACAAGCTAGCGCGCAAGAAAAAATCGAATCGACTGACCCTGTAGTGCGTTTGAAGTGGTTTGAACAGCATATGGCTATGAAGGAAACATCGGTTTTTAAGAAATTAAAATGGCGTAATATCGGGCCTGATATCATAAGCGGACGCTGTACAGATATTGCGGTGCCAAAAGGAAGTCAGCATACAATATATGTCGGAACAGCAACCGGCGGATTATGGAAGACAGAGAACTCAGGTATATCCTGGGAACCGATAATGGATGATGTGCCTTCCATATCGATCGGAGATATTGCGATTGCTCAGTCTGATCCTAATATTATCTGGGTGGGGACTGGTGAGGCCAATATTTTCCGGGCCTCAGTTGCCGGGACAGGAATGTATAAATCAATGGATGCCGGCAAAACATGGCAGCATATGGGCCTGGCTGCAACTCTGACTATCGGGCGTATCATCATCCATCCAAAAAATCCTGATATCGTTTATGTTGCCTCACCCGGCCATGAATGGACTGATAATGAAGAGCGGGGTGTGTTTAAAACCACTGATGGTGGTGAAACGTGGGATAAAGTGTTTTACATCAGTGAACGGATCGGAGCGTATGACCTGGTAATGGACCCGCAAGAACATGAAATCCTTTATGTTTCCATGTGGAACCGCATCCGAGAGCGCTGGAGCGATCCTCAGCCTGGACCAGGGGATGGGATTTTTAAGACTACTGACGGTGGCAAAAAATGGAAGCAGATAACCAATGGTCTTCCTAACCTGGAAAAGACAGGAAGAATCGGTATTGACATAGCGAGAAACAATCCTAAAGTGCTTTACGCTTTTGTTGATAATCATAATCTCGGAAGGATGCCCAAAGAGGGCGAACGGGACGCTTATGGGCGGTTGAAAAAAGGAAGAAAGATCGTCGGGGCAGAAGTCTACCGTACGGATGATAAAGGAGAAACCTGGCGGAAGGTAAGCCCTTCCAATGAGATGATGGAAGGATTCGGCGGCACTTATGGATGGGTTTTTGGACAGATGAGGGTCGATCCCAATGATGAGGATATATTGTATATTATGGGCTTAGCTCTGGCAAAATCTACAGACGGAGGTAAGACCTTTAATCGCCTTTATTATGACGGCCTCCATGGCGACCACCACGGCCTCTGGATCTGTCCTGAAGATTCCGATTATGTGATAAATGTTAATGACGGCGGCATAAATACTTCTTATGACGGAGGTAAAACCTGGAGGGACTTTCACCGCATAATGAATCTGGTTCAGTTTTACAATGTGGAATATGATATGGAAAAGCCCTTTAATGTTTATGGTTCAGTTCAGGACCATGGTACTTACCGGGGCAATGTGGCCCACGGCCTTCCCTATCGCAGAGGTGTCCCCCGGGTAAACACCCGCTGGGAAGCCGCCCCTGGCGGTGAAGGAACTCATGTGGCGGTCGATCCTACAAACCCCCATATAACTTATTCATCTTCTTTTTATGGAAAGCTTAACCGGTCCGAGTACAAATCCGGACTGAATGGAAAGTGGATAAGTAACAGTATAGTCCCCAAAGCTAAAGAAGGCGAACCTCCGCTGCGCGGTCAGTGGATGGCTCCTACGATAATCTCTCCGCATAATAATAAAGTCATCTACCATGGATTCCAGTATCTGTTCCGTTCTAAAGATAGGGGCGATTCTTGGGAAAAGATAAGCCCCGACCTTTCCTATAATAACCCTGATAAAATAGGAAAACTTCCTTTTGCTATTCCCCATCAATGCCTTACTGCGATTTCAGAATCACCCTTTCAATTTGGCTTTATTTATGCTGGAACCGACGATGGCAGAGTCCATGTTACTCAAAATGGAGGCGAGACCTGGGAAGAGATTACCAAGGGCCTCCCCTTTAACAAACAGGTCTCAAGAATTGTTGCTTCCAAATATGATAAAGCTACAGTTTACTTGACCCTTAACGGTCGCAGAGATGATGATTTTGCCGACTATATATATAAGTCTACGGATTGCGGTAAGACTTGGGTAGATATTTCCAGTAATATTCCAGGCGCGCCTGTAAATGTCCTCCGGGAGGATCCTAAGAATAAAGATATTCTTTATGTAGGAACCGACTTGGGTGTTTATGTGACTCTAAATGGTGGTGAAAAATGGCATGTGATAGCGAATGGCCTTCCCAATTGTTTTGTCTGGGATCTGATCATTCATCCGCGTGATAATACCATAGTAATAGCCACCAATGGACGCGGTATGTATGTTATTGACGATGTAGCTCCGATTCAGAATTACAGCCATTAAGCAAGCAGAGGGCAGGGAAAGCAGCAAATACAGAAAAAGAAATGCTGATATACTGCCAAAACCTGTAAATAGTAAATTGTAAATGGTAAAAACCGTTTACTATTTACCATTTTCTAAGTATCATACATAGCGACATTTTTTATGAATAATGTTATTTGGAGGAATCATGGCATTTAATCTACGCAACCGGAATTTTTTAAAATTACTGGATTTTACACCCAAAGAAATAAAGTTTCTGCTGGAGCTTTCCCAAGACCTTAAGAAAGCCAAGTATGCAGGAACTGAACAGGCAAGATTAAATGGGGAAAATATAGCTCTTATTTTCGAAAAAGCATCTACCCGTACCCGCTGCGCTTTTGAAGTAGCGGCCTTTGATCAGGGAGCCCATGTGACTTATCTGGGACCTTCCGGTTCACAGATCGGGTATAAAGAAACCATGAAGGATACTGCCAGGGTTCTGGGCCGCATGTATGATGGTATTGAATACAGGGGTTTTGGGCAGGAGATAGTTGAGGAACTGGGAGCTTATGCTGGTGTTCCGGTCTGGAATGGGCTGACTAATGAATTTCATCCCACTCAGGTTCTTGCCGACCTTCTGACTATGATCGAACATTCTGACAAGCCGTTGGGGGAAGTGAGATTTGCCTACCTGGGGGATGCCAGATTTAATATGGGAAACTCACTGCTTATAGGTGCGGCTAAAATGGGGATGGATTTCCGCTGTATAGCTCCGGCTGAGGTGCAGCCCGGGAAGGAGCTGGTGAAAAAAGCTGAAGAGATCGCTGCCTGTACCGGCGCAAATATCCTTGTAACAGATAAAGTAGATGAGGTTAAAGACTGTGATTTTCTCTATTCTGATGTCTGGGTCTCAATGGGAGAACCGGAGTCGGTCTGGGCTGAAAGGATAAAGCTGCTCAAGCCCTATCAGATAAACAAAGATATTGTTGAGGCTACAGGAAATCCAGGTGTGAAGATCATGCACTGCCTGCCGTGTTTCCACAACCAGGAGACCAAGGTAGGGGGAGACATCTATAAAAAATTCGGCTTGGAAAGTATGGAAATAGCTGAAGATGTTTTTGAGTCTGATGCCTCTATTGTTTTTGACGAAGCTGAGAACCGGGTTCACACGATCAAAGCTGTGATGGTCGCTACGCTGGGGGCATAGGCGAGGCTGAGCCAAAACCGAGTTTTAGCTTACCTTTTGTACAGGTAGATGGTGTGGTCTTTTCCTTTTAAATCTTGCATGGTAAAAGAATTTATTTCCTTCTCTTCCCAGCCACGGATTCGATAATTGTGGGAAACAACTAAAACGCCAGGCTTAAGCTGTTTTTCCAATCTGGGGCGGAGAAGTTCATTTGATTCAGGCAGAAGGTAAAGAGTAATGATTGTAGCTTTGGAGATATTTACCCGGGTCGCATCTGCCAGGCGAAATTTTGCGAGTTTTTCTACACCTGCTTTTTTTGCCGCTGATTTTGATTCTCTGATCCTCTGTGGATCAATGTCTATACCCACTCCTTGAGTGCCGTATTTTTTTGCAGCTGTGATCACAATACGTCCGTCCCCGCAGCCGAGGTCAAAGAGAATATCACTGCTGTCGACTTCGGCTATCTCTAGCATCTTTTTTACTATTGGCATTGGGGTGGCAACAAAAGGGGCCAGGTCTTCGGCATCAGCTCTTCCATGTGAGCCCTTATAAACCTGGATGCGGCCGTTTTTATCATAACGGAAGGAATAAGGTGTCCTGGGTTTAAGCGAACGTGTAACTGTCCATCCCAGGCGTGTGAACATAATGTTTATTGTTTCTTGCCCTGGGAAGTGATGGAGCTTGCCGGTTATTAGAGATCTTTTATCCGGTTTTTCTGCTGGGTCTTGGGGCTTGACCCAGTAGGTGATGTCCTCTTGGGTGGCATTTCGCAGAGTGGTTTCATTTTCAGGTAGGGGAGTGAATTCCTTTTGTAGCCTATTTCCATTTGTCAATAGAATGGCGGCGATCCCAATAGCGATTGCTGTTACCACCAGAAAGATTTCGATCTTGTGTTTCAAAACCGCACCTTCTTTTTGAGGCTACTTTACAATTATACGATGATATTTCTTTTTTCCCGCACGCAAGAGGATGCCGTTTGGGGTTAGGTCATCTTCATTCAGCTGCTGGTTAAGATTTTTTATTTGTTTATCATTTATATAGAGGCCGCCCTGCTTGATAAGTCTTTTAGCTTCGCCCCGGGAGCTGGAAAGGCCTACCTCGGTAAAAAGTTCTGCTGGATTAATGCCTCCGCTTAGACGTTCCCGGGATATTGTGGTTGATGGCATAGCTGCAAGGTCATGGCCCTGTTTTCCTTCTCCTGTACCAAAAGCAGTAGATGCTGAAGCCTGGGCGTCTTTTGCGGCTTTCTCTCCGTGCGTAATAGATGTAGCTTCATAGGCTAAGGTCTGCTTTGCTTTGCGGATGTCACTTCCTTTGAGGGCTTGAAGCTGTTTGATTTCAGCAAGCGGCAGGAAAGTATATAGTTTAAGAAAGCGTCCTACATCCAGGTCATCACAGTTTACCCAGTACTGGTAGAAATCATAGGATTTGAGGAGGCCGGAGTCGAGCCATATTGTTCCGTAGGCTGTTTTTCCCATCTTTGCTCCTGAGGCAGTAGTGAGCAGCGGGAATGTCATTGCCTCTACCTTGGCTCCTTCCACTCTGCGGATGAGGTCTGTTCCGGCCAGGATATTACCCCATTGGTCATCGCCTCCCATTTGTAATGAGCAGCCGTATTTTTGGAATAAGTTGAGATAGTCATAGGCCTGCAAAAGCTGGTAATTAAATTCTATAAAAGATAGCCCTTTTTCCAGCCGCATTTTATAGGCTTCGGCTGCCAGCATACGGTTTACACTAAAGTGTCGGCCGATTTCACGCAGGAACTCAACATAATTAAGCGGGAGGAGCCAATCGGCATTGTCAAGGGCCAGTGATTTTTTCCCGTCAAAATGGAGATAGCGGTCGAGTTGGGCATGGATCGCTTGGCCGTTTTTTCGGATCGCCTCTTCGCTCAGCATTTTCCGCATTTCTGTTTTTCCGCTGGGATCGCCTACCATAGTAGTGCCGCCCCCGACAATGGCGATGGGGCGGTGTCCTGCTTGCTGGAGGTGTTTCATTACCATTATCGGCACTAGGCTTCCGACATGAAGACTGGTGGCAGTGTTGTCATAGCCCACATAAAAAGTGATCGGATTGCCGCCCAGCATCCGGCGCAGGGCATCTTCGTCAGATACTTGGGCGATAAAGCCTCGTTCCTTAAGGATATCGTAGATATTGCTGTTCATTTTGAATCCATGCTCCTTGCCTTCTATTTTTCCGTAATTAGTAATAAATATCAAGTGCAAACCCAATTTTTCAAGAAAAAGCTGTAAAAAGAATCAGGCCAGTTGATACGAAAACACGCGTATTTTCCCCAGCGTGGAAAATCCGCTCGGATACAGTCTTCGCTCTCTTCTCCTAAAGGAGAAGAACCATGCCCGCTCATCCTTGCTCACGGTTTTCTTAATCAATTGACCTGATTCTTTCTTAATCCAGCCTTTCCCATTTCCCACTCTCTATTTTCCATTCTCTGTTTTTTCCCACTGACCTGATTCTTGCTTGCAGAGCTTCAATCCCTAAAAAAATTGGGGGAACTCCTGGCATGCTTTGCGCTTGACTTTAAAATGAAACTTTCATAGGTTAAAATAACCGGGATAAATAATGACAAGATACTGTGGCAAACTGAGACCAAAATTACCTGATGTCGGAACAACGATTTTTGCTGTGATGGACAAACTATCGAATGAATATGGAGCTATCAATCTCTCTCAGGGATTTCCGGATTTCCCGGTCTCTGAGGAGTTAGTAGGGCTGGTCGAACAATATATGAAAAAGGGATTTAACCAGTATGCTCCCATGTATGGAATCCAACGGCTGCGGGAAGAGCTCTGCCGGAAGATCGAGGAGCTTTATGCAGCCTCTTATCATCCCGAAAAAGAGATCAATATTACTTCCGGGGCAACGCAAGCGATCTATACTGCTGTAGCTGCTGTTGTTAATCCGGGAGATGAAGTCATCCTCTTCACTCCTGCCTATGACAGTTATGCACCGGCAGTTAAGGTACATGGCGGCAAAGCGATATATTCTAAACTGAAAGCTCCGGAATACACTGTAAATTGGGACGAAGTAAATACGCTTATTAATTCCAGGACCCGGATGATAATCATCAATTCTCCTCACAATCCAACGGGAAGTATTTTATCTTTAGAGGATATGCAGCAGCTGGAAAAGCTAACCAGGAATACGGATATTATAATCTTAAGTGATGAGGTCTACGAACATATCATTTTTGATAAAGCCCTGCATCAGAGCCTTATGCGTTTTCCCGGATTAGTGGAAAGAAGTTTTGTTGTGTTTTCCTTTGGGAAGACTTTTCACAGCACAGGATGGAAGATGGGCTACTGCCTGGCACCGGAAAATCTTATGAAGGAGTTCCGTAGTATCCACCAGTTTATTGTCTACTGCTGTAACACTCCGGTGCAGTATGCTCTGTCTGACTTTCTTAAAAATAAGGACAATTACTTAGGAATAAGCAGTTTATATGAAAAAAAAAGAGATGTTTTTATCAGTTTAATAAAAGAATCCCGCTTTAAATTCAGCCCCTCCCGGGGTTCTTATTTCCAGCTGCTGGATTACAGTGATATTACAGATGAAAAAGATACCGACTTTGCTGTAAGGATGACAAAGGAAAACAGGGTGGCTTCGATTCCTGTCTCTGTATTCTATCCTGACGCACTTGACCAAAAAATCCTGCGTTTCTGTTTTGCCAAGCAAGAAGAGACTCTGGAGAAAGCCGCGGAAATATTATGCAAGATATAAAAGATTTAAAAGCCACTTTTATCCAGACAGAGCTTTTCTGGAAAAGCCCGGATAAAAATCTGGAGATGTTCTCCCGGAAACTGGCCCGGATTAAAAAACCTCCAGACCTGATCATCCTTCCGGAGATGTTCAACACTGGTTTTTCCATGGAAGTGGAGAAATTGTCTGAAAATATGGAAGGTAAGTCCATGCAGTGGATGGCTGAATCAGCTGCTGATAAAAACAGTGCAGTGGTTGCCTCTCTTATAATTAAAGAAGGGGGAGCCTTTTATAACCGCTTGGTGTGGATGCGGCCGGATGGAACATACGCCTGCTATGATAAAGGACATTTATTTCGCATGGAAGGTGAAAACGAGCATTTTAAAGCAGGGCAAAAAAGACTGGTCACGGAACTTAAAGGGTGGAAGTTTTGCCCCATGATATGTTATGACCTCAGGTTTCCTGTATGGAGCCGCAACCGGGGAGATTATGATTGCCTTATATACATTGCCGACTGGCCTGAAGTCCGGAGTTACGCTTGGAAGACTCTGCTTGCTGCCAGAGCAATTGAGAATCAAGCCTATGTGATCGGCGTAAACCGCATAGGAGAAGACGGCCATGGCGTCTCTTTCTCGGGTGACTCTGTTGTTATCGACCCCCGGGGCCGCAAGCAAAGCCGGACTAAAGCGCATCAGGAAAATGTAGAGACCATAACTCTCAGCTATAACGATCTGCTGGAATTCAGAAAGAAGTTCCAGGTCCATCTTGACGCCGACGATTTTAATATTACGGAGATAGAGAAGAAGTAACACGAATCAAAAATTGTTGACACGATAAAGCTTCTATGTTATAAATTCCAGATCATATCGAACTTCCGATCAAGAGACATTTTATATGCACATTGCTGATGGAATTATTAGCACAGAGATCGCTATAGTAGCTGATGTTATTTCTATAGGTGCACTATATGCTTTTGGGAAAAAGACGGATGCGGATGATATTCCCAAAATGGGAATGATGGCAGCTGCTCTTTTTGTGGCGTCCCTTATTCACTTTCCTGTAGCCGGGACTTCAGTCCATCTGGGGCTTTTCGGGCTGGCCGGTATACTTTTAGGAGTAAGGTCATTCCCGGTGGTTTTTGTCGCTCTCTTATTTCAATCCTTGATATTCCAGCATGGAGGAATTCTTTCTACCGGGCTGAACGCTTTGAATATGGGGGCAGGAGCTATCGCCGCTTACTTGCTGTGGCGAGTATCCGGGATTCCTGAATTTGTGCGTGCTTTTATAGCCGGTTTTTTGGGCATTATGGTGCCGGCTTTGTTTATGGCGGTTGAATTTAATGTGTCCGGATATGGCAGAGGAATTTTTTACCTGATTTATGTATATGTTATTGTGGCCGCTGTTGAGGGGCTTTTAACCTTGACGATTGTAAAATTTTTTCGGAAGGTAGAGTCGCCCATACTATCCTGAGGCGGAAAATGGGGACAGGGTACTTTTTAGCTGCACAAAAAAGTACCCTGTCCCCATTTTCCAAGGCTTGAGAAAATAAGGTTAAATAGGAGGGAAGATCATGAAAAAAATTCTGTTTTGTTTGAGTATTATGGCTTTTACAGTTTTAGCCTTTGCGCATGGAGTTGGAATCAAAGTGGTAGAGCAATCTCCGTTTATAAAAACAGAGTCCAGTTATTCCGGAGGAGAACCGCTTGCGAATGCCCAGGCTTTGGTTTTTTCCCCGGGCGATAAGGAGACAGAATTCCAGAGAGGGCGCACGGATGCTTATGGATTTTTTGTTTTTATTCCGGACCGGGCCGGGGACTGGCGGTTTGAAGTCGATGATGAGATGGGGCATCGTAAAGAGGTTGTTATTCCGGTTACAGAGGCATTTTTAAAGGGTGATGATTTTGGAGACCAAGATGATAAAACTGTGGTACCTGCTTATATTAAGATAATTTTAGGCTTAAGCCTTATTATCGGCATAACCGGTATTTTTTATGGGATAAAAGCTAAGCGGATACTTAAATCTAAAAAATGATTTAGCTTAAAGTGCAATGAAACATGATTATTTAGACAAATACAGCAGCCTGGATTCTGTTCTTCACAACCTGGATCCCAGGACAAAGATCCTCTGTTTTTTCTCTGCTGTAATAGTTGTTATCTCTGAACCAAGGGGAGAGACAACTGCTTTTCTTTTTTACTATTTGATCCTATTAGCTTTATTATTGGCCAGCCGCATACCCATACCTTTTTTTTTGAAGCGCTGTCTTATAGCTTCTCCCTTTATCTTAATGGCAGCTCTGATGCTCCCTGTATCGATTTTTCTCGGTGGTGAAAGTGCTTCCGGGAATCTTAACATAGGGGTGTATTTATTTTCCTTATCTATTCTTCTTAAAGCTTATGCTGCCATCCTTTTGCTGGTCTTATTAACTTCAACAGACAAGTTTCACCGGCTTTTAAAGGGGATGAGAAGAATGCACCTGCCGAATATTTTAACTATGATGTCCGCTCTTATGTACCGCTATATATTTATTATTAATGATGAGAGGCTGAAAACAAACCGGGCCCGGGACAGTCGTTCTCCCGGCCGGTTTCGGAGCGGACGTATTAAAGTATACGGCAATCAGACTGCTAAAATATTTTTAAGAAGCTGGAAACGTGCCCACACAGTTTACCAGTCCATGCTTTCCCGGGGTTTTAAAGGGGATTTCCCTGAGTTTTTTAGACTGCAGTTTAATCTGGCTGATGTAGTATTTGCGTTTATAATGCTGGTGTGTTTTATTGTGGTAAGGGTATTTATATAATGGAAAATGTCAAAATGCCTGACTCTTTTGCAGTAGAGATCAAAAATTTAAGCTTTGCGTATGGCAAAGATCCTGCTTTAAAAAACGTATCCCTGCAAATAGACTCTGGAGAGCGGTTCGGGATTATTGGCCCCTCAGGTGCAGGGAAGTCGACACTATTGCTTCATTTAAACGGGATTCTGTCCGGTGATGGTGAGGTTAAAATTGATGGTCTACCGGTCACAAAGGAATCGCTCCCTGAGATCAGAAGGAAAGTCGGGCTTGTATTCCAGAATCCTGATGACCAGCTGTTTAATCCTACGGTTGAGGAGGACGTGGCCTTCGGGCCTTTAAATCTCGGATTAAGCAGAGAAGAGGTAGAGGCGAGAGTCAGAGAAACACTGAAACATATGAACCTGGAAGGTTTTGAAGCCAAGACCTCCCATCATCTTTCCTATGGCGAGCAAAAGCGGGTGGCCCTGGCTACCGTCCTTGCCATGCAGCCTGAAGTTGTCGCTTTTGACGAGCCTTTTTCTAATCTTGACCCGGCCATGGTCAAACACTTAATAGAGATTATCGAATCTCTGGACGCAACCGTTATTCTTGTTTCGCAGCAGATACTGCCGGTAATGGCCTGCTGTCACCGCCTGGCGATCTTAAAGGACGGACAGGTCATACGAGTGGGCACCCCCGCAGAGCTGGCAGCTGACAGAGGCCTGCTAAAGGAGTGCGGCCTGGATGTCGGATTTTTCTGCTCAATATGCAAAAAACTTAATTTATAAAAAAGGGGTCAAGTCTTCATATTCCACATTCCAATATTTTTCAGCTTCATATGAGGCGAATGTGGAATATGAAGACTTGACCCCTTATAGATTTTATTTCAGTTCAACTGTCTTTGTGATCTTGCCGCCGAAGCGGGAATTGTATTTTAAGGTGATCTCTCCTTTTCCCTCGACCAGGAACTGGTGTTCTACTTTTCCGAATCCTGGCACAAACAGAAATTGCAGTTCAGGCCGGTGCTGCTTATATGTTACCTGGTCCCTGTAGATATCGTTTAGAGTACCGCCGGCCAAAACTTTAGCGTTCTTTCCTGAGACCTTTAGCATATCTTTTGGGTAGAGGTTTTTTTTCTGAGAGTAATAACTCATGGTAGGAGTAGCTCTTTTATTTAGCAGTCTGGTCCTTACCCTGTAAAGTCCTTTCTCGATCTTTTTTACATCAAAAACATCCAATTCGACTTCCGGAGTGTGTTTTGCGGAAAAGAGCATGGCCATGGCATTACGGTGGACCAGGTCTTTGAGCATAAAGGGAGCAGAAAGGCGGGAGCTGAATTTGACCCAGCCGCCGATCTCAATATCCCCATAAGTGGGATGTTTATAGGCTTTCCAGGGCTTGTAGAGCTCTCCCTGCACCAGATGATCACTGAATTTTAGGCGTTCCCTGGCAACGTCTATGTTTTCCATAAAAGGCATTCCGCCCTCTTCTGTACCAGGCTTGGCTCTTTTTTCTTCTTTCCGGCTCTTAAAAGTCTCTGTGGAGGATTGGAATAATTCGATCACATATGCGTAAGCACCATTGCTGCCTACCATCCACTCGATAAAATCTCCGTATGTAGTGTAAAGGTCTTTCCAGGCGATCAAGTATTGATAGCCTGGTGTTATTCTTTCTGCCTGTTCACCTATATAATCATAGACTGCAATGTCCTGGGGAGGGTATTCTCCCAATCCCTTTGAGCTCGGTCCTCTTAAGTACATACCGCCTGAATTGTGCAAAGCCCAGGCAATGCAGATATTCGGCCGTTTGCGCACATATGCGGCAATGGCTTTGATCCCGGTACCGGAAAAAGGATAATCACCTGCACCTGCCTGGACGTAGGGGGGCATCCAGTCAAATCCCCAGTTCCGGTTGCCGTCAACATAACCTTCGGAATCTTCATTGATCCGGCCGTCTCCGTCATTGTCGATACCCTCCTGGCCGAGTAAGGTCCATTCCCCTTTTTCACCGGGTTTAACTCTGACCATTAAGCGTGAGTCCTCAGGATCGGTCTTTAATTGGCCAAAGGGGTCCCGTTTACGCATCGTGCAGATATTTCCGTCCCCATCAAGGTCGTCCGGAAAATCTTCATCGTAAAGGCCGTCAAAGTCATCATCATGAGGCCTGCGCAAGCCGCGGTTGCTGCTTGAAGTGTTGGCATCGGCAAAGAAGTGATAGCGCCCGTCTACATTGACTATTGGTATGACATATATGCAGTTTTTATCCACAAGTTTTGTTACTTCTTTATTTTTTCCGTATTTGGTCAGGATATAATTTAAGAAATATAGAGTGACTTCAGTTGCCTGAAGCTCATTGCCGTGGATATTGGCATCCATATAGACTCCGGGCTTGTCCAGCTCTTTTCCTGTTTTAGGATTATTAACAGTCATACAGTAAATAGCCCGCTCCTCTTCACTTTTTCCGACAATATCGAGTTTGGTAAGGTGCGGATAAGCTTTATTTAAGGCTTTGACGGCATCTACGACCATGTCATAGGAATAATAACTATCAAAGGTCAGGGGTACGGTTACCTTCTGTGTTCTAACTTGCGCTGCTAAGACAGAAGTAATGGGAAAGAGAAAAATAAACAATAATATCAGTGTTTTTTTCATCTGGAGCCTCCTAAATCTATGGTCCTGGCATCAGCCCAGGCATTCGCTGTTTTTGCCCTGATATTGACCTTCACAGGTTTTTTGGCAAGGATAAGCCAGGTAACTTCCTGGCTTTTGTGGCCGCCGAGGGATTTGACCAGGCTTCTTTTTTTACCTTCTATGATCTTGATATTTTGACCTTCCAGAGTGATGATGACCGGAAGGATGCGGGTGTTTCTTTTACCCATAGCAGTGGGATAGGGAAGATAACCTGAATTTTCCACCCAAGCTTTTACCCTGTAAAGCCCTGAACCAAGAGATTTTACTTCGGTTTTGGCGATATTTATGCGCGCCATTTTTCCGGCGATCTCAAATACCCAGGGAACCTGGCCTTTGAGCAAAGGTTCGACCATTTCAGGGGGAGGTGTATTGGCGGCAAAAGGAACTATGCCTCCTATTTCCACGTCCTTTAAAGTAGGGTGTTTAAAAGGCTTCCACGCAACAAATCCTTTTCCTTCCAGTTTTTCATCGGAAAAGGCGAGCAAAGCTTTCTCCTTGGGGTCTCCGCCTTCTTTGCTTTTTGGTTTGGGCATCTGGCGCAGCATCTCTGCCATTTTTTCAGGAGTCATCATCCCGCCTTTAACAGCCTCGATAACCTGCTTGGCTTTAAAGTTGGGAGGGGCTCCGGATGATTTCAGAAAAGCTTGGATTTTTTCCTCTCCCAGGGCGATGAATTCATCAGTACTCATCTTTTCAAGCTTGTCCGGAGTAATAGCCTCTTCTTCCTTTTTTTCCTCATTGAGTTCAGGCAGGGTCCAGAAGTCTAGGCTGAAGGAGGGCAGGCCCATGTGATAGTAGGCCCAGAGTTCAAAGGAACCGTCTTTGGCGCGGGCTGTTTCCTGGCGTTTTTCGTCGAGTTTGTTTTTCTTGAGGTATTCTTTATAGTTTTCTGAAAGCTCTTTATAGAATTTCAGGTCTTCCGGAAGAGGATTGATTACAGCACCCAGGCCCAGGAAGCTGCCTATCATAGCTTCTGTAAGCTCCATGCCTGACGGTACAAAAGGCTCCATCATTTCCATTATCTCTTTCATTGTGTAGGTTCTGCTTGTATCTATTCCCATGGCTTCACCATAGCGTTCGGGTATTTTAATTTTGTCCATGTCCACTGAACCCTGCCTTCCTCCCCGGGGAGGGGTAAGGCAGAAGTTAGTAGCTCCGAAACAGAATGTCAGGCCGATCTCCCTGTGTTCGTTTATGAATTTTATCAAATAATAGCTTTCCTCCTCGCTTCCGGCCCAGTCGCCGCCTGTTTTAGTATGGGATTTAAAGAGGTGGGGGAAATTGATGCCGATATTGACTCCTCCGGGGCCGTCTTCATTGTATTTTCCGTCTTTATCATTATCCAGGCCTTCAGAGAAGAGTTTGTAGATTCCTTTTTCGCCTTTTAGCGGATCTGCCTTTTTCATAAGCCGGGGGTCTCCTGGTACTGGGATCCATTCTCCCTGAGGGTCTTTTACCCGCATGGAGGTTATAATACCATTTCCATCCAGGTCATCGGTTCCGTCTTCATCTGTGCTGTCATCCATATCGTCATTGTGGGGCCGGGAGTTACGGGTGTCCATTTGAAGGGGATTGGCAAAATAAGCGGCGGCTGCATCAGGATTTCCGCAGGCTAAGACATACCAGGTCTTATCCTTGCGAACTTCCGGTTTTTCCAGGATCATTTCGATAAGATATAGGGCAGCTTCACTTGAGATGGGAACCGTACCTTCCATATTGGCGGCTACAAAAACAGCCGGGAGGGATTTTTTCTTTTTGCCGGTTTCGGGTCCGATTTCAAGCAGGCTCACCGGATGTTTTCCGGGGCTTGTTGCCAGCTTATGCAGTTTTGTGAATTTTGGATTAGCGCTGGCAAATTCTTGCAGAGCCTTATTCAATTCAGCAGGGGAATGATAGCTGTCAAAACTGATTTTTGCCGGAGCTGAGTAGCTTGAAACTGATAAGATTAAAATACTGATTAATACAAGTAATGTTTTTTGCTTCATGCTCACCTCACATAAATTATAATGCCTGTAAAAGTTTTATTATATGACTTCAATTGATTTTAACAAGTTTCTTTTATATACGCAAAAAGTTACACAAAGGTTCAGTTTGAATTATGTCGGCTATACTGCTAAAGTAGAATAAAGACAAAATTTATCAGGAAAAAAATATGTGGAAAACAAAACTCTGTTTTAGAGTATTAATATTATTGCTTACAGCTATATTTATAACCAATTATATATCAGCGGATTGTTTTACAGTGTTGGTGGGGAAAAAGGCTTCAGCTGATGGTTCTGTTTTGTTTGGACATAATGAGCAGAACCGCGGCCGCAGGATAATTAATTACCGCTGTGTTCCCAGGATAAAATATGAACCAGGGACAAAAGTAACATTAAAAAATGGAGGAACTCTGCCCCAGGTGGAAGAGACCTGGGCTTTGATATGGCAGGAAAATCCCGGGATCGACTTTGGTGATTCCTATTTTAATGAATGGGGAGTGGCCGTCAGTTCAGACAGTTGCCCTACCAGGGAGGATTCTTATGATGAGCTTTGTGAACGGGGGGATATAACGGACGGCGGAATCGGGTATATGCTGAGAAGGTTGGTTGCGCAACGGGCTAAGACGGCCAGAGAAGGGGTAAAGATCGCAGGAGAGCTTATCGAACATTTCGGGTATACTTCCTCAGGGCGTTCTTTGCTGATTGCAGGTCCTGAAGAAGCCTGGGTATTAGCTATAGTTAGGGGAAAAAACTGGGTCGCGCAGAGGTGCCCGGATGATGAAGTAGTCCTGCTGCCTAACATTCATATCATCGGCCCTGAAGCTGACCTTAGCGATACAGATAATGTTTTAGCCTCCCCCGGTTTGAAAGAGTATGCGGAAAAACGGGGCTGGTATGACCCAGGCTCAAGTAAACCTTTCAGTTTTAGGGAAGCTTTTAATTATAATCCCAGAAAAGGAAGTTTCCGGGAAAAATACAGCATTGATCCGCGCCAGTGGTATGCTCAATCCAAAGTACAGGGGAGATGGATTGTCCTTCCAACGGAAAAGCAGCTGCCGTTTTCTGTAAAGCCTGCGCATAAGATGACGGTAAAAGATGTTGCTGCTATTTTAAGAAGCCATAATGAAGGGACAGAGTTTGATGCATCAAAAAATTATTCCCTTGGCTCTCCTCACAAGATGAGGGGACTGGCGGCCAATATCTGCGGCCCTACTACTCAGGAAGGGGCTGTGTACCAGTTGAGAAGCTGGCTGCCGAAAGAGATCGGGTGTCTGGTCTGGCGTACTACGGCAGCCCCCTGTTCAAGCGTGCTTACTCCCTGGTATCTAGGAATAAGCGGTACTCCCGAGGCCTATTACAAGCAAGGGGATATTAATGAACAATTGACCCTGTCTTATCACTTTGATCCCCCGGCCGGAACGTTTGATTTTGACCGGGATTTTGCTTTTGATGCTTTTAATGCTTTGGAGAACCTGGTTGATATAAATTATAAAAAGGCCATAAAAATAGTCAGAAAAGTATGGGATCCTATTGAAAAGGAACAGTTTATTAACCAATCTGCAGTCGAGGAAACCGCGCTGAGCCTTTATAAAAAGGATAAGGAAGAGGCGAAAAAATATCTAACCTCTTATACTCATTCCCGCGCCCTGCTGGCACTTGAAAAGGCGAAAAAACTTAACAACCAATTGAAGACTTTATTTTGGACAAATTAAAAAATGGGGACATGTTACTTTTTTCTTTAAATTAAAAAATGGGGACATGTTACTTTTTTCTAAAGAAAAAAGTAACATGTCCCCATTTTTTAATTGTCCCCATTTTTTATAGGAGGATTTTATGAGTAAAGCTTTAAAGATTATAATTATAATAGTTATTATTGATCTAGTGTTGCTCGGAGGATATTTTGGTTTAAAACTCCTGTCTTCTAAAAAATCCCAGTCTGATAATAATGAATATGAATGGGTGAGAGTTGATGAATATTATTCGCCCAAAGATTATATTGAAGAATATATTTTAAAGGACTCGCAGGCTAAAGAGCTTTTGCCGGTTTTTATCAAAAACTACGGCCGGGATAAAAAAGTCCTTAAAAAATTTCGCGGGAAAAATTTTGTCAGCCCCTCAGTAGCTCAGGTAAAATTACAGTACCGGAGCTTGGCAGACTGGCAGTTGATCGATTTAAAATATACGGATGAAAATGAAAGAGAGATAGAACGTACAATCCTCTATGTGCAGGAAAACGGTTCCTGGAAAGTGGGGGATTTTGGGATTCTAACCCAATAAACAGGGAGGAAGCTATGAAATATCTGCGGCAGATAATGCTCTTGGTATTTATTCTATGCTTGAGTTTTTTCTCCTGTACCAAGGATTCAAAAACTTCAAAGGAGGCGGCAGCAGGTAAGAATTTTGTGGAGTCAGCTGATGGTGTTCCCATCCATTTTAAAGTCCAGGGAGAAGGGGATGTCTCCTTGGTATTTGTGCATGGCTGGTGTACTGATAAAAGCTACTGGGACGCTCAGATCCCATCCTTTAAAGTATATTACAGGGTGGTTACCCTTGACCTTGCCGGGCATGGGAGATCAGGCAAGGAGCGCAAGAATTGGACTGTTAATGCTTTTGCCGGGGATGTGACTGCGGTGGTGGAAAAACTCGACCTCTATAATGTTGTCCTGGTCGGGCATGATATAGCGGGGCCTGTGATATTAAAGGCATGCATGCTTATGCCACAGCGTATCATTGGGTTGCTGGGCACAGGCACTTTCAGTGATATCTATATGGAAAGCTATGAAAAAGAAAAGATCGATGCTTTATTGAGTATGTTCAAACCTGATTTTTCTGACGGAATGAGGAGATATGTTCTAGAAAATTATTTCAGGTCCACAGCGACTGAAGATTTTAGAAAGAAGATCATCCTGGATATGGCGGCAGCTTTACCGGAAATGGCCCTGAGTGCACTTGAGGATGTTTTAAAATTTGACGGAGTAGCGGCCTTAAAGGAGATAGATCTTCCCATTCGTTCCTTGAATTCCGACCTGCCTGTCGTCCCTTTTAAGGTGATCAGGGGAAATACCGAGGATTTCAAATTGCGCTTTATCCCCAATACCGGACATTTTTTAATGATAGAGAATCCCCAGCTCTTTAACCGTTACTTTGCCGAGTTTTTGAAAGAGATCATCCTTGCATCTTATTGATGCGGCCTGTCCCCAAGCTACTTCTCTTTTTAGAGAGGTACTGGTTTCCAATTACGGTCAACTGCAACATATACTACCTCCGCTTCGGTTACTTTGACCACTTCTTGGTCTGTTGCCCTAATGGCTTCGACTATGACTTTGACAGTGACAGAAGTGCGGCCGATCCTGACTGTGCTGGTATAAAAACTAACCACATCTCCTACAAAGACAGGTTTATGAAATACGACTTTGTCCATAGCAACTGTAGCGAAATTATGAGGCCCACTGGTTTTTCGGGCCTCAATAGATCCCGCTAAATCGATATGGCTTAGGATGATGCCACCGAAGATCGAGCCGTGCTTATTCGTGTCGCGCGGCAGCAGGGTGATACGCAGGGTTGATTCTTTCATGCTTGTCCTTTCCTCCTCCTAATAATATATTGATACTAACATATCGGTCAATACAGGATTAGATTTTTAGGCAAGGCCAATCGCTGAATTTAGTACTTCTAAAGAGTGTAGTAATAATTATATCCTTGGATTTATAGTATTTTAAATTTTTTCTTAAGATAAAGGATCTTTGTGTAGGAGTCGTTGATTTTATGAATAGGGATTTTTCCGGATTTTACCGCATTGATGATAACCTTAAAAGCTTTGTAAACCGTATCTTCGTCATAGGACTTGCCATTGTTGGAGATAGCCAGGATATTACAGCCTGCGTTTACGGCTCTTATCACTGCTTCTGAAAAGCCGTAGTTTTTTGTAATAGCTCCCATCTGCATATCATCGGAGATAATAACTCCTTTAAAACCCAACTTATCCCGCAGGATTTTTTGCAGGAAATTTGGAGATAGGGTGGCTGGATAATCAGAATCGACTTGTCTGTTCATGATATGAGCAGTCATTATCATCTCAGCCTTGCCTTTCTTAATCAGTTCTTTGTATGGAGTAAGTTCATAATTTTTGTAGGCCTCCGTGACATCGACCAAACCTAGATGGCTGTCAAGGCGCGAACTCCCATGGCCTGGGAAGTGTTTAAGAGCTGAAATAATGCCTTTTCCATTATGGGCGTTGATAAAAGCTAAGGCACAAGCGGAAACCGTTTGATGATTAGTTGAAAATGAACGCTCTAGAGAACCTATAACCGGATTTTTTGGATTTATGTTTACATCAACTACCGGGGCAAGATTAAGATTAAATCCCAGGCCGGCAAGCTGGCCGGCAAGTTTTTCATATATAAATTTAGCCTTTTCAGGATTTATCTTCCCAATCTCCTTTGCGCTGGGTATTTTGAGGAAACCATATTTTTCTTTTAGCCGGTTGATACGCCCCCCTTCAGCATCAACAGCGATAAATAGGGGAGTTTTGGCATAAGCTTGAAGGTTGGAGATAAGCTTTTTTGTTTGTTCAGGGTTGATAATGTTCCTGGGAAAGCTTTGAGAAGGAACATCGTAATCGAAGAGGATCACACCTCCTATATTTATATCCTTTATAACCTTAGAGATATAGGAGTCTTCATAGACCTGTGTTCCCCGGAAACCCAAAAGCAGCATCTGCCCTATTTTGTTCTTTAGTTCCTGGTCGGTTTCTGCAGCGTTTCCAGGGCTTGCGTTTACAGTTATTCCAATAATTATTGCCAAAAAAATTAAGATTAAACGTTTATGCCGACACGTATCTTTAAATGCGGAAATTAATAACATTACAAATCCTAAATTATCCTAAATTATTCATAAAAAATGTCGATATTTATAATAGTTAGAAAATGGAAAATAGTAAATGGTAAGATGAAATTCAGGTGTGGCTCTGCTCCAAGCAAATGGGAAGCTGAGTCGGGGTGTCTCCGTCCTCACTCCACCCATCCCCCAATGGGTCCCTTACGTTGCGGGCGGAGAGACCCCGACCCAGCTTAAATCCGCCAAGAAACTAAACTAAGCTCAGCCGCACCTGAATTTCATATCGGCTCGCTCGTAGAGTAAGAAATGTCGATTATTAATAGAGATTACATCATAAACAAAATGGTCAATTGTAATGCTTGAGTAATCAATGTAAAATTTAAACTTAGCGAAACTTAAATACATATCGACATTTTTTATGAATAACTCAGGTCAGTAAGATTCAGAAATATTATCCTTTTTCAGGAGGTGCCTTATGAAAGCACGTTGGTTTTTTGTTGTTGGTTTATTTTTGATGATGGCATTTTCATCCGTCTTTGCCCAGGAAAAAGTCTACTACGATGTTGTGCAGAAGATTATGGAATTTGAATTCGAAAATTCCCACGTCATGGAGAATGCCAGTTGGATATGTGATGTTTTTGGTCCGCGCAATATGAAAACAATTGCATATCAGGAAGCCTGCGAATGGGCAAAAGCGCGGCTAAAAGAATACGGCCTCACAAATGCCAGACTCGAGCCTTATGAGTTCGGTAATGGCTGGGATATCGGTTATGTCTCATTACATATGGTTGCCCCCAAATATATGCCGATTATCGGCTTTCCCGCTATGTGGTCAGCTGGTACGGATGGAAAGGTGCGGGCGCCGGCCATTCACATCAATTTTGATAAAATTGCTTCAGAAGCAGATCTGGAACCATACAGGGGTAAATTAAAGGACCGTATCATCTTGATCAGTCCGATACAGGATATCTCTCCCCATTTTGAGGCCAATCCCTTAACGTGGAGCAAGGAACGGCTCGATAAAAAGGCGAAAATCCCCTTAGCTCCCCGGGTCTCTGTTCTGACTTTGGAAAAACAACGACAGGAGCGCAGCAGGAGACGCCGCCCTGATGAATTGAAGAAGAAAATTGTTGATTTTGTGTTTGCTGAAGGGGCAATTGCCTTGGTACAGCCGGATGGAGAGCATTATTACGGGTCAGTCGCTCCCAGGCGATACTATCGCGTTGAAAGGCCATGGGAAGCGAATTTGCCTCCCCAGCCCCTGGAGCTGTCTTTGGTAGTGGAACAATATAACCGGATGATGCGGATACTGGAAAAGGACATTCCCGTGGAAATGGAAATTGAAGTGAGGACTAATTTTTACCGGGATGATCCTTACGATTATAATGTTATAGCCGAGATTCCGGGCACAGACCTGGCCCATGAAATCGTCATCGTCGGCGGTCATCTTCAGTCTGTCCCGGTGGGAAGCGGGGCCATAGACAACGCTGCCGGTGCCGTCACTTCCATGGAAGCGGTGCGTATTCTCAAGGCTATCGGGGTGAAACCTCGCAGGACCATTCGCGTGGGACTCTGGGGTGGACATGACGGCGGGGGATTAGCAGGCAACCGGGCGCACGTCCGTAAACATTTTGCCGATCCCGTCAAAAAGGAATACAAGAAAGATTATCATAATTTTGTTGCTTATTTTGATCAGGATATTGGTCCTGGCAGGATACGAGGTGTTTCCATCATGGGGAGTGAAGAGATACGTGCCATATTCAGCGAATGGATCAAGCCCTTGCATAATCTGGGGATGGCCCATTTATTCACGACCGGAATGTACCATGAAGCCTATGCCGAAGTTGGTTTGCCCGGATTTTATTTTATGCATGACAGAAATGAGATTGATGACTGGAACGCCCACACCAGTATGGATGTTTATGAACGACTTTTTTCGGAAGGCCTGATGCAGACTGCCGTGGTTGTAGCGACGTTAGCGTATCATGCGGCTATGCGTGCAGAAAAGCTTCCCCGGGTCGCGCCTTTGCCGTGGGAAGGGGACCGTTAATGAATGAGATAAAGCTCCTTTTGCGGGGGAGATAAATACTCGACTCCACTTGCAGTGGCAATCGCCTGCTCATGATCCCACCAGAATAAATATTGGTCTTCGTGTTCGCTGGAAGGCCATGGCATATAGATAAAATATTCCAAAACAAAGTGGTGATTGGGTGGGAGAGGGATATCCCATGTCCACTCCGGACCGTTCGAGCCAATCCTGGGGCCAAAATAATTCTCGAACTTTCTCTTACGCGCTCCTTTTCCCATGGCATGGCAGTCGATATTGAGGTGGGTCTTTTCAGGATCAAAACCTGCGGTATAAGAGGGGAAATCGTTCTTTGGGGTAAATAAATGCAATTGTCCATCCCTAATAATAATCCCTTCCTCTTCAAATTTCGCCTTGTAGTTCTTGACTATTTCACGAGGGGTAAGTCCCACCTTGATGGTCTCTGCCAGAATCTTGTCGATTTTCAGATATTCTACCCAGAGTTTTTTGATTTCCGGAGGCGGTTCAGTCTCTCCTTTGTGGAGCACATACGCGTACGTTCCCTGGCTTGGCGCGGCAACAATGTCGCCTCCCTGGATCACAACATTTTCATGGCCTAGACTTCTTCCTCTTTGTGATATTCCTATGCCTCTCCGGCGAAAGACAGTTACTCCCGCCTCGCGATTTTTGGTTACACCCGGCACGATTTCAGCAAAAGCTTTCTTTATACGTTCATCTTCCTCCTTACGCATTCTCTTAAGTAGTTGAATTTCGCTCGGTACCTTTCTGATAATGTAATCCATCATCACATATTCAGATGAGACTATCTTGTCGGCATATTTATCACCGAGCTCTTTAGTCAATAGGAGGTAATCTGTATGGGAAATGCTGTCTTGGGCTCTTGTTGTGGTTGGATAGGGTCCCAGTTCATACTTGTAATTTACAGCAATGCGTTTGGGGTCACGTTCTTCAATGAATTTTCTGAGGCCCTCGAATCGGTAATCATATTCTGTCAGCGGGCCTCCCGGCGGTTGCTTCACAAGAACTGGGTCGTGGATAATGTCATAGGCTCCGCATTCTTCAACCAACTTAGTCTTCCAATGTACCTTCCATGTTTCTCCCGCATGTGAAGCTCCCCAGCGACGTCCGAGAACCGCCCGTTCGATCCTGTCACCACCCCGGTCAGTGAAGATAAAAACACCGGAGGTACTCCCCAGGTCTTCTGCCCCAAAGGGATCCGGAATTGTTTCTCTCATCACATGAATCCACATGTCGATGTTACGTTCCCTCATGATTTCAGGCAGAATGAGGTCAAACTTTTCCCGACGAATCTGATTGTTCCATTCCTTGAGATCGTCCTTTTCCTGAGCCTGGACATTGAATCCCAGAACAAGCATAAACATACAAAAAAATGTTAGTAAAATCAGGGCTTTTCTCATGATTTTTTCTCCTTCCATCATGAAAAATAGTAAATAATGACTCAGAATTTGTCAAGGACAGCTTGAAAGCATCGAATATGATATTGATTTTTATTATTTACCATTTGCCACTAACTTAGTATTATATAAGGACTATGGATCCAAATAGACCTCAAACAACAAGTTCCAAAAAAAAATGGTTTATCGGCTGCGGTATTGGCTGCGGTGCAGTAATAATTATTGTAGTTCTGTTGATTTTAAGCGGAGTTATGTTTGTGAAAAATATTGTTAAGGGTTTTGAGGAGTCGGAAGCTATTTTGGAAACCCTTACAGAGCGCTATGGCGAGGTTGAGGAATACTGTCCTGAACCTGATGGAGCTATTAGGCCGGCTAGAATCGAAGTTTTCCTCAAAGTAAGAGAGCTTATGCGGCCGATCCGTAATGAGCTTGAAAGCTCTTTTAATTTACTTACTGAAGAGGAAAAGAGCAAAGATCCCGGTAAAGAAAAGGCGGATGTTGGAGTTATAGGTAAAATCCGGACCGGATTTGGTATGGTGCCCCAAATTGCAGAATTTTTAAAGGTCAGGAACCAGTCGCTTCTTGATGCCGGCATGGGTTTAGGAGAGTATTATTACATATATATCTATGCCTATTATTTATGGCTTAATAAACCGATGCAGGATGGATTGCCTTTCCGGATCAGAGGTGGCGATAGCGGATTTAACATGCAGGATTGGGATGATGAGGATTCTCAGGAAATACGCCGTATAATTCAGATAAGGCGCCTGCAGCGGCTCATCCTGCCTCTGCTGCGCAATCAATATGAAAAATTGCAAGCAAGGGGAGCAGAGAGGGGGCTGGAAAAGTGGCGGGAAATCCTGGAGACGGAAATTAAAGCCCTGGAATCTGAACGCTACCGCATGCCCTGGCAGGATGGTCTGCCTGAAGTAATCGAGTCGTCTTTTAAGCCTTTCCGCCAGCGTCTGGAGGAAGGATACAGCCGCCTGCTTAATAGTCTGGAGATTTCCACCAATTAGTATTTGAGGGGAAAGAGGAAAAAAACATGAAATTAAAAATGTTTTCAGTCAAATCAATATTGCTTTATATGATTATCATACTTTGTTTTTTATTAACTTCGCTTTTTTTAAAGGCTCAGGAGAACACTTCCGCTCAAGCTATTGATAAAGAGTATACAAAATTGATCAAAGAGGCTACGACCAAATCCGAGTTTCTAAGCCCTTTGACAGACTACCTTCCTCAAACAGAGGGGATTCCCACCCCCAAAGATGTGCTGGGATATATAGCAGGCGCTCCCGGGAAATTAACTTATTATGACGATATTATCGTTTATATGAATTCTCTCGCGGACGCATCGCCCCGAGTGCAGGTTGTTCCCATAGGCAAGACGTCTGAGAGAAGAGAAATGGTAATTGTGGTGGTAACCAGTGAAAATAATATGGAAAAGCTTTCAGAGAACAAAAAAAATATAGCCAGGCTGGCTGATCCCCGTTTAGTTAAGACCGGTAAAGAAGCGGATGCGCTTGTCTCCCGGATAATACCTTCATACCTGCTTATGTGTAATTTACATTCTTCCGAGTCAGGTTCTGCAGAAGCTGCTATGGAGATGGCCTATCGTTTAGCTGTTGATGATAACCCGATAGTAAAAACAATAAGGGAAAACCTGATCGTGTTAATAGTGCCTTCAGTTGAACCCGATGGGCATGATAAACACACGGACTGGTATTATAAATACAATCAGGATATTACGGACTATAAAAAAATTAGCCATGTCCCTTTCTGGGGGAAATACGATTATCATGATAATAACAGGGATATGATAACTATGTCGCAGCCGGAAATGCAGAATATTGCAGATGTATTCTATGAATGGCTTCCAATTGTGGTACAGGATAATCATGAGTCTGTACCTTATCTATTTTTCTCATCTGCAAACGGCCCTTCAAGTTTCCTTCCTACCATGGACAGTGAAAGAAACTTGATCGCCTGGTGGGAAGTCACTCAGATGAATTCCTATGGTATGCCTGGAGTTCATACTCATGACTTCGGCAATACTTCCTGGAGCCCGAATTTTATGGCTTCGATAGCTTCCAATCATAATGCGACATTTCATTTTTATGAAACTTTTGGTAATGCCATAGCCAATACAATGGAACGGGAAATAAGCGGAAAAAGGTTGGAAAAGGCATGGTACAGGCCTATTCCCCCTTATAAAAAAGTTATGTGGTCGCTCAGAAATAATCTGAATTACCAGATAACCGGAAATCTTTTAGCCGAATATGTAGTTGCTTCCCATAAAGAGTTTTTCCTCAAAAATTTCTGGAAGAGGGGTTTTGAATCCTATACTACTGGGAAAGATGAACCTCCTTATGCTTATATAATCCCTGATAAGCAAAAGGACAGGGTGGATACCGCCTTTCTTGTCAATGTTCTCTTAAAGCAGAAGATCGAAGTACATCGGGCAAAATCTGAGATTAAGGTAAAAGAGGGGAAATTCCCCCCAAATTCTTATGTTGTCAGATTGGACCAGCCCTATGCTAATTTTGTCAAGATCCTCTTGGAAATACAAAAGTATCCGGAAGACGCTTTAAATGCGTATGATGACTGCGGCTGGACCCTGGGACTTAATATGGGAGTGGAAACTGTTGAGATCAAGGATAAGGCCATCTTTGATGTTCCGGTTGCTCCTGTCAACCAACCGGTAGAAGCTGCCGGAGAGATTTATGGGGGAGAAGCTATCGGTGCTTATATTATTAACAATGGCACAGTCAATAATCTACTTACTGCCAGGATAAGACTTAAAGGATTCAAGGTTCTTGCTTCAGAGGAGCCTTTTAAAGTTAAAAACAGGGATTTTGATGCAGGCTCCCTGATAATTCCGGTTGCGGGAGCATCACTGGGGCTGCATAAAGCAGTAGAGTCGATTTCTTTCGGCTTGGGGCTTGAAGCGTACAGCAGTAAAAAGTTACCGGAGGTAAAAACCCATGATCTTGAACTCCCCCGTATTGCTATATATCACACCTGGTCAAGTACTCAGGATGACGGCTGGGTCCGGTTTGCCTTTGACCAGCTGGAAATTCCTTTTTCCATGATACATAAAGACCATATCAGAGAAGGGGGGCTTAAAAATAAATATGATGTTATCGTTTTCAGTAATGCCAGAGGAAGGATTGGAGCTGATATTGTAAATGGTATTGATCCTGCCCGCCGTGGTCCTTTAGGCTTTGTCAGAAGCGATAAGTTTAAACACCTGGGGACTCCTGATTCCTGTGAAGATATCACCGGAGGTATGGGGATCAAAGGTGTTTATAATCTGCAAAAGTTTGTAGAGGAAGGTGGCCTGCTTATCGCCCTGCAGAATTCTATAAGAGTGCCTATTGAATACGGGATGATTCGGGGGATAAGATACTATGAGCCAAGTTCCAAATTTTATAATCCCGGCTCTTTACTTAAGAGCGAAGTTGTTAATAGCAAACATCCTGCGGTTTACGGCTATGATAAAGAAACTGCCATCCTGAGGCGTCATTCAGGCCCGCTCCTGAAAGTGCCTGAAGAAATGGAAAAATATGTAGTTGTCAGATATGCAAAAGAAGGAGAAGTATGTCTGAGCGGAATAGTCAAGAATGATAAAGAATTAAACGGCAAAGCAGCGATTATAGATGTGCCTTCCGGCCAAGGCCATATACTCCTGTTTACTTTTAATCCGTTCTGGCGCGACACGAATCATAATGTATATATGTTCGTGTTGAATTCTATTTTAAATTACAATGACCTGGATACAGGCTTAAAGCACTAAGCTGAATTTTATTTAAAAGCCTTTTCAAATTCCTCCTGTGCTTTTTTGACTTCAGGGTCGTCAGCATATTGCATGGCTTTCATCATTACTGAACCCATTTTCATCATCAGTTCCCCCATCTTTTTGCCATCTTCTCCCAGCTCTGGAGGAGGACCGGACATTTCCTTTAGCTCTGGATATTTTTCTTCGATTTTTTCCATTTTAGGCTGGAGTTCCTTCATAACTTGGCTGAACTCTGTCAATGCTGCAGCGACTTTTTTAGCACTGTCGGCATTTTCCATGGCAGAGATAAATTTTTCTGTTTCCTGATTGAATTTTTTTACAAGAGGTTTCAAGTCGGAATATTTACCGCCTCCGCCTCCACAGGCGATAAGTCCGACCATAAAAACAGCTAAACTAAGAAAAGAAATCCATTTTAATGCTTTCATGTTCCCTCCTTAAAAGGAATTGGTTATTAATTTTAAGAAGTAAACATATCCTGTGCTTAATAATAAGTCAAATTTGTTATTAGGCCTTCATCCCTTGTAAGGCATTGATACGGGTAAGTCCCTGCGAAAGACAGGGATTTCCCCCAGCGGGGAAATCCCTTCCTGTCCTCACAACGCTCTCCTCGAGATTCTCTCGAGGAACCATGCCCGCGTTGTTCCGGATGGCTTTCTCCGG
>Ga0114922_10000042_pt1 | contig 104118 bp, 107 predicted proteins | sample AartaG_FD_100975 | JGI IMG/M metagenome (GOLD analysis project Ga0114922, IMG submission 100975) | Deep subsurface microbial communities from Aarhus Bay to uncover new lineages of life (NeLLi) - Aarhus_00045 metaG | ecosystem: Environmental > Aquatic > Marine > Oceanic > Sediment | place...
AATGGTAATAAGACCTGAACTTTTAGCACTTTTACCAAATATGAAAGATTTAGAGTTTGAGATAATTCAAATAGTTGTTTTAGCATGTATAATACCAGTGATTACATTCTTTGGTTTATTAGTTCAACATAAATTGAAATAATGTTTAGATTAATTATACTAATAAACCTAGTAGTATCAACACTAGTTGCCTCTGTTTTAGATATAAATACTAAAATAAGTAGTAATAAAAAGATATATAAAAGTGTTACAAAAAATAAAAAAACACTTGATAAAGATATTGAATCATTAATTAAAAAGATAAATGAAGAGGAAAATAATTATAAAAAAATAATAAGTATGTTAGAAGTTACTAACAATAAATTATTTTTAAATAAATTAAAACTTTCCAATTCAAATCAAAGACTTGTTAAACTAAAAAAAGAATCTGCTGCTTTAAAACTAAAAAAAGAAGATATTGAGAAAAAAGTTATTGATTATACTATAGAGAAATATGCTATGAGTATGGGTATAAAACTTGCAAACAAAGAGACTTTATCAAATATAATTGATAAAGAGGTTTATACTTTGATTTTTCAAAATGCAAAAGATGAAGTATTTGAATTAAATATCGATTATTTAAAAATCAACAAAGCAACAAGAGAAAATCAAGATAAACTGAAAAAGACTGATAAATTCATACTTGAACAAGAGAGTATAAAACAAAGGTTTATAGAGAAAGAGAAAGAGCAAGAGAAGATTTTAATATCACTTAAATCTAAACATAAAGCTTATCAAAAACATCTAAAAACTATAATCAATAAGCAAAATAAAGTTACCGATTTACTTGGAAGTTTAAATATTTTAAAAAAGAAAGAGATTGTAAAAGAGAAAAAAAGAATTAAAGCAGTTAAAGAGTTATTGAGAAAAAAAGAGTTAGCTAAAAAGAGAAAACAAGAGTTATTAGCTAAAAAAACTAAAACTAAAAGTAAAAAAGTTAAGAAAATAAAGTATATAGATAAGATAAAATTTGATGATGATGTTGATATCGAGGTTAGAAAAATTGGTTCATCAGCAAAGGGTATAAAAATATCTAAATATCGTGGGAAAAAGACAATAGCTCCATTGAAGTCATATAAGATTACAAATAAGTTTGGTAAGTATTACGATAAAGTATATAAAATGGAACTATTTAATGAATCAGTTACATTAAAAGCTAAAAAGAAAAATTCAAAAGTATTTAGTGTATTTAAAGGTAAAGTTGTTTATGCAAAGAGAAACTCAGGATTGTTAGAAAATGTTGTAATTGTAAAACATACAGGAAGTTTACATACAATATATTCTCATCTAGATAAAATATCTCCAACACTAAAAGTTGGAAAATGGATACCTAAAGGTTATGTTGTAGGACGTGTTAATAATAAATTATTATTTCAAGCAACAAAAGATAGTAAATATATAGACCCTACGCGGTTATTTAAATAAAGGAAGTTTATGAGAGCATTAGCATTATTTAGTGGTGGACTAGATTCAGTATTAGCGATGAAAACAGTAGCAGATCAAGGTATTGAGGTGATTGCTATAAATATTAATATTGGTTTTGGTTCAACGGTAGATAGAACAGAACATATGAAAAATATGTGTGAACAAATAGGTGTAAAATTAGAAATTCTAGATTTAAGACAATTATATTTAGATGAAGTACTATTTGATCCTAAATATGGTTATGGTAAAAATTTTAACCCATGTATAGATTGTCATGGTTTTATGTTTAGATATACAGGAAAATTACTAGAAAAATTTGATGCTAACTTTATGATTAGTGGAGAAGTTTTAGGTCAAAGACCAATGTCTCAAAGAAAAGAGGCATTGGAAAATGTAAAAAAACTTAGTGAACAAGATGATTTGATTGTAAGACCACTTTGCGCTAAACTACTTGAGCCAACTAAGCCAGAATTAGAGGGTTGGATAGATAGAGAAAAACTTTATGATATTAGCGGTAGAAGTAGACAAAGACAATTAGCTATTGCTAAAGAGATTGGATTAGAAAATTTTGAATCGCCAGGTGGTGGATGTTTGCTTACAGAGATTCAATTTAGTAATAAACTAAGAGACTTTGCTGACCATGATAAGTTAGAGGTTGAAGATATAAATACTTTAAAAGCAGGAAGGCATTTAAGACTTCCTGATGGTGCTAAACTTATTATTGGACGAGATGAAGATGATAATGAAAAGATTAAAAATACATCTAGTGATAAATACTATAAAGCTAGAATAGAAGATGCTAGTGGACCTTTATGTTTATTTCAAAAAGGTGCAAGTGAAGATGATATGAAATTAGCAGCAAATTTAATAGTAACTTATGGAAGAACAAATGCAAATGAAACTTATAAAGTTAAATTTGTTGATAGTACAGATATAACAAATGAGATGATATGTGAAGGCGAAAAACTTCCTTCAAAACAAGTTGCATCTCAATATTTTGTATAAACTATTTTAAACTAAAAGATAAGCGTTAAATTTCTTTTAACGCTTTTTCTAACCTTTTATTATTTGTTATAATTTACATCATACTTGAAAAAAGATTTGAGAAAAATATCTCTAAAAACTGTAATCCAAATATTAAAATAAGTGGAGCCATATCCATACCACCAAATACTGTTGGTATAAATCGTCTTACAAATGCATAAGCTGGTTCAGTTAATCTATAAAGCATCTGAACAATTGGGTTATGTGGATCTGGTTGTACCCAAGATAAAATAGCTGATATAATTATCACCCATTTGTATAAAGATATTATTGTTATAAACAGTGTAGCAAATGCTACTATTAATGAATCTATCATTGTATTATTTCTCCTAAATAGTTTTTAATAAGTGGATATACATCACTTATACTTGGTCCACTTATTTCACCTGTTAAAGCATATCTAAGTGGCGTAAAAAGTTTTTCATCTTTTAATCCAGTTTGTTCTGTAATATATTTTTTTAAGTCGTTTAAGTCATCAATATAAGGTGCATTTATCATACACTCTTTTAAAGTTTTAAACTCCTCTTCGAATCCTTCTAAACTTTTCTTTGCTCCAAATAAAGCAGTTATTTTAGATTTTATCTCATTAATCGTATCACACTCTTCGATATATATTTTAGCTAAAGTACCTATGTCTTTATCTGCATAACCTAAGATTTTTGATAATCTTAACTCATCCATAACTTTAATATGTTCTCTATTTATAAACTTTAATTTTGCAATATCAAATTTAGCAGATGCTTGTGAGATTTTATTTATATCAAACCACTCTTCTGCTTCTTCTAAAGTAAATATTTCCGTTGGTGGATTGTATCCTAAAAGAATAATATAGTTAGATATAGCAACAGGTAAATATCCCTCATCAACAAGCCATCTTACACTAGAAGCCTCATCTCTCTTAGACATCTTTTTACCAGTTTCCATATCTAGAATCATTGGTAAATGAGCATATTTTATCTCTTTTGTATATCCTAGCTCTTGTCTAATATGTATCTGTTTAGGTGTATTTGGTAATTGATCTTCACCACGAATAACTGTAGATATATCAAAAAGCATATCATCAATTGCACATGCAAAGTTATACATAGGTGTTTTGTCTTGTCTAAGAATCATAAAACTATCAACATCAAAAGGTTTATAATCAAACTCACCCTTAATAGCATCAGTAAACTGAATATTATGTTTTGGTTTCTCTAATCTTACTGTAAAAGGTGCGTTACATTGAAACTTTGTTTCATCACTTACTGTTGTACAAAAACCACTATATCTATATGGTTGTTTAGCATCTTTAGCTTTTTCTCTATCAATCTCTAAAGCTTCCTCACTACAAAAACAGTTAAAAGCTTTTTTATCAAGTAAAAGCTTCATTGCCATTTGAGAATGGTATTTTAAATTTTCGCTTTGGTGTACTACTCTTGTAAAGTTAACACTAAACAAAGTTAAAAGTTCAAGTATCTCTTTCTCTTTACCATCAATATTTCTTTTTTTATCTGTATCTTCTATTCTTATTAATAACTCTTCATTCAACTGTTTTGATAAGATATGGTTTATCAAAGCAACTCTTAGGTTACCTATATGCATATCTCCAGTTGGGCTTGGTGCAAATCGTAGCAATTATTATCCTTAATTTATATGTTTATATATACTCTTATTTTATCGTAATAGTTTTACAACAACTTTAATAGTTAAATAATAAAAGATTACTTAATAGATAATAAGTTAGAATACTTAGATGGAATCAATACAAAATGAGATAATAAGTTTTTCAATGATAGTAATAGTTGTGTTAGCACTCGCATTTTTAACTGTAAAATTGGAGAAAAAATATAAGTGAACCATTTTAGGCAAAAGTTAATATCATTTAGTGATGGGTCATTTTATGTTTTATATAAAAACTCTAAATATTTAGTTACAAAACAGATATATTCAAATGGTAAAATTATCAAAATATATGCCGAACAATTAAAAGGTAATGATATAGTAAGTGGAAACTATTTTTTGAGTATAAAAGGTGGACTTTTAAAACCTTGTGAGATGAGTGATAAGAAAGTTATAGATTTTGTTTTAAATTTGGAAGTATTAAAATAGGTTAAATATTTTTAGTAAATTTCCACTTATTTTTAATAAATTTTTAGATAAAATAAATGAATAAAAAATATAGTTATATTATGGAGAAAAAAGTTGATAAAAAAAGAAGTAAAAAAAGTAGTTTTAGCTTATAGTGGTGGATTAGATACATCAGTTATTTTAAAATGGTTACAAGATGAATACAATGCAGAAGTTATCACATTTACAGCTGACTTAGGTCAAGGTGAAGAGGTGGAGCCTGCTCGTGCAAAAGCGTTATCTTGTGGAATTAAACCTGAAAATATTTTTATTTTAGATGTTCAAGAAGAGTTTGTAAAAGATTATGTATTCCCAATGTTTAGAGCAAATGCTATTTATGAAGGTGAATATCTTTTAGGTACTTCTATTGCAAGACCTCTTATCGCAAAAAAACAAATCGAAATAGCAAAAAGAATGGGTGCAGATGCTGTATCTCATGGAGCTACTGGAAAAGGTAACGATCAAGTATGATTTGAGCTTGGATATTTAGGTTTAAATCCTGATATTACAGTTATTGCACCTTGGAGAGAGTGGGATTTAAACTCTAGAGAAAAGCTTCTTTCTTATGCTAGAGAGCATGATATAGATATTGATGCTAAGCATTTAGATAAAGATGATAACCCAACAGTTAGCCCATATTCTATGGATGCAAATTTACTTCATATCTCTTACGAGGGACTTCACTTAGAAAATCCTATGAATGAGCCAGAAGAATCTATGTGGTTATGGACAACTTCTCCAGAAAATGCACCTGATAAAGCTGAGTATATCACTATTGGATATAAAAATGGAGACCCAGTATCTATTGATGGTAAAGAGTTAACACCAGCAACTATGCTTAGAACTTTAAATGAGTATGGAAATAAACATGGTATTGGTAGACTTGATATTGTTGAAAATAGATTCGTTGGTATGAAAGCTAGAGGTTGTTATGAAACTCCAGGTGGAACTATTATGATTAAAGCACATAGAGCTATTGAATCAATCTGTTTAGATAGAGAAGAAGCTCATATGAAAGACGGAATGATTGCTAAATATTCTGAACTAATTTATAATGGTTTTTGGTTCTCACCAGAGCGAGAGATGTTACAAGCCGCTATTGATACAACACAAAAGTTTGTTGAAGGAAATGTAAGACTTAAACTTTACAAAGGTAATATTACAGTTGTAGGTAGAGAATCTGATATGTCACTTTACTCTGAAGAACATTCAACTTTTGAAGAAGATGAAGTATATAATCAAAAAGATGCAGAAGGTTTTATTAGACTAAATGCACTTAGAAGAATTATTGCAGGTAAAAAAAGAGGAACAAATATATAGATGAAGATATAGTTCATATTTTGTTAAGGCGATTATTAAGATAATAAATTAGACAATAATAAAGAAAGATTAAGATGGATTACCTAAAAGATTTAGAAAAAATTTGTAAAATCAATTCATACACGCAAAATAAAGCTGGAGTTGATTTAGTTGGTGCTCAAATGCAAGGATGGTTAGAAACTATTGGATTTGAAACAACTACTTATAATAGAGAAACTTTGGGTAATCATCAACTTTTCACTACACCTAAAACTGATGGTGTAAAAATACTTCTACTTGGTCACAATGATACTGTTTTTCCTGAGGGTGCTTTTGATTCTTTTCATCAAGATGAGATGTACGTTTATGGACCTGGTACTTGTGATATGAAAGGTGGAAATATAGTTGCCCTTGAAGCACTTAAATCCATACATCAAACAAATGGTAAAATAACAAATATTGACTTCTTTCTTGTATCAGACGAAGAGACAGGAAGTGATGATTCTAAATTTATCACGTTAGAGTTAGCTAAAAATTATGACTATTGTTTTGTTTTTGAAGCAGCTGGAAAAAAGCTAGAGGTTGTTACTGGCAGAAAAGGTGTAGGTACTTATACTATTACTATAGATGGAGTTGCTGCTCATGCAGGAACAAGTTATCTAAAAGGTACAAATGCAAACCTTGAAGCATCATATAAACTACAAGAGCTTACTAAGCTAACAAATCTAGATATTGGAACAACTGTAAATGTTGGAAAAATAACAGGGGGAATAGGGGCTAATACAATTAGTCCTAAGTGTGAGTTACTTTTAGAGATAAGATATACTTTAAATAGTGAAAAAAATAGACTTCTTACTGCGTTAGAAACTATAACAAATACTTCATATGTAGAGGGTACAACATCAACTTTAGATGGTTTAATCCAAAGAGATGTTATGGAACCAAATGATGAACAATTAGATTTTATTAAAACATTAGAAACTATAACACAAGAAAAAATATTAACAGAACAAAGAGGTGGAGTAAGTGATGCAAATCACGTAGCTTCATGTGGAGTTATCACATTAGATGGATTTGGTCCATTTGGCGATGGTGACCATACTATAAAAGAAAGGGCATTAAAGAGTAGTTTTGAACAAAGAATAGTGATGATGAGTAAAATTTTAAATCATCATCAAAAAAATAATCAATTTTAAAGGAGAGGTGTAAATGAGTAAGAATAATCGAACAATAGGAATGTGGCTTTATCAAAATGGCGGTGGAGATGTTATCCAAAAGAAAATGATAAAGAAGCTAAAAGATAGAGGTATTGATACAATAGCTGAGTTAAATCTTAGAAATGCAATCGCAAAAAATGGAAATATTATTTGTCAAATTGATGGATCAGATAAAACAATTAAAGCAAATGAACTTGACCTATTTTTCTCTTATAATGCAGGTGAACAAACACAGTATCAAATGTATTTATATCAAGCATTAAATAGAGTAATACCTATGATTAATTCTTATGATGCTTTTGCTTTAACTGAAGATAAGTTTCATACATCATTTGTTCTTAGAAATCATGGAATACAAACTGCTGACTATAGACTTTGTCATAGAGATGATGGACATCATTTAAAAAAGATTATTAAAAAATGGGATAAAATGGTATATAAACCAACTGATGGTTGGGGTGGAGTAGGTCTTACAAAGATTGAAAATGAAGCAAACCTTGATATGCTTATGCCATTTTTAAATCAGATGGATTTAAGATACTTTTATGTTGAAAAATTTATAAAATATGACAACACTGACTTTAGAGTTGATATAGTTGATGGTAAATTTGTAGGTTGTTACGGTAGAAAAGCTAGTGGAACTGATTGGCGTACAAATGTAACAGCAGGTGGATCTGTATTTATGAGAGAAGCAAATCAAGAGATAATAGATGTAGCTGTTAAAGCTTGTAAAGCTTGTGGTGTTGATATAGGTGGGGTTGATATTATATATGACTTAGAAAAAGAGGAATATGTAGTTTTAGAAGTAAATGGAATACCTGCATTTGCTACACCAGAGCAAGAGAAACAAGGGTTGAATTTTAATGATAAAAAGATAGATTTAATTGTAGACTTAATTGATAGAAAAACAACTAAAACAACTAAAAAGGGTAAATAATATGGGACTAACAAACAAACAACTACCAAAACTTGGATTTTTATACATGGATCATGTATTAAGATTCTTTGACCACTCTAACTTCAAAGGTTGGCCAAATAAAATCGAAACTGTAACTTACCATTGGGGTAAAGATAAAGCAAGATTTATCAAAGAGGTAAAAAGAAAAAAGATTGATGTACTTATTGGAAATATACCTGCAACTGCCTATGAAACATTTAGAGAGATTGCAAGAGAGTTACCAAATGTTAGGTTTTTACCATCTATGGACACACAGTTCTCAAATAAATCAAAAGAAAATGTAACAAGATTTGCATGGAAATATGGTTTACCAATACCAAAAACATATGTCTACTACAATAGAGAAAATGCACAAAAGTTTTTAAAACAATGTGAATATCCAAAAATTGTTAAAAAATCTTATGGACCATCAAATTATGGTGGATACTTTGTACATAAAGTTGATAGTTATAAAGAAGCAAAAGATTTATATGCTGAAAAAAAATACCATCCTATGTATTTCCAAGATTTTGTTCCTATGGAAGCTGATATTAGAGTTATGTTAATTGGGCATAAGCCAGTTTGTGCATTTTGGAGAAGAGCTCCTGAGGGTGAATGGCTTACAAATACTTCTCAAGGTGGAAGTATGGACTATATGGATGTTCCTAAACATGTTTTAGATTTAGCTGTTGAAGTTTCAAAAGCTGCAAAAGCTGAGTATTGGGCTTGTGATGTTGCTTATGGAGTAGATGGAAAAGTTAGAATTCTAGAATGTGCTACTGCATTTGCTGCGTTCCCTTATATTAGAGATTGGATTGGTCAATATATCATGTGGTCTTTAAGTGAAGGAAGATTTAGAAAACCACATATGCCTATGTTCAACTGGGAAGAGTTAGGTAAGATTGATGCTTCACTATTAAGAACAATGAGACATATTACATTTGGTGCATACAATGCCTCTTTTGATGGTGCATACTTTGGTAAAAAGAAAAAAATGTACGGTAATAAAAAAAGATATATTCACGAACTAGATGAAGAGTATAAAGTTTATGATGTAAAAAGAAGATGGAGTGAAGAGTGGCCAAGTGAAATTTTTAATTATCAAGATAGATTTCCATTAAAAAGCTTAAAATCTATGAAAGTAAAAGATGATACAAGTGTTAGTATCCCATGCGCTTCTGGAGAAGATATGGAGATAGTTCAAACTGCACCTAAAGTTAGTAAAAAAGAGTTAAAAAAAGTTTTAACTTCTGTTACTGGACTAGGTAATAAAAAGTTTGATAAAATTATTGAAGAGATTGGTGAAACAGAAGAGGTTGTAGGTGTTTTAGAACAATCACCATCAATACTTTTAAATATAAAAGGTTTCACTAAAAAACTAGTAGATAAAATAGAAACTGCATGGGAAGAGTTTAAAAAAACTTTAGAAAAATAGATAACTATAAAGTTGAATTTTGATAGAATTCAACTTATGAAAAACAAGATATTTACAATAATACTAATCCTTATTTTTACAGGTTGTAGTGTTGGTGATGTTCAATCAATTACTAACGCTATGATAAGTAAAAATCCATCAATTGCTTTTAAATCTTTTGCAAAAGCTAAATCTGTAAGCTATGCTACCAATCCAAAAAAACTTGCAAGTGATATTAACTCTTTAGATACATTCTTAAAAGATTTTGTTAAAAATATCTCAAATAGTTGGGGTAAAGAAAATGTTAAAATCCCTAAAAAGAAAGAGTATGTTAAATACTTACAAAACTATAAAAGTAGAGCTTTAATAGATTTTGATAAAGGTATAGTAACTGTTGAAACACTTGATGATAAGAATTCAAAAAATAGTTTAAAAAATGCTATAGTAACTACACTTTTACTTCCTGATGATCCACGAGCTGTAGATCTATTTGGTTCTAAACCTATTAAGTTAGGTGCTACTCCTTATCTTTTAGGTGAAGTTAAAGATGATCAAAATAAAGATATAAGATACCAGTGGAGAGCAAACCGTTTTGCTGATATTTTAGTTAAAAATAAAATTAAACAAAAAACAATTAAAAAAGATAATAAAAGTGTAAAAGTATCTTATATTACAATCCCAATGGTAAAAGACCATAGTGATATAAGAGTAACAAAATTTAAACCATTTGTACAACAATATGCAAGAGAATACAATGTAAGTGAAAATCTAATCTATGCAATAATCCAAACAGAAAGTAACTTTAATCAGTTTGCAGTAAGTGGAGCAGGGGCTATAGGATTGATGCAAATTGTACCTTCAAGTGCTGGTATTGATGCTTATAAGCATGTAAAAGGTAAAAGTTGGAAACCAACTAAATCGTATCTATTTAATGCAAAAAATAATATAGAGTTAGGTAGTGGGTATTTACAAATATTAAATACAAAATATTTAACAGGAATTCATAATAAAATATCAAAAGAGTATTGTGTAATAAGTGCTTATAATACAGGTAGTGGAAATGTTTTAAAAACATTTAACTCAAATAGAACAAAAGCAAGAGAAATAATAAATAAAAAAACACCATCAGAAGTTTATTCAACTTTAGTAAATAAACTTCCATATAAAGAGACAAGAAGGTATTTACAAAAAGTTGTAAACTATAAAAAAGATTTTATTAATTTGTAATAAGAGCAAAATGTTACAACAATAATAAATATAGATAAACATAACAAAATGCAATATTTTTTAATAAACTAAAAACTTTTTGATAAACTACCATCATAATAAATAAAAGGCTTATGATGGAAAGTTTACAATTACATAGTATTGATAATAAAATATTTGAAATAAGAGGTTTAAAAGTTATGCTTGATAGTGATTTAGCATTACTTTATAAAGTTGAAACAAAACGGATAAATGAAGCTGTAAAGAATAATAGATATAAGTTTCCAATAGAATTCTACTTTGAATTAGATAAGGATGAAGTAGAAACTTTAAGGTCGAAAAGTTCGACCTTTAAAGAAAGCTTAAGAGGTAGTAAATACTTACCAAAAGTATTTACAGAACAGGGTGTATATATGTTAGCAACAATACTAAAAAGTAAATTCGCTACGGATGTTACCCTTACAATTATAAAAACATTTGCAAAATTAAGAGAATTTGCTATTGGATATCAAGATATAATTACAAGATTAAATGAAATAGAAAAAGTAATGAAAATAGATCAACAACATCTAAACTATAACGCAAGTAGAATAGATGATGCTTTTGAACTTTTAAATCAAATTTTAAGAGATACACAAAACACAGATAAATGCTTAATAGGTTTTAGACCACTATACGTATGTGCTAATTCATCAATATAGTTACTTCTATTTATATTCAATCTTATTTTCTCCTTGTATTTTGTCGTATTGATATGATAAATTGGTATATTAGATAGGCTATTACAATTTTAAAAAACAACTGTACGATATTAATATTATCATTCCCATTCATAATAGAAAATGGATTTAAAACTTTTGCATAATCGCTTAAAAATATATCATGTGTAATTAAACTATAACCAACATATAATAGCATAGGTATTATTTTAATAGTTAAATTTATATTATTTTTTGTAATAACAATTGCAAACAATAGATATATTAAAAGTACAGTAATATACACTAAATTCCAAGATGTAATATTTATATAATAATTACATATAGTTTTTGAAAAAAAATCCATAAATGAAGCTATAAAACCAATATTTATTATCCATAACAAAGCCAATACCCAATCCTGAGAATGATTAGATGACAACTTATGAAATTTAAACACAATCCAATCTATTAAATTATAATCTTGATTATCTTTATCCTTTAATTCTTCTTCTCTTTTTTCCATCTCCAAAGCATAAAATTTATTTGCTTCAATAATATTGTCAAGTTTTTCAAAAGAGTGTTTTATGATTCTTGCAGTTTCTCTATTTAGTTCATTAAATTTTAAATTTAAAAAATTTACATTCTCTGTAAATATGATATATTTCAAATCAAGGTTTCCATTTATTATAGCATTTTGAAAATACACATTACCATCAAATGTTACATAATCTAAAATAATATTATCAAACTCGCATTGATCAAAACTAACAAATTTTTTAAATGTTGTAGTTTTTAATTTAACTGTATCAAATTTACTTCTTTGAAAATAAGCACCATTTTCTATTGTAGTAGAAATAAATGATAATTCCATATCATTTTTATTATCTTGTACGCTAAACTCACCTTTTATCTCACAATCATTAAAAATGATATTTTTAATATTTGATTTTTTATCTATAAATGTATTATTTAATATACAATTAATAAAGCTAATTTTTATTATATCTTTAAATTCTATGATGTCTTTTTCAGATATTCTATTTTCATCTTTATAATTTTCACATAAATTAGAAATTTTATACTCATAAGAAATTTTATTATCTTCTTCATCTATTTTATCATCTGATAAAAATTCAATATATAAATGATTTTGATATATTTCTAGCTTTAAAACTTTATAAAAATTAAGCTGTTGAAATATTAAAATATTATTTTCAAACTTTACAAAAGGATAATTATTTACTAATAATTTATTATTATCTTTTAGATACTTATTAATATAAAATATTTTATTCATCTATACCGACATATTCTACTAAATTTATTATTTCTTTAATTTCACTCGGCTTTTGGGCATTATTTAGTGCTTTTTTATTATTTACTTTACTAAAAATTATATTAACTATTATATCACCAATCATATAAAGTACAAATACATAATTTTCATTATAATTTTGGTCTAAATAAAGCCCAACATATTCTTTACTTTTATTATATTTTGTATCTCTAAATGATATATAGATATTATCACATTCTATATTTTCTAATATTGACTTAGCTAACTGTTTTGTATCTATTATTACTGACTCTTCTTCGTGTTCTCTTGATTTTTCTTCCTCAACAATACAACCAAGTATTTTCACAAAAAACAAATGTACATTTAATATATCTTGCTTGAAATTATCTCCAAAAATTTCTCTTAAATTAAATTTTTTTTTTATTTTAATTTCTGTCCAGTTTGTATGTAGGTAAGCTGATAGCTTTTCCCAAGATCTATCATAAGGTTGAGTTAATTGATTGTTACACTTTTCACAAATTTCATTTTTGAACTTTAAGTGATTTGATTTACAACTTTGTATATTTCTATTTTTAATTTCCCCATTTTCTCTACTTATAATTGGTTCTTGTTGATTTACAATATTAAATACTTGCTTAAAATCAGTCTGCTTAACCATATGTTCACCAGAATTTGCAGTATCACCACAAATCCAACATTTTATTAATTTATTTGCCAAAATTAAACCCTTCATTCCTTATGTTTTTATACTTCTCAACCCACAAATAAATTAATTCCAAAATTTAATCCTTTACAAGCAATATTATATCATATAAAACTCTATCTACGATACTGTATCCAATGGCAGAAAAAATGATGATATATCTACATCCAATGCTTTGGCAATTTTATATATTTGAATAAGATTAAATCTTTTTCCATTTTTATTATTTTCAGCACAAGCATAAAAACCTGAACCTTTTTGTCCTATTGTTAAAGCTAAGTCAAATTGGCTTATCTTTTTTTCTGTTCTTATTTTCTTTACATTACTCGAAATAGTATGTAAAAACTTTTCAATTTCTTCGTCATCAGCAATTTCAGGTATTTGAATTATAGCCATTTTACACTCTCCTATAGATAAGTGTAAAGTTTATTATGATAGTATTCTTTTATCAATTCTCTATAGAAATTTATCTATAGGTGTAATTGTAAATTAAAATAAGGATAAATAAAGATGTTAAAAAAATCTTTAATCGTAGCAAGTTTATTACTTGCAAGTTCAAGTGTAATGGCAAGTGATTATTTTGTTGGTGTTAATTTATTAAAATCTAATGCTTCTGCAAATGTTTCAGGAACAATGAATATAGGAGGAACAATATACAGTGTTGTTGAAAATACACCTAGTGATAATAACTTAAATTTTAAATTTGGTATGATTGATAATTCAAATAGATATACAATATCAACAGGTACAAAATTAAAAGATAAAGGAACAGAATATAGTTCAATAGCAATAAGCTATGACTATTTATTTGAAAAAAATGATATTTATACACCATTTATTGGAGTAAGTTTTGGTAAAGGTAAACTTAAAGATGAATTATTTGGGAATCATAATGTTACAGAGTATGGTGTTCAAACTGGTGTTATAATAGATATTGAAAATAACTTTGAATTTGAAGCTGGAGTTTCATATACAAAACTATCTTGCGACACTACAGCTACAAATAAAAGTGGAACTTATCAAGGTAATACTTTTACTAATATGAATGGTTCATTAGATATTAAAAGTGCAACAGGACTATATATTGGAATCAATTATAAATTTTAATAAATTAAATTCGAAATTTAACTTAATTTAGCACATCATTTATGATGTGCTATTACTTGTTCTTGTATATTATATTCAAGATAAAGTATCTCAAAAAGAAATTCTTTTATTGATCATTTAGTAGCTTTATTTATTAGAAGTTTAATTTAAAGTTCATTTGTACACACAACTATTTAATAGCGGACACATTGTACTGAATATTATATAAATATACAAATAGCAGGACATAACTTTGTCTTGATATTATTAAAAACATACTGTTTTGTACTAAAATTTCATAAATTCTATTAATTTATACTAAAATCTTAAATATTTAATGTCTGGATGTCAAGTTTCACCACGTTGTAGCATTTCAAAAGCAATATCTTGAAACACATCTGGTAAAAGCTTAATATTAGGACAATATGTCCTGTTATTAAGATAAAGATAATTAATAGATTAAACTATCAACATGCCATCACCATAAGAGAAAAATCTATATTTTTCTTTTATAGCTTCTTCATATAAACTCATAGTCTCTTCTAATCCAATAAAAGAAGCCACTAGCATGATCAAAGTAGATTTAGGCAGGTGAAAGTTAGTAAGTAGATAATCAACTCTCTTAGGGCAGTTTAAAGGGTTTAAAAATAGATTTGCTTCACCATCTTCTTTTTTAGTATCATTATAAAACTCAATTGTTCTAGTTACTGTTGTCCCAACTGCTAATATCTTTTTATCACTATTTAAAGTATCTACAGATGATTTAGGTATCTCATAATACTCACTATGCATAGGGTGGTCTAGTATATCTTCAGATTCTACAGGTTTAAAAGTACCAGCACCAACATGAAGTGTTAGATAGTTTGTATTAAATTTATTTTTTAATTCATTTAAAAGTTCAGGTGTAAAGTGAAGTGATGCAGTAGGAGCTGCTACTGCGCCGTAGTTTTTTGCAAAAAGAGTTTGATAGTTTGTACTGTCAGATTCTTCGTCATCTCTTTTTAAGTATGGTGGTAAAGGTAGATGTCCAATAGTATTTAATATCTCAACTAATGATAAAAAATCTAACTCTTTATCTTCTTGATAAAACTTAACTATTCTACTTCCATCCTCTTGTAGTGTTATAACTTCCACTTTAAGATTATCTTGAAATGTTATTATATTTCCAACTAAAACTTTACCTCTCATATAAACTAGATATTTATTCTCAGGAAGTGGCTTGTTAAATAGTAGTTCTATTTTTCCACCTGTTTGTTTATGTCCAAATATTCTTGCTTTTATAACTTTTGTATCGTTAAAAAATATTTCAGTATTTAGAGGTATATATTCTATCAAATGTTTAAAAGTTGTATGAGTAATAGTTTTTGTTGCTCTATTATAAACTAAAAGTTTTGCAGTGTCTGCTGGATGGACTGGATAAGTAGCTATGAGTTCATTTGGTAAATGATAATCATAGCTAGATGTTTTAAGTGGATTATTAAGTGTTATAGAAGGATTAATTCTTTAAATCCTCTATCTCTTCATCCTCTTCCTCTTTTGGTGCAGGATTAAATACCTTTGCAATCCAAATAGATACACCATATAAAATGATTAATGGACCAGCCATTAAAAACTGTGTGATAATATCAGGTGGTGTTAAAAGTGCAGATACCATAAATATAAGTACGACTGCATATTTAAAAAAGTCTTTTAGATGTTGATCATTAAGTACACCAATAACAGCAAAGAAAAATGTAAATACAGGTAATTCAAAAGCGACACCAAAACCAAATAATAGTTTTGTAAAGAAACTTACATATTTACCGATACTTGGCATTACTGTAACTACTTGATTACCAAAGTTAACTAAGAAATCAAATCCAAAAGGTACAACAATATAGTATGCAAAAGATGCACCAATAAGAAACATTGTTGTAGCACCTACAACAAAAGGTATTACTAGTTTTTTCTCATTTTCATAAAGACCAGGTGCTAAAAATAACCACATTTGCCATAATATAACAGGTAATGTAACTAAAAATGCACTAAAAAATGCAACTTTAAGTGCAGTAAAGAATGTCTCTTGAACTTCAATAGCTACCATTTGTGAATTTTCACCTAGAACTTCTTGAACTGGAAACATCATCCAATTTAAAATAGGTTCATAAACTGCAAAACATGCAAAAAATGCTACAAAAAGTGTAGCACTTGAGATAAAAAGTCTTTTTCGTAAGTCTGCTATATGTGGTTTAATATCATCAAACATTAAGCTTTCCCTTCTTGATTAAATGATATATTCTCTTTTTTAACTGCTACAGTTTCTTCTGTTTTAATTGTTTCAGCTTTTACTTGTTTTACTTCAACTTTAGCTTTTTCTTTTGGTTTAACTTCATCATCATCTTCAATTGATGTTAAATCATCCATACCAAGATCAGTAATACCTTTTACTTCATTTATACTTGCTTTAAATTTATTAGCTTCATTTTTCATCTCTGAAATATTTAGTTCATTATCTAAAGTTGATTTAGCTTCATCTATACCACTTTTAAATTTTTTAAAGAACTTTACCATATCTACTGCTGCACTAGGCAGTTTTTCAGGACCTAGAGCCATAACAGCCACAATAAGTACTAAGAAAATCTCCATAAACCCCATACCAAACATTTATCACCCCATTGTATTATATTTTTAAATAAGATAAGGATTTTACCTAAAATTTGATAAAATTACACTCAATTAAAAATAAAGGTAGATTTATGACTCAATTATTAGTGATAATAGCAGTAGGTTTTTTATTTTATATGTTAAATAGAAACTATAAAAGTAGTGATTTTCAACATATTAAAGTTGATGGTAAACAAAAATTTGATGGTGATTTAGCAGAGCATGAAGCTGGGCTTTTAGTTGCTATGATGGCAAAAGTTGCAAAAGCTGATGGGGAAGTTAGTGAACTTGAAGCAGAGATTTTAAGTCATACTTTTACAGATATCTCAAATCATTTTGAAAATAGCAATGAAGTAAGAGAACAGTTAAAAGAGATCTATAAAAATGAGATGAAAACATTTGACAATACTGTTGATATTGCCAAAAAATATTTAAAACTTACTTCACGAGATTATTCTAAAAGATTAAAAGTGATGGAATATCTTTTAAATTTAGCATTTATTGATAACGATTTCTCAAAAGCTGAATTTATGATAACTGAAGATATTGCAAATAATATGGAGATAAAAAGGGCTGATTTTGAAAATATCATTGCTCAATTTGAACAATTTTATACACAAAAACAAAACTCAAAAGAGCTATCTTTAGAAAAAGCTTATACTATTATTGGTGCTTCTAAAGATGATGATATGGGTACTATTAAGAAAAAATATAGACAACTAGTAAAACAGAACCATCCAGATATTATTACAGGGCAGGGTGCAGAACAATCAATTATAGATGAAGCAACAGCAAAACTTCAAGAGATAAATGAAGCTTATGAGATATTGAAAAAGGAAAAAAAATAATGGCAGATTTTGAATACTCTTATAAAGTATGTAGTTGTAAAGGTGTAACTCTAGGTGAGATAGTACACGCCATAAATGAAAAAGGTGCAAAAACTATTGAAGATATAGGTAATATTACAGATGCAGGTACAGCGTGTGGATGTTGTAAATGTGAAAAAGATGACTTTGGAGACCCAAAAATGGATCTTTATCTTGAACAAATTGTAAATAAGTTTGTTAAATAATGACTGAATCTAAAAAAGAACTAATAGAAGAGATAAAACACCTAATAAGTGTAGATGGCTCTTCAGTTGATATAAATCCAAACTATCTAGAATATTTTGAATTTGAAGAGCTATGTGATATAAAAAAGCAACTTCTAAATAGAAAACTAGACCAAAACGAGATTGCAAAAGAGTACCTAGATGAAGTGTACGAAAAGTGCGGTGTTCTAAGCTAAGTTATTTTATAAAATATAAAGTAACTTAGATGTATAATCCAAATAAATTAAAGATACCTAAATCTTTAAAGTGCCAGTATGATGGAATGGTAGACTTAGGGGATTCAAAATCCCCCGCTTTTGGGCGTGCCGGTTCGAGTCCGGCTACTGGTACCATATATTTATAATCATATACAACCACAATATATTCAGCAAATAAAGATTACAATATGTATCAAGTTAACATATTTAAAGGTTTTAAATGATAGATGGTACATTTAATTTTTTTAGTAATATTCCAAAAAAATCAACTAATGAGATTATTGAACAAGTTTTAAAAAATGAAAAAGTTAAAATAGAAAGAATTGTATCTTATGGTCAAACTACACCAAAAGATTATTGGTATAACCAAGATAAAGATGAATTTGTAATAATATTAAATGGATCTGCAAAAATTAAATATAATGATAATAGAGTATTTGAATTAAATGTTGGAGATTCACTTTATATTCCATCCCATCAAAAACATCAAGTTATATATACTGATAATCCAACTGTTTGGTTAGCTATATTTATAAACTAACTCTAAATGTATTTAATCAATATAAAAGTAAAGTTGGTATACTCTATTTCTTCTTTAAATATTATACAAGGATTTAGCTATGCAAGATACTATATCAAAAATGATTGATCAATTACCTCCTTTACCAGAAACAATTATTGAATTAGAAAAATTCAAACAATCTAAAGAGCAAGAGCCTGAAACATTATTAAAAATAATAGAAAAAGATCCATTGCTTGTAGCAATTTTATTAAAATTATCAAACTCTGCTTTGTATGGATTTAGAAATAGTGTTGATACAGCAAGTAAAGCGTTAAATCTTTTAGGGATAAACTTTACTTTATCATTTGCTTTTGGTTATACAATAAAACAAACTTTAGATACAAATTTAAAAGCGTATGGAATATCTAGTCAAAAGTTTATGGAAATTTCAAATATCTCATCAATTCTTACTAATCAATGGGTTTCCAAAATTGATTTTGATTTAAAGGAAAAGCTTTTATTACCTGTGTTTTTACAAGATGTAGGGATGTTTATTCTTTCTAACTTAGTAAATGATGAGGGTAAAACAGATCAATTTTATGCTGATATTAAATCAGGTAAAGATGTAGTAGAAGTAGAGATGAAGTTCTTTGGAACAACAACATCTTATGTTACCGCAAAAATCTTTAGACACTGGAACTTAAGCGATAAATTAATTAATATGATTGAGTTTGTTGATGATTTAGATAATTGTCCAGATGAATATAAATATGAAGTACAAATATTAAATGTGGTAAAAACTGCCTGTAATATTTTAGACCCATTAGATGAAAAAAGTATTGCTAAAGCTATAGAAAAAGCTAAATTTTTTAATCTTGATTCAACTTTATTGAGTGAATCTATTGAAAAAATACAAGATAGAATGTTAGATAAATAATATTTTGTAAGTATACTCTGTATACCTATTATCTATTCACCTACTAATAACAACAATAAATGTTGCTAAAATACCACCAATAAATACAATTATAAAAGGTAAGACTTTTTTTATTATACATGATTTTTTATCACTTTTAGTTCTTATTATAACAGCTAAAATCATACTAAATATAAGTGTTAATATTCCATAAATCATTTTGTACTTCCTTATAAGTTATTATTTTATCAAATTGATTATAAAATAGCAAATTGGTATTTATTAAATAAATATATACAAACTATTTGTATGATACTAACAACTATAAATTTTATCATAAATGATGATTTTTTTATCTTATGTCTAAAAAGTAGCATTGATACAATAGCACCTATTGTTCCTCCAAAGAGTGACATAAGAAGTAGATTTATTTCTGGTACTCTTGATATATTTTTAGTAGCTCTTATTGCTTGTACTTTATCATAAGTAAAAAGTGTAAATGTTGTAATATTTACAACTATTAAGTATATTTCAAAGAATGTTAAAAAAAAGTTTATATAAATCATATTTAAATCACTTTATCTATTTTTGTTGAATTTTTCATAATATGATAATAACATATAAAAATTTAATACTTTAAAAAGATGACATATAGCCATCTATTTTATATTTAACAAGACGGTACATTTCCTGAATCATTTGCATATTCATAAAAGAAGTCATAATAGTGAGGTGTAAATTTATCTTTTAAACTGTCATCTGAGACATTTGGACATATCTGTTTTACCTCATCATTTAACTTTCCATCCTCTTGAATCTTTTCCCACTCATCTTGAGAATGTTTTGAAGCCATCTTTGCACCACTCATATTACAAGCTTTCTTTAGTTTCTTACTATAAAGCTTTTGACCTTTAGTAACATCAGCTGAGGCTACACTTAAAGATAAGCTTGTTGCCACAGCTGATATAAATGCTAATTTTAATAACTTATTCATAATAGAACCTTTTATTTTGTTGTAGCAATAAATTTTGCTATTGATTCAATTTGCTCATCATTTAAAGATGCCACTTGACCCCTCATAACACCTTTCATAACACCACCATAAGTTCCATCTTTATACCCTTTTAATGACGCAATTGTTTTAGACTCTTCCCAGCCTTTTATAACTTGTGATTTACCTAACGCTGCTTTTTCTCCGTTTGCACCATGACAACCTGCACATTTTTTATAAAGTGCTGCTCCATCTGCTGCTGCCAATGTTGTAGTTGCCAATACTGCTAAACCTAATACTATTTTTGTGATCTTTTTCATCTTTTTCTCCTTGATTTTTATTACAAGGGAAGTATATAAGTAAATTGTGTAACCATTGTGGAATAAGTTTTTTATTAATATACTTTTCTAAAAGCTTTACCAAGTGATTGAAACTTTTGTACCTTTATTTAGTATTGATTCTATATTTATAGTTAGATTGTATTCTGTACAAATCATTTTTACTATATTTAGTCCTATACCAAAACCACCAACACTTTTATCAAACCTTGCGTATCTATCAAACATCAAGTCTATATTCTCTTGTTTGATTCCTCTACCTGTATCTTCTATACTAATCTTATTTGTATCTAAAACTATATTGATACTACCGCTTACTTTATTATATTTAATTGCATTTGATAAGATATTGTCTATTAGTTTTGAAATTTTCTTTTTATCTATTATTAGTGTTATATTGTCTTTTAGATTTGTTGTTATATCTATCTTCTTTATTGTTGCTAAGCTTGAGAAGTATTCAACTCTTTGTTCTATTATATCTTTTAAATTTAACTCTTCATTTATAGATACTTGCTTTTGGTTTAAAATTAGATATGTTAAGTCATCATATATATTAGATATAGTTTTAGCCCCTATATCGATTCTATTTATAGTTTTTAATAGATATTTATCCTCTATTTTATCTCTGTCTATTAGTTCAATATTTGTCATAATAGTACTAACAGGGGTATTTAGTTCATGTGTAGTATCTTTTATAAAAGTATCAAGCAGATGTAGAGCATCTTTCATAGGCTTTAAAAATAAGTTTAATAAGAAGTACCCAACTATCAACATAAATATAAAAAATATTGTTCCATATATACTTATAGTTTTTATAGTCTCTTTTAACCATACTTTATCATCGATTAGTTGTACAATTACATATTGGGTATTTAAATAATACCCTTGTGGGTCTTTTATATATCTTATTATTTTTTCTTTTGTATATGATATTTGGTCAAGCTGTGCTTTTGGATAATCTAAAGTTGAGTATATTAAATCATAGTTTTCATCATATAGAGATGTTTTAAACTTATCATTTACTGGATAACTATCTATTTTATTACTATGAAGGTCTTTTAGTTGAACTATAAATTCATTTGCGTATTGATTTAACAATATTATTTTTTGTTGAGTTACTAACTCTTTTTGAAGTGTATAGTATAAAGATACTGTAAGTGCCAAAGTTATAATAGTAAAAAAGATATATAAAGATAAAAATCTATATAGGGTCTTTTTTTCACTTTTTGGTAAATTTATATCCAAGTTTTTTAATACTGACAATTTTCTCTTTCCCCAAATGTTTTCGTAAGTTTTTTATATAAGTTCTTAATGCACTTTGACTAATCTGTTCATCATATTCCCATAAAGTTGAGTATATAGTCTCATGTGATAAAATCTGCTCTTGGTTTTGTAAAAATAGTTTTAATAGTTTTGCATCTTTATTGTTTAACTGTATATCTTCACCCTTTACAGTTAAAAGGTCATTATCACTATCATAAAATATATTTGTATCTATTTGTATTTTACTGTTGTTTTGATGAAAGAATTCCCTTTTTAAAATAGTTTCAACTCTAAGCTTTAACTCTTTTAATGCAAATGGTTTTCTTATATAATCATCACAACCACTCTCAAATCCATTTTCTAAATCAACCATAGAGTTTAAAGATGTGATAAAAACTGCGGGAGTTGTTATATCTTGTTCTCTTGCACTTTTTAGTATCTCAAATCCATTTATGTCAGGAACATTAACATCAAGCAGTAGTAAATCAAAACTATTTTCATATATAGTATCCATAGCACTATTTCCGTCATATACACTCACAACATCATAATTTAAATTTTCAAGATAATCAACTATAGTCTCATTTAAAGCCATATCATCTTCTAATAATAATATTTTTTTATTCATAAAGTATTGTAGCATAAAGTAATATATAACGCCAATCCACAATCAATCCACAATTTCATATTAAAATTCTAAATAAATAACTTTAAAGGATTTAAAATGAGAGCTAAAAATATAAAATTATTAATAGTAGGTCTAGTTTGTCTAAGTATAAATAGCTTAAGTGCAAAACCAATGGATAACTATGAATATGTAGATGTTATAAAATCAAAACCTATTTATAAACAATCAAATGTAAGAGTACCTTATGAAGAGGTAGTGTCAAAACCATATACTGTAAAAGTACCATGTGGCAATAGTTATGTTCAAGAGGATAGAAATTCATTTGGAATAGATACTATTATTGGTGCTGGTTTAGGAATTGCTGTTGGTAACCAAATTGGAAAAGGTCATGGAAGAGATGCTGCAAGAGTTATAGGTGGGTTACTTGGAGCAAATATTGCAAATGGAACTAGAGAAGGTAGATACCAAAGAAACTATTGCACAGAAACTAGATATAAGGATGTGGTTGTTACTAAATATGACTATAGAACAGAGAAAAAGATAAGAGGATATAAAAATGTATTTATCTATAATGGTAAAAGATATACTAAAAGAAGTAATTATCCATTAAAAACTATAAGAATTACTACTTCTATATCTTATTGACTTAACGCCTGAGTTAAGCGACAAGGCGATATAACTCAGTAAAAGTTTGGTTTACGATTTAACTAACTTTAGAATATAAAAGCTAGAAATTTTCGTACTATAGCCTTGTTCTATTTCTACAATTTATTATACACTTGCCCGATTATGTACAAATTTAATATCTAAATGACACCCAACTGCATTTGCATATTTTTTAATTGTTGATAGTGATGGAGAGTGACTACCAGCACTTAAGGCTGACTCAAGTCTTGTTATTGAAGTTTGTTTTGTTCCCATCAGTTCAGCAACTTGTGATTGATTTAGTCCTGCTTCTTTTCTAGCATGAAGCATTTCATTTAAAAGTTGAAATTCTAATTCTAAATCATCATATTCTTTTTTAACACTTTTATTTTGTAACGCTTTTTGTTTCAGTTCTTCATGAGTCATTTTCTTTTACCTCTCTTAGTCTTTGTAATGCTACATTCATTTCATTTTTAGGAATCTTTTGAGATTTTTTAACAAATGAATGAAGCATGATAATATTTTTACCAACTTTGGTACAATAAAATACTCTTCCAATACCTTCTTTACTTTTTAAACGAAGTTCAAAAAGTCCACTACTTAAAGATTTTGTATGTTGTAAACCTAAATTTGAACCATGCATTAACATCATATCAGTTAGTTTTAAATATCTTGCTAATAATCCATCTGCAAATCTAGTATTTAGTTTTCAACATTTTCATTAAAGTATTTTATATTCCAATTCATATGAGTATTATAACATATATGTTATATAAAAACAAATAGCTTTAATTTAATATTCATGTACATTTATTGAAATTATAGTATTATTATTTTGATTTGTACCTAACATATTTAAATTTATATCATACCAATAATGTGTAATTTCATATTTATTAAATTCTCTTTCATCTAATGGATTTAGAGCAAATGGATTATGATTTTAGCTATTGTAATAGCTTTAGATAACATAATGGCATCAATTTTATCAATCTGTAAATCAAGAGAATTGATGGGAATATGAACCGAAATACTTGCTTTACTTATATCTAATCCGATAGAATACATACATTTATATAACAACGCTATACTTTATTTTACCTCATGATATTCGATCTAGCTTTTATATTACCGATCCAGTCGCCACTCAAATTTTTTACCACAAGGGCATAAGCAAGTATAACTATCTGACTTGGAATGAAACTAACTAATTTTATTGTTTAATAAAACTAGCCGTTTTACGTTTTGTCCGATATATTATATTCACTTACTCTACTATTTATGATAGCTAAATTGCTATGTTGGTATTATATGATGATTTGTTATAATTTATTTTATTCTTTCAATTTCTTTTATTTTATCTTTTAGTTTTTTAATTTCACTTTTTATATCTTCATTTAAATTAGATTTATTATTAAGTTTATTGTCAAGTTTTGACATTTCTAGTTTATGTAACTTGTCTTTTAATGGTCTTGTTTGTTTATTGATTAAATTAGTTTTTTCTAAAGAATTATTAATCTCATCTAAAAATGAATTTGTTTCATTTAAAACAGTACTTGTTGCATTGCCAACAGCTTGTATTGTTAATTTTGTTGTATCAATAATTTCTTTACTTTGTTTATTTGGTTCAGAAAATTTCATTATTAATCCGGATATTACAATAAATGGAATTGCAATATAAGTAAGATAAACACCAACATAACTAACTGTTAGTAGTGTTAGTATATATAAAATTAAAGTAGTAAAGAATACAAAACTGGCTTTTTCATACATATATATTTCTCCTGTAATTATAACTACTTATTGAATAACATTTTAGCTATATAACACTTATGCAAAGGTTTTTATAAACAAATATGATTATCATCATATTTATGTGCTAGATATAAAGTCTTATATGTTGTTTATATTTATAATATGAAAATAAAATTATTAGTAAAGTACTATATCAAATTTACAGAACAAACTTATCTCTCTTAGGCGAATAGTTATAGACAATATTATAATTAAAAATATCCAAAAACTAAAGAATAGTGTTTTTGTGGAGCATAGCAAAAAGAGTAAAACAAGAGCGATAATAGAAGTCTATTAGATTATTAAAACACTAAGTAGAATTTAGATAAAATACAAATTCATTTTTATAAAACAAGGATACTAAAACACTATGGATAATATATATTCACTTAATATCGAAAGAGCAGTTCTAAGCTCAATACTTTTTGACCATGATATTATTGAAGATATTTTAGGTGTTTTAAAACCCAATGATTTTTATCTACCTGCACATCAAAAAGTATTTGCAGTTATGGAAGCTTTAAATCATGCTGATATGCCTATTGATGAGGATTTTATTCGAAAAAGAGTTGATAGTAAAGAGGTAAGTGATTCTATACTTATTGAGATACTTTCAGCAAATCCTATTTCAAATACAATGGCATATGTTAGAGAGATAAAAGATGGTGCAGTTAAAAGAGAGTTAGCATCTTTAGCTACATCTATTAAAAAAATGACTTTAGAGGATGATATAACAGCACTTGAAGCTGTTGATAAGGTTCAAAATGAGCTTTATCATATCACTTCAGATAGTAGTAGTAACGAGCTAAAAGATATGCCATCGATTATTGAGGCTACTAGAGAACATATACGAAAAATGCAAGAGCGAGGTGTTAGTTATCTGACCGGTCAAACTACTGGATTCTATGCCTTAGATAAAAAAACTACAGGTTTTAACCCTGGAGATTTAGTTATTATTGCAGCTAGACCTGCTATGGGTAAGACTGCTATTGTTTTAAATACAACTTTACAAAATCTTGAAAAAGGTGATGGTGTTATTTTCTTTTCATTAGAGATGCCAGAAACTCAACTTATGACAAGACTTCTAAGTGCAAAAACAGGAGTGCCTTTACAAAATGTAAGAAAAGGTGAATTAGACCCAAATCAAGCTAAACAGATTGAAGAAGCTTTTGTATCTCTTAGCAATAAAAAACTTTTTGTAGATGATAATGGTAGTTTAAACATAAATCAACTAAGAGCAAGAGCTAGAAAAATATCACAAAATGAAGAGAACAATATTAAAATCATTATTATCGATTACCTTCAGCTTATGAGTGGAACTGGTGGACAAGATAGACGACTTACTGTTGATGAGATAAGTAGGGGATTAAAGCTACTTGCAAGGGAGCTTGGCGTTCCTATTGTTGCTCTTTCTCAGTTAAACAGGGGATTAGAGGGTCGTCCAGATAAGCGACCAATGTTAAGTGATATTAGGGAGTCTGGTGCTATTGAGCAGGATGCCGATCTTATTATGTTCGTATATCGTGATGATATATATAAAGAAAGAGATGAACAAAGAAAAGAGAAAGAAGCTGCAGATAAAGGTGAAACTTATAAAAGTGCATTTATAGATAAACCTGTTGAAGAGACAGAGATAATTATTGGAAAACAAAGAAATGGTTCAATAGGTACTATAAAGCTTGATTTTCATAAAGAGTTGACAAAGTTTGTTGATAAAGAGAGTCCATATAGTGCACCACCTGAAATCACAAGTTTTGAATCAGTATCAGATGTAGAGATAGAAACTCAAATAGATATTCCAGATGGTATGGTACCTCTTATAGATGATATAAATGTGGATATTCCAGATATATTTTAAAGGCTTAAGTCCTTTAAAACTTGTTCTTTAAATATCTCCAGTTTTCTTAAGTCATTTTTATCTTCAATATTATCCGTTAAGTTATCAATATTTTTTAACATTGGTTGAAACTTCTCTTTAGTTTTCTTTGAAATTTCTTTACCACTTGTAATAACAGTATCTCTTCTTAAAAATTCAATAATCATATCTTTATATCCAAGTAATGCAGCGTACGTTATAGGTAATATATTAAAATTATCTGCAATATTTTGTATATTTCTTTGAACTCCATATACTAGTTTAAGTAACTCAATATTATTACTCCAAACACAAGAGTGAATGATAGTTCTACCCATTTTATCAATAGTGGTATAATCGTGTCTAGTTACCTCTATTAGTTTTCTAAATAATTTTAAATTACAATTATGAAATAGGGCAATTTTAGAATATACTGTTTGACCATGTTTATTAACAGATTTAATATCAGCTTTATTTACTAATAAAAATACTAAGTTTTCTCTAAACTCTGGAAAATATATATCATTTTTAAATGATTTATAAACATACTCATAAAAAATATTATGACCATACTTATTTTTAAGATTTATATCAAGTCCACTATTAATATAAAGCTTACAAGTTTTCATATCTCCATAAATAAATGGAGTAAAAAATAGAGGGTTTCCTGTAGAATCTAAGTAGCTAAAGTCAAAATCTTTTATAAAGATAATTTCTTTTAATATTAACATATACTTTCCATCTATCTTAATAGTATCAACTATATCACTATTTTTGATCTCTTTTTTATTGTGTACATGTAAAATAATATTGTTTAAGACTTCTGGTATGGTTTGACTATGTTTATTTCTAATAGTTGGATCTGATTTATACTGTAAAAGTAAAAGAATTACATCTAAACTATAAATTCCATTTAAAATTGCAATTGCTAATGGTGTATCATGGTTTTTATTTATTTGATTAACATCTACATCATTTTCTAATAAAAAAGCACAACCCTCTACATCATTTTTTCTAATCATATCAAAAAGAACAGTTTCACCATTTTTGTCAATAGCATTTATATCTGAACCATTTTCTAATAATTTATTTGCTACATTTTTTAATTCACTTCTTCTTTGTAACTCACCATTAGTAACTCTTGTAAATGCGTACATAACTTCCATGAGTACAGAACTTTTATCTGCAACATTACTATTTAAATCACACCCTTGCTCAATCGCTACATCAAGCAACTCTTCACCATCTTCACCTCGAAGTGCTGTATGTGTTATAAAGTTGTAACCGTCAGGGTCAGGTATAGTTGGGTTTGCACCATTTTCTAATAATTTTTTAGCAACATTATCATCATCAAGAACTTTTTTATCATTTAAAACTGTTTTCCCATCTGTATCTATATTGTTTAAATCGATATTTTCAATAGTAATTATATCGTCAATCATTTTCGCATCACCATATGCAATTGCATCAAAGATTACATTTCTATTGTTGTTATCTGTTATATTTACATCTATTGCGTTGTCAATTAAAAGTTGAGCAACCTCTTTGTTTCCTAATATAACAGCATCTTGTAAAAGTGACCTACCATTTTCATCTACTTGATTTATATCCATATTGGCATACTTTAAAATAGATTTTATAACAGGTACATTTCCCTTTTCAACTGCTATTCTCATTGTTGATATTCTATTTTTATTTTTTATTGATAAACTTACACCATGTTCTATAAGCCAAGAAGCAGCTTTGTATTTATTATTTTTTAAACATATGTGAAGAAGAGTATTTCCATTTTGATTTACTTCATTTAAATTAACTTTTTTTGATTCTATAATAGAATCAGCAGTTGTAGTACTAAAAGTATCTTTTAATAACTCATTTTCAAGCTTTATAAGAGTGGAGTTTGTATTTTTAAAATATTTACTAATCATAACTTTAATTATATCTAAATTTAGTATAGATTTGATAAAATATGTAAATTTTAAAGGATATTTAATTGGCGAAATATATATTATTTGATACTGAAACAACAGGTGCTAGTAAAGAGGATAAAATCATTCAAATAGGTGGTATGATAATTAGTAGTAAAACTCAAATTGAAGTTTTTGATGAGTTGTGTAGTACTACTTTACCTATTAAAATTGAAGCTATGGAGGTTCATAATATAACTCCTGATTTAATTGAAAATAAACCACCATTTATACAAACAAATTTTTATAATAAATTACTAGAATTAAATAATAAATCAAACTATTTAATTGCACATAATATAAACTTTGATTTATCAATGTTAGAAAAAGAGGGGTTTGTAAATAGTTTTACTTTAATAGATACGTTAAGATGTGCAAAACATTTATATTCAGAATTACCATATCATAGACTACAATACATCAGGTATGCCTTAGAATTATATAAGAATGAACAAGAAGAATCTAAGAATTTAAATATAACTATAAAAGCACATGATGCTATAGGTGATGTTTTAGTTATGAAGCTATTTTTAAGAGATTTAGTTAAACAATGTAGTAAAATATATCCAGATTATAATCCTATGGAAAAATTAGCAGAGCTTACTATAACTCCTGTATTGATAAAAACATTTAAATTTGGAAAATATAAAGGTGAAGAGATAGTATCTGTAGCTTCAAAAGATAGTGGATATTTAAACTGGATGAGATCTAATATGGCTGATTTGGATGAAGATATGAAATACAGTATAGATAAAGCTCTAAACTAATTAAAAAGAAACAACCATAAATTAAACAATATAAAAAGGGTATTTAAAATAATAAAACCCTTTTTATTTATAATAGATAAAAAACTAACAATAATATAAACAATAAAAAACCATAAAGGTGTAAATATATTTTTAACCTCTATATCTAAGTTTATTATTTTTAATAAAATATCATCAAGCAACCAACCTAAATTTATTATATGTAAAAAAGCTGTTATTGGATAAAAAGCTGTAAATAAAACTGTTGCAATAGGGGAATATAACTGTTCAACAGCAGTTGTTCCAAAGAAATAATGGGTAATAGGATTTATCGCAAAATATATCCAAAAATTAAATAAAATAAACTGTATATATTTATTTAAATCTTTAAAATATTTTATAAATAAAAATATATAAAAAACACCAGATACACTAAACCATAAAGATAAAGAAAACAGTAGTTTAGGGAAAATTGCAATAATAATAAGCACAATGATAAATAAAGTTTCAAATGATAAAAGTTTTATATTGTTTCTTAATAAAAATATACCAAATATAAACATTACAAATGCACGTAAAAGTGAAGGGACTAAATCTACAAAAATTAAGTATATAAACATCACTACAATAGTAACTAATAATATATCAAATCGTTTGTTTCTAAAGGGTAAGTATGTCTGATGTATAGGTTTATAAACAATATTTAATATAAAGTATAAAACTAAAGATATAACTCCTAAATGAAAACCAGAAATTGCAATAAGATGAGATACCCCAAACGAAGCAAAAACATCTCTTAATTGAGAGTCAACTGGAATAGCTAGAAATAAGGCTGAATAAAGCGATGATAGATAGTTGTTTTTAGAATTATCATGTTGAGAATAGATATTTTGATATATATTATTTTTAATTGTATTTGTTGTTTGAGTATTTACAATATTAAAGTTTTTTATATAAAAACCTTTAATATAATCAAAAAATTCAATATCTTTGGTGATTAAGTATAAGTTTATGATTTGAAGTTTTTTTAAATTTGTATCTTTTAAAGTTGAAGTAAAACATATAAAGTTTTCTGTTTTTAGTTTTAAAACTTTATAATTTTTTTTATCATATACATTTAAAACTATAGCATCTGTATTAAAAAGCTCCTCTTTTTTAAACTCTTTATAGTTTAGATAATTAAGGTATAAATTAAATAAAAAAATACAGAGAATAAAAAAGAAAAAGTATCCTCTTTCTTTTCTATTTTTAAAGAGAGGTAAAGACTCCATAATATAACTTAAACATTATTATGTAAGAGATGATGTTTGATATAAGTTCATCAATCCATCATAAAAATCTTCACTTTCAAACTCATCAATAACACCTGATGATGTTGATAAGTTTTGATATATTTTTTTCAATAACGACTTTCTTTCAGGATATAAAGCACTTAAGATAATTGATGAAATCTCTTTTCTCATTAAAATTGTTGGAGGTACAATGCCAAGTTTAAATAGTTCCATAATTGAACTATTATGGTATTTTACATGATGATGACTTCCATGTGGACAAGCATTTGTACTAACTAGTGTTGTACACTTATCACAATAAACAAACTCACTCATTATCTCAATCTCTAAATTTATTTTTTCAAGTGTATCAACAATAGATATTAACTTTTTATCTTCCCAGTATGCACCAAGACCTGCATGATTTTGTCCAATTATTAGTTTTGTTGCTCTATAATTTCTTGAAACAATTGCATTTAAAGTTAACTCATTTAATCCACCAAAAATATATGTATTTTCCAAAGGAACTAAAAGGACTCTATCTTTTGGTAAAAAGTTTTCTATAAAATATTGTAATGTTTTATGTCTTGTTTGATAACCCAATTGATCATTTTTATATGGTTTTTGTAAAAATATTATTAGAAGATCACATTTAACTAAAGCTGTACGTATAAGTCTTTCATGAACTCTATGAAATGGTTTACCTGATAATACAACCGATGATATATTTTTTGCATCTAGACTTTTAATAACATTATCTATTTGTTTTATATTATTTTCTATATCATCAAAATCAATGTTACACTCACCACAAACAGCTAATGTACCAAGCCTTTTATATGTATCTCTAACACCTGGATGTTCAGGATTATTTGTTCCATATATTTTTTGAACTCTTTCGTCTTTATTTATAGTAAATACTTCATCAATAATTATATGACCACATACTTTATCATCACAAATAAAAACTAACTTTTCACCTTTTATAGCATTTTGTAGAACTTGGTGGTTTCTTTTTCCTGAAGGTGCTAAAATAAAAGCAAAAGGGAAAATAGAATTTTTAAATTTTGCACTCTTATTTACCTCATTTGCTTCTTTCTCATTCATCAACGCACTAACAGGCTCTAAAAGTCCATCTCTCGCCATAGCTAAAGTTGCTATAGCTTCTTTATCTATATAAAGTAATTTTTCTAAATTTTTCATATTTTAATTCCTATATATAAAATAATATTAATAATCTCTCTTTTTTCTCATTCTCGTAAGCTCTTTTTGAACAGAGATATTTATAGTTTCATCAGGTTCAAAATTTAAAGAGTAGTTTCTATCATCGTAATCAACACTATTTAAAACTATTTTTATAGCTTCCATTCTTGCTTTATGTTTATCATTACTTCTTACAATATTCCAAGGAGCCGATCTTGAGTGTGTTCTTTTTAACATCTCATATTTTTTTTCACTAAACTCATCCCATAAATCTTGTGCTTGTAGATCTACTTCACTTAGTTTCCATTGTTTTAATGGACTTGTTCTTCTACTTTCAAATCTAGTAAATTGTTCATCTTTTGATACACTAAAATAAAGTTTTATTAAAATAATATCTTGTCTTACTAAATCATGTTCAAAGTTAACAACATCCTCCATAAATATCTCATATTGATGATCAGTACAAAACCCAAATACAGGCTCTACCATAGCTCTATTGTACCAACTTCTATCAAATAAAACTACTTCTCCACCTGTTGGGAAATGCTCAATATATTTTTGGAAAAACCATTGACCTTTTTGTGTTTCTGTTGGTTTTCCTAGTGCTACAACTCTATAATGTCTACCATTCATATATCTAGTCATTCTACGAATAGCACCACCTTTTCCACTTGCATCTCTACCTTCAAAAAGGATAATAATCTTTTTATTTGAACTTTCAAGATATTTTTGCATTTTGATAAGTTCAATTTGATACTTTTTCATCTCTTCACTATCATAAATTTTTTGAATACCCTCTTGTAAAAGAGCTAAATCAACATTTTTATAATCACCTAAAAGAGATTTTAAAAAAAGGTTTTCCTCTTTTAGATCATCTATATCACATCTATCATCTTTAGGTATAGATTTTGTTTGTATCTTTTTATTTGATTTAGTTGATGTTGTACTTGATAAACTATTTTTATAATCCTCTAATAAACTATACGCTTTAATATCAGTTAAAGAGTCAACTTTATCATATCCTAATACTTTCATATATCTTTTTTTATTAAGTTGAAATCTAGCAATATATTTTCTACCAAAAGTAGGATGAGCAATTTTTGATTTATATAACCCTGTATATTGTGTTCTTTCAAAGTCACTTAAGTTCATCTATAAAGCCTTTGCAAATGTATTTTGCGCTTCCATTATCTCAATCTCTTTTGAACCACTAACTATAATATCTTGATCTTCATTTGTAGATTTATAAGCTATTTGATTTGGATAGTCAACTCTATTTAAAATATGCTTTATACAGTTGATTCTAGCTTTCTTTTTATTATCACTTCTAACAATTGTCCAAGGAGATGAATCTGTATTTGATGCCATAAGCATAGAAAACTTTGCTATTGTGTATTTATCCCATAACTGCTGAGACTCTTTATCTACTGGGCTTAATTTATATTGTTTAAGTGGATCAGTTTCTCTTTTCGAAAATCTATTACCTTGCTCTTTTTTTGAAACGGAAAAATAAAATTTTAAAAGGATAATACCTGACTTTACAAGCATATCTTCAAATTGAGGAACCTCTCTCAAAAACTCATGATGCTCATCTGATGTACAAAACCCCATTACAGGTTCTACTCCACCTCTGTTGTACCAAGATCTATCAAATAGTACAATTTCTCCAGCAGATGGTAAGTGTTGAGAATATCTTTGAAAATACCATTGAGATTGTTCAGTATCACTTGGTTTTTCTAAGGCAACAACTCTTGCACCCCTAGGGTTTAAATGTTCTGTAATTCTTTTGATTGTTCCACCTTTTCCAGCAGCATCTCTACCTTCAAAAATCATTAATACTTTTAATCCCTTATCTTTTACATGGTTTTGAAACTTTAACAGTTCTATTTGTAATTGAGTAAGTGTTTTTTCATAGTCTAAAGTTTCTTTTTTAACCCAAATTTGGATTTTGTTACCTTTAGTCTTCATCTTTTTTCTTTTTCTATTAAAATTCTTAGTTTTGTGTTTTTCATTTTTATGAGTATCTAGCTCTTCTAAATCTTTAAATTCATCTCTTATAATATCTCTTTTTTTACCCATAATATCCCCTTGATTTAATTTTAAAAAAATAATTGTACACAAAAACTATGTTAAATTTGTGTTAAACTTATTTCTATTATATCAAATGATTCTTACAGCTTGATAACATAAATTTGATTTTTAAGTTGATATTAGATATCCTAGGCTTAATTGTAAAAATTGTACTGGAATAAAATGGCTGAAAATAAAAACTTCTTAAACATAACTGATGATATTAAAAATTTGAAACTTGATAATATTCTTGATAATTTATCATTTTATGATTATCACTGTAAATATTTAAAGAAATTACAAAAAACGGATATTGATAAAGAGGATGTACATTATATAAGTACATATAGTAGCTTTGTTGGTGAAGTTTATGAAAATATTATCTATGAATTGCTATTAAACTATGCAATTTCAAATAAAGATATAACAAAGTTTGTACTAAAAGGTCCTCATCAAAATAACTATCAAAATTTAAAAAATGGATTGATGATAGATATAAATAATCAAATTGTATATAAAGCTGGTTATAAAGATGTTACAGAGTTTGATGCACTGTTTTTTACTGAAGATAGTGTATGTTTTGTAGAGAGTACTATTGTTAAAACAACTACAAGCTTAAGAAAAAGATTAAAAAAGAAAAAAGCTCTTTTAGAGGTTATATTTCCAAATTTAAAAATAAAAGCTTTAATCATATTAAGTGAAGGTGCGATGGGTGTAAATGTATTTCCATCTTATTGTACAGTATGGGTTACAAAACCATTAGTTAATGAAGATTTAATATATGAACTAATACATACAAAAACAACAAAAAATAAAATATTTAAAACACCAAAAAATAAAAAACTGATACATTCAAAAGATATAAATGTTGTTATGTTTAAATATTTTGACACTTTAAATTGGATTTTAAGAAGTAGTAGAAAAAGTAAAAAAGACATTATAGATTTTAAGTTTTTATCTACGAGTAAAATTGCCAGATATTTTGAAATATTCAGTAAATTTTATATAGGTCATATTGATATTGATACTTTTGTTAATTTACTTCAATACTCTAAAATCAGTACAATTAGTGAAGAAATACCTTTAGAGAGTATACAAGATAAACAAATAATTGTAACTATAGAAAAAACAGCAGATAGTTTTAATTTAGTTTATTATTTAAAAATCATTGGTGATAAACTTAAAAGGTTGGATTTTAAAGGGGATATATTATCTATATCAAATAAAGACCCTAAAGGTTTTACTGCTGCAGAGACAAAATATGTAAAATTTCTATTTGAAAAATCATATAAACTATCTTTAGATGATATAAAATATATTGAAAAAACAAAAAAACTGTATAAATAAAAAACCAATATATATAGCATCAAATAAAGAGATTGATGGTATATATAATCTAAACTTACTTACAATAAACTACAAAAATATTGATATAGATTTAACAAAATATGATGCTTTAATATTCACTTCTAAAAATGGTGTAAACTCATTTTCTAACTCAAAACTACAATGGAAAGATATTGATTCTTTTGCAATTTCTAAAGTAACAGCTAATGCACTTAAAAAATCTAACTCAAAACTTGTATATGAAGGTATATCTGGTCATGGTGATGATTTTGCAAAAGAACTAATTATCTATTTAAAAGATAAAAAAACTTTATATATAAGACCTAAGAAAGTTGTTTCTAATATTAAAAATATACTTAAAGAAAATGATATAATTTGTGATGAAATTATCACTTATGAGACAGGATGTAGAAAAATATTAAATATTAAAAAATTAGAAAAAAATTCAATAATTATATTCACCTCTCCATCAACAATAGATTGTTTCTTTAAGAATTATAATTGGGATGATAGCTATACTGCAATAGCTATTGGAGATACTACTGCATCATACTTTCCAAAAGATAAAAATATAGTTATTTCTAAGCTTCAAACAATAGAATCTTGTGTTCAAATAGCAAAAACTTTGTAATAAAAATTTAATAATATATTAGCTACAATATATATATTCTAGATGGTACGGGATTTACCATTTTTTTGGGTCCGATACTGTTTTTATACGGTTGATTGTAACTATGATGGTGTGTAGCATAAACACTTAGTGTGGTTGTTGCTCCTGAAATCATATTCTTGATTGTAGCACTTTGGCTTTTAGGGCCGCCTTTTGGTTATCGGCTATCTGGAATTATATAATATTATCAAACAATTTAAAGGTAAAATCAAATGAATATTTTAATACTTGGAAGTGGTGGTAGAGAATACTCTATTGGTTTAGCACTAACAAAAGAAGAAGAACAACATAATATAACTTTTTGCCCAGGAAATGGAGCAACTGACCAACTAGGTCAAAATATAAATATAAAAGATTATAATGAATTAGCAATTTGGGCAAAACAAAATAATATAGATTTAACAATTGTAGGACCTGAAGCACCTTTAGTTGATGGTGTTGTAGATATTTTTAAAGAAAATGCTTTAACTATTTTTGGACCATCAGCTAAAGCTGCACAGTTAGAGGGTAGTAAAGTGTATATGAAAAATATACTTAAAAAATATAATATACCAACAGCAGCATTTATAGAAACACAATCGGTAAAAGAGGCAAATAATTTTATTGATACTATGACAAAAACACCAATAGTTGTAAAAGCTGACGGACTTTGTGGTGGGAAAGGTGTTATTATCGCTTTATCAAAAGATGAAGCTAAAGATGCAGTAAGAGATATGCTAAGTGGTGAAAGCTTTGGTGATGCTGGAAATGCAGTAATTGTTGAAGAGTATTTAGATGGTTATGAACTTTCTATTTTTGCTATTTGTGATGGTGATAACTATGTAGTTTTACCAGCTGCACAAGACCATAAAAGAATAGGGGATGGTGATACTGGACCAAATACAGGTGGAATGGGTGCATATGCTCCAACACCATTAGTAAACGATGATATTTATCAAAAAGTTGAAGATAGAGTTATTAAACCAACTTTAGAGGGTATGAAAAAAGAGGGTGCTCCTTTTGAAGGTGTCCTTTTTATAGGTGTAATGGTTGTTGATGGTGAACCAATTATATTAGAGTACAATGTAAGATTTGGTGATCCTGAGTGTGAGATACTTATGCCTCTTATGGAGTCACCAGTTAGTGAATTATTTTATAAAGGTGCTACAAAACAACTTGATAAGTTTGATTTAAAAATGAAAAATGAATTTGGTGTTGCTGTTGTAATGGCAAGTAAAAACTACCCATATAGCAGTAGTGAACCAGCACAAATCATAGTTGATGATATACATGATGAAGAATTACTTGAAAATTCGCATATATCTTATGCAGGTGTAACTAAAGAAGATGATTTATTATTTGCAACAGGTGGAAGAGTTCTTTTATGTGTAGGATTTGGTAAAGATATAGAAACAGCTAGAAATAGAGCTTATGCACTTTGTGGACAAGTTCATTTTGCAGGTAAAAAGATTAGAACAGATATTGCATATCAAGCTTTAAAATAGGTTGATACTGAATGGATACAGAAAACCTACAACTAGCATCAACTAAATCTAGACTAATAGCTTTTGTTATTGATGATTTATCTATAACATTGGTAGTTTTTTTACTGTTATGGGATAAAATTAACTTAGCAAATGGTGACTTAGTGTCAATTATGATTATTATGAATGAAGCATTTCTTCAAATAATAACATTAAAGTTTTTATATCAAACTTTCTTTATATGGTATTATGGAGCAACCATTGGAAAGATTGTTACCAAAATAAAAGTTATAGATTTCGATAACTTTGGGAAAGTAAGTTTAGTTAACTCTGCTATTAGAGCATTTGGTAGAATTATTAGTGAGTCGATATTTTATATTGGTTTTTTAATCGCTTTTTATACTAAGTCAAGACAAACATTACATGATAAATTTGGTAAAACATTGGTTGTAAATGTATAGGTTTTCTTATTTAATAGTATCTTTATTTTTATTTATAACAGTAGTGAATGGTAAAACTTTTTCTGAAGATGATTATCTTCAAATAGTTTCTAAAAACTTAGAAATTAAAGATGATGTTGTTTTAGCACAAGGGGATGTTTTAGTTTATTCTCCTGATTATTATATAACAGCGAAACGTTTGATTTATGATAAAGTAAATGGAACACTAGAACTTTTTGATGATGTAAGTATTATTAAAGAGAATAAAGAGATTGTATATTCACAATACGTCTTTATGAATAAAAAAGAGGATGTAAATAATTTTAAACCTATTTTACTATTTGAAAATAGTGAGAAAATTTGGTTTAATTCCGAAGATGCTAGAAGTAAAAATGATTTATATGATTTAAAAGACTCTACATTATCTAGTTGTGATTGTGATGATCCTGATTGGAGTATTGGTTTTACATCAGGTGATCATAATACAACAGATAAGTGGATAAATACATACAATACAACTTTATATATTCAAGATATACCTATACTATATACTCCATATTATGGTTTTTCTACTGATAAAACAAGAAGAACAGGTCTACTTAGACCAACGATTGGTTGGTCGTCAAAAGAGGGCTTTTTATATGCTCAGCCTCTCTTTATAGCACCAGCATCTAATTATGATTTTGAATATATACCTAGTATTAAAACATTAAGAGGTCATGGTAATGAGTTAAAGTTTAGATATGCTGATTCATTATATTCAATGTTAGAGATTCAAGCTGGATATTTTAAAGAAAAAAGTAAATACAAAAATGAATATTTATTAAAAAATGATAAACATTATGGTTGGAATTTAGGCTATAACAGAACTAAAATATTTTCTAATGAAGAAAGTACAGATGGATTATTGATTAAGCTTAGTTCTATGAATGATGTAGATTATATTAATACTAAGTATGGTAGTAATAATATGGATTACAAAGATAGATATTTAGAATCTAAAATAAACTATTATTACAATACTAATAATTACTTTGCAGGATTAGATATGAAGTATTATGATGATATTACTTTAGATAATAATAATGAAACTCTTCAAAGTATACCTCTTATCAATATTCATAAATACTCAAATAATTTATTTTTTAATAAGTTAAGTTATTCAACAGATTTTAAATTTTCAAGAAAAACTAGAGATGATGGTGTCAGTGCAAACACTACAGATATAAATGTACCAATTACATATCATACAACTTTTTTTGATGATTATTTAAACCTTTTATTGAGTGAGCAGATATATTTTACAAATATTAAGTACTCAAGTAGTGGTGCAAATGAATATGAAGGTGCAAATTATGGAAGAAATAGTCATATTGTATCTTTATATACAGATTTATTAAAAGAGTATGATAGTTATTTACATACTCTTAAGTTTAGTAGTACATATACTTATGCAAATGAGTTTTTACAAAAAGGTGATATTTATGGAATATCAAATGATGATGTAGCAATAGATGATTTTGCGATAACTGAAACTAATAGAAACTTATCTATTGGTTTTGATCAATCATTTTATAATAAAGAAACATTATCTCAAATTATTAATCATAGAATTAAACAATCATTTATTTATAATACAATAAATGGAAACTATGAAAAAAGTGATTTTGAAAATGATTTAACATATTTTTATGATTATGGTTCTTTATCTAATAGAATTTTATATAATCATGATTTAAATAAAATAATAAACTCTTCAAGTAATTTTAAATTTACAAATGAGGGTTATTTCTTTAATTTATATCATACATATACAAAAGACACATCAACATTAGAAAACCAAAAAAGTATAACTTATGAACTTGGTATGGATTTTAATAAATACTATAAAGCTTCTTATCGAGAAGAGTTTGATATAACATCTAATATTAGTAAAAAAAGAGAGTATGTATTTAATATTAATAAAAAATGTTGGGCGTTAAACTTAAAACTTATTGATTCTCTGGTTGCCACAAATACTACAGATAACAGTGTATTAAGACAAAATATATTTTATATTCAATTAAATTTAAAACAATTATTTGTATTAGATCAAGAGTATAAATTTAAAGAAAGGTCTGAGTAGTTGTTAATTAAAAAAAGAATTTTCAAAGATAGAGAAGATGCAGCCAATAAACTATTGGATGTTCTTCCTATTAAAGAGATGTTACAAGAGGATTGGATTATATTAGGAACTTCTGCTGGTGCTGTTCCTATTGCTTTAATCATTGCAAAAGCTTTAAATGCACAGTTTGATTTTTTATTTACAGAGAAAATTTTTACACCAAATAACAGTGAGTGTGAAATTGCAATAATAACAGAAACTGGTGAAATTGTTATACATGAAGAACTTATGAAATCTTTTTCACTAAATTTAGAAGATATTTATAAGATAATAGATACTAAATATGAAAATGAACTAAAGTCATATAAAGCTAAATACCGTAAATCTTTAGATATAATTGATTTATCAAATAAAAATGTATTATTAATCGATGAGGGATTGAATACAGGACTTACAATGATGGCATGTATAAAGTCTGTTATAAATATGAAAGCAAAATCAATTTGTGTTGCTGTACCAGTATTGCCAGAGGTTACAATACACGATATTGAAACGATTGCTGATGATTTATACTATATAGATGCTCCAGCCCATTTTGTATCTATAGATTTTTATTATGAAGATTTAAAAAAAATAACTTTAGATGAAATAAATATATTAAAAGGAAAATAATGTCAACAACATGTGAATTAGAAATAAATAATAATAAAGAGATTTTTGAGTTTGATAAAGTTGCTAAGCAAAGTAATGGATCAGTACTATTAACTGTAGGGAAAACGGTACTAATGGCAACAGTAGTATCAGAGTTTGATAATCCTGTTAGCGAAGACTTTACACCACTTACTGTACAGTATATTGAAAAAAACTATGCCGCTGCTAAATTTGCTGGTGGTTTTATGAAAAGAGAAGGTAAGTCTAGTGACTTTGAAACGTTAACATCAAGAGTTATTGATAGAAGTTTAAGACCTTTATTTCCAAAAGGTTATGTATACCCTACAACAATAACAGTTATGGTATTAAGTGTTGATACTAATGCTGATTTACAAGTTTTAGCTTTAAATGCAGCATCAGCAGCTTTATATGTATCTGATATCCCTGTATCTAAATCTGTTTGTGCTACAAGAATTGCTAAAATTGGTGATAGTTTAGTTATTAACCCAACATTATCTCAAATGACTGAATCAACATTAGATTTATTTATTGCAGGTAGTTCAAGTGAACTATTAATGATTGAGATGAAAGCTATATCTTCTCAAGATATGATAGAGGTAGATTTAGAAAGTTTTACTAAAGTTCATAATATAAATGATATTAGTGAGAATGATCTTGTTGATGCTATTGAATTAGCTTCAAATACAATATTTACAACAAATACTACATATGAGAAGAGTTTTGAATTTGCTTGTGTTGAAGTTGCAGAAGTTGAATTGATGTCAATACAAATTGACAAATCAATTATAGATTATGTAAAAGATAATTATTCAGATAATATTAAAGATGCTATAAAAACTATGGCAAAAAAAGAGAGAACAAGTGTATTAAAAGATATTGCTAAAATAATATCTAATGATGAGCACTGTTCAAAAGAGGAAATATCTCTAGATATATTAAAAACTACAGTAGAACTAGTTAAAAAAGATATTGTTCGTTCAATGATTGTAGATGAAAAAGTAAGAGCAGATGGAAGAGGTCCTCGTGATGTAAGACCCATATCAATTGAGACAAATATTTTACCATCAGCACATAGTAGTTGTTTATTTACTAGAGGTGAAACACAGAGTTTAGTTGTTGCAACTCTAGGTGGAAATAAAGATGCTCAAATGTTTGAAAGACTTACAACTAAAGGGACACAAAATGAAAACTTTATGGTTCATTATAACTTCCCTGGATTTAGTGTTGGTGAAGCAAAACCAATTTTTGGGGTAAGTAGAAGAGAATTAGGACATGGAAATCTTGCAAAAAGAGCTTTAGAGTCTTCTATTGATAAAGATTATAATGATACTATAAGATTGGTATCTGAAATTTTTGAATCAAATGGTTCATCTTCAATGGCTACAGTATGTGGTGGTTCTCTAGCACTTAAAGCTGCAGGTATTCCTATATCTTCACTAATTGCAGGTGTTGCTATGGGTGGTGTATTTGAAGGTGATAAATACACAGTTTTAACTGATATTATGGGTTTAGAGGATCATGACGGTGATATGGACTTTAAAGTTACAGGTACTTCTGATGGTATTACTGCACTTCAAATGGATATTAAGCTTGGTGGAATTGAATTATGTGTATTAAAAGAGGCTTTAGAACAAGCAAAAGAGGGTAGAGTTCATATCTTAAAACTTATGGAAGTAGCTGCTCAAAATATTATTCCAAGTGATGCATTACCTTTAGTTGAACAATTTAATATTGATCCAACAAAGATAATGGCTGTTATTGGAAAAGCTGGTTCAGTTATAAAAGAGATAATTGAGAAGTTTGGAGTTTCTATTGATTTAGATAGAGATAGCGGTGGTGTTAAAATTTCAGGTGATAATAAAGCAAATGTTTTAGATGCTGCTGAACATATTAAAAATATATCTTCAAATGCTAAATCATTTCAAAAAAGAGAAACTATCAATTTTGAAAAACTTTATGAAATAGACCAAGTTTTAGATGGAAAAGTTGTTAGACTTGCAGATTTTGGTGCATTTATAGAATTACCAAAAGGTGGTGAAGGTTTACTTCATATTTCTAAAATTTCTAAAAAAAGAGTTTCTAAAGTAAGTGATGTATTAAGTGAAAATGATGTAGTTAGTGTTAAAGTACTTAAAGTTAGTAAAGATAGAATTGAACTTATTTCATCAACTTTATAGTTGATTTTTTTAGATTACTTTAAACTATATTTAGTTATAGTTTGTTTATATAGTTTATTGTAAATTCATTTGAAGGGAATATAAATGAAATTATTAATTGTAGATGATTCTACTATGTTAAGAGATATGTTATCTTATGCACTTAACGATGGTGGATACAATGATGTTACTGAAGGCGTTGATGGTGTTGATGGTTTAGAAAAAGCTAGAACTACAACATTTGATTTAGTTATTACTGATGTTAATATGCCTAATATGGATGGGTTAACTCTAGTAGATGAACTTAGAAAATTACCACAGTATTCTAAGACACCAATTTTAGTGTTAACTACTGAAAGAAGTGATGAGATGAAGTCTAAAGGTAAAGCTGCAGGAGCAACTGGTTGGATTGTTAAACCATTTGTCCCAGATCAGTTATTAAAAGCTGTAAATATAGTACTTAGTAAAAATAGTTAGAATAATTAAAAAGGTTTAAAAATGTCTGGATTTGATATATCAATGTATAGGGATATGTTCGTAGAGGAAGCTGAAGAGCTTTTTGAATCTGCGGATAATGTGTTACTTGAAGCAGAAAGAAATGGAAGTTTAACTGATGATGAAATGGGTCAACTGTTTAGAGATGTTCATACATTAAAAGGTAGTGGTGCCTCTGTTGAACTTTCATACTTTGCAGAATTTACTCATGATGTTGAAAACATGATGGATAAACTAAGAAATCATCAAATTGAATTTATACCTGAAATGGCCGGAACACTTATTGATGGTTTAGATGTAATGAAAGAGATCTTACAGCTAGAATGTGATGGTGAGATTGAAAGAGATACTTTTACAGAGATGACAGCTGACTTGCTTGTTATAATTAGATCTTATATCAATGGAGGTTCTGCTCAAGCAACACCAGCTAAAACTTCAGCACCTGAATCTGTAGAAAGTGCACCTGCTGTTGTTGAAGCGCCAGCTGCACCAACTATTTCAAGTGGTTCTTGGGGATTTTTTGCAGAAGAATCTACTTCAAATGCTGATTCTTCAGCTATCGATTCAGATGAAAACTTTGGTTTCTTTGATGATATGGATACTATAAAACCAGATGCTACTATTAAAGTTGAAGATGCTACTGTTGCAAAAGAGCCTGAAGTAGTTGAGTCAAAACCTGAAGCAAAAATAGCTGAAGAAAAACCTAAAAAAGAAGCACCTAAAAAAGAAGCACCAACTTCTAAAAAAGCAGTAACAAGTACAATTAGAGTAAATTTAGATAAGATTGATTTACTTATGAATAATGTTGGTGATTTAGTTATTACTAATGCTATGCTTACTCAATTTAGTGCAACAATAGAAAATCATAAAGTAAGAACTTCTGTTTTAGAAAGATTGGATCTTCTTGAAAGACATATTAGAGAGATGCAAGATTCTATTATGAGTATAAGAATGGTTCCAATGGAGTCAATATATTCTAAGTTTCCAAAAGTTGTTAGAGATATATCTAAAAAACTTGGTAAAAAAATTGAATTTAAACATGAAGGTGACACTGTTGAAATTGATAAGGCTATGATTGAGGGATTAACAGATCCTTTAATGCATATTATTAGAAATTCACTAGATCATGGTTTAGAGATGCCTGAAGATAGACTAGCATCTGGAAAATCAGAAACTGGAACTATTACAATTGCAGCAGAGCAAGCAAATGGTCAAATGATTATTACTATTGAAGATGATGGTAAAGGTATTGACTTTAACAAAGTTGCTAAAAAATCATTAGACAATGGTATCATTGATGATCATCAAATGGATACAATGACAGATAATGAAAAAGCGATGTTAATTTTTGGAGCAGGTGTAAGTACTGCTGATGAGATTACAGATATATCTGGACGTGGTGTTGGTATGGATGTTGTTAAAACAAATATCTCTAAACTCGGTGGTCTTATCAAGCTTGATACTGCAATTGGAGTTGGAACAACAATTACAATTATGCTTCCTCTTACTCTTGCTATTCTTGATGGTCTTGATATTGCTGTTGGTGATATTAAATATATTTTACCATTAAGTTCAATTGTTGAGTCTTTACAACCAACATCAGAAATGATTAAGAAAATTGGTGATGGAACACAAGATCTTCTTATGTTAAGAGAAGAGTTTATACCTGTAGTTAGATTACACCACTTATTTAATATTAAATCTAAACATACAAAATTAGAAGAGGGTATGTTAATTGTTGTTAAATCTGGTACTTTAAAAATAGCTATGTTTATTGATGAATTTTTACATCAACATCAAGTTGTTGTTAAGCCTTTGGATAAAAACTTTAGAAGTGTTGAGGGTATTGGTGCTGCAACAGTTCGAGGTGATGGTAGTATTGGTCTAATTTTAGATGTTATGGGTATTATTGAAGCTCAAAAAAAATCTGAACAAACTAACCTTCATACAAAAGAAGATAAATTGGCAGCTTCTTAATTATTTATGAGCGAAACAAAACAATTACATGATAAGGTAAAATCTATTCTTTATTCTCTAACTGGTATAACACTGACAGAGAATAAAGATATTATGATTACTAATAGATTAGATAAACTTAAACGAAATACTAAAACAAATGGCTCAGTAAATGAACTATTAGATAGAATTGCTAATGGTGAGTTTACAACTGAGTTTATAAATACTTTTACCACTAATAAAACTCATTTTTTTAGAGAAGATTTTCATTTTCAAGATTTAAAAGATAGAGTTGTTCCAGAATTCCATAAAAATAATCAAGAGATTAAAATGTATTGTTCAGCTGCTTCAACAGGAGAAGAACCATACTCAATGGCTATTACTGCTAAAGAAGTTAGTTCAAATATTAAAGCTTCAATTATTGCTACGGATATAGATACTGAAGTGTTACAAAATGGAGCAAATGGAATTTATAGATTCCAAAAAAGCTCAAAAGAGTTTCCTGAATGGATTAAACCACAGAAATATTTTAAAAAAAGGGTTCAAAAAAATCTTGCTGGTGATGAAATACTAATTAAAGCAAATGATGATTTGAAAAGAATGATTACTTTTGCGCAGATGAACTTAAATGATGAAGTTTATCCTTTTGAAACTCACCAGTTTGATGTTGTTTTTTGTAGAAATGTTTTAATATATTTTTCAGTTGAAGATCAAAATAAAATATTAAAAAAACTTTTTAGACTTTTAAAGATTGGTGGTACTTTATATATAGGACACTCTGAAAATCCACATGATTTAATTAATTATGTAAAAAGAGTAGGTCAAAATATATTTGTAAAGATTAAGGATATTTAGTGGTTATTATAGGGCATAAGGATGGTAGTATTCAAAGAATCCCTTATTCAAAAATCACGCAAGTTGTTAAAGGTATGCCTACTCATACTATTATTGGTGGTGAATTTGCTGTTGTAAGTGATACTGAAAATATTGGATTTAAAACACTTTTAGGTTCATGTGTTGCAATAATGTTTTATGATAAAACAAAACAGATAAAAGGTATGAATCACTTTTTATTACCAGCAACTGATAACTCAAATGAAGATATGAAATATGGTTTATATTCTGTTGAAGCTATGTTAAATGAGATGTATAAACTAGGGTGTAGAAAAGAGAATATGGCTGCTAAAATTTCTGGTGGGGCTGATATTATGAATATAGGGTCTACATCAAAAAGTATAGGTCATAGAAATGTGGAATTTGCGCATACCTTTTGTCAATCAGAAAGATTTAGAATTTTATCTGATCATACAAGAGGAAATCAAGGACGAGTAATACTAATGGGTGAACGTTTTGAAACATTTATTAAAAATGTTGATAATAATAATACATCTACAGAAGTTGCAACTTCAGAGAAAAGGTTACAAAGAGAATTATCTATACGTAAACCAGCTATATCTGAATATGTTAGCGGTACAGGTATTTTCGGTAAAGAAGATAAAAAAGAGGAAACCATGGAGATGGAATTCTTTTAAAATTTAGGATATATTATTATGTATACAGTTATTGTAATTGATGATTCTGTTTCTATGCGAAAAGTTATTAAAGATATAATTAATTCTATTGATGATTTTGAAGTTGTTGATACAGCTATTGATGCTTTTGAAGCAAGAGAAAAAATAAAACTACTAGAACCAGACTTAGTTACTGTAGATATAAATATGCCAAAAATGGATGGTGTTACATTTCTTAGAAATCTAATGAGACTTCATCCTATGCCAGCAGTTGTTGTATCTGGAGAAAGTGTAAGAGGTAATGATATATTTGATGATGGTGCAGTTGGTTTTGTACCAAAACCATCATTAGGCGAATCTATGAGTGTATTTCATAACAGACTAAAAGAAACTTTAATGAGTTTAACTTTTTTATTAGATAAATATACATTGAAAAAACCAAAACCTATTAAACCAATTGCACAGCAAGTAAAAAAAGTAGATCTTTCTGGTGGATTAGTTGAAAAGAAAGTTCACCCGGATGAAGTATTTAAAAGTATGCCCGCACATTTACCAGGAGCTAAAATAATTGGGATAGGGTCATCAACTGGTGGCGTTGAATCTTTACTCAAAGTATTTAAAAAACTACCATCAGGATTACCCCCTATAGTTATAACACAACATATCCCTTATGGTTTTTCAAGTTCATTTGCACAAAGACTTAATGATCATTCGGCGATTAATGTATCTGAGGTACAAGGTGACACTGTTTTAGAAAATGGTAATGCTTATTTAGCACCTGGAAATATGCACTTAATAGTAGAAAAAAAATCTAATAATTATATTGGTAAACTTTTAGATATTACAAAAGTAAGTCGTCATAAACCTTCAGTTGATATGATGTTTAGAAGTTTAAATAATAGTGCAGGTGGAGGAGCTATGGCTATTATGATGACTGGTATGGGTGATGATGGTACCATTGCAATGAAAGAACTATATAGCAACAATGCATATACAGTTGCACAAAATGAAGAAAGTTGTGTAGTATTTGGTATGCCCCAACAAGCAATAAAAGCAGGAGCTATTAAAGATATTTGCCATCTTGATGAGATTGCTCAATATATAGTTGAATTTTCTACCGGAAAAAGGAGATAATAGAAATCATATATGAAATTTAATCTTAAACTTTTAGCTGCACCTTTTATAATATTACTATCATTGTTTTATATAAGTTTTATATTTTCATCTGAAATAGATAGATTAAAAAAAGAGATTGATAATACTTATTTTGGTAATTTTGTACCTGTACATAAACTACATGTAATTTTGGAAAAATATAATGAAATTATATATGATGATTTAACAGTTGTATATAATAAAAAAACTATTAAAAAGAATTGGGACTATTATAACTCTCAATATAAAACTATTAAAGAGCGTAAAATAGTTGAAAAAATTGATAAGTTAATATTGAAATCATTTAATAATAATAGTGAAAATTACTATAAATTTGTAATTCAACAAATTAATTTATTAATTGAACATGAAATTTATTCTGCATCTATGCAAAGGAAAAGTTTTCTTGAAGAGTATAATAATATTAACAAATATCTAGTTTATAATCAAATATTTATACTAGTTTTTATTTTAATATTTATAACATTAATTATAATTAATACAATGAAAAATAATAAAAAACAAGAATATTTAATTGAAAAGTATAAACAAGATTCAATTACTGATGGATTAACAAAACTTTATAATAGAAAATATTTTGATACTTTGTTTGATGATATTACAAATATTAGTTCTCAAAATGCTTGGTTAAGTGCATTTATAATGATTGATATTGACTTTTTTAAACAGTTTAATGATACTTATGGTCATGATGATGGTGATACTGCACTAAAAAAAGTATCTAAAGCATTAAATAGTACATTTCAAGGTGAATATGAATATACATTTAGACTAGGTGGAGAAGAGTTTGGAGTACTTATTTTTGATACAAATCTTCAATCTTTACAAGCTAAGCTAGATATATTGCAAGTTAATATAAAAAACTTAACTATTCCACATAGTGCTAGTGCGACAAATTTTTTAACTATATCTATGGGTGTTGTTATTATAAACAACGAATCATATAAAAGTTCTATTAAAGAACTTTATAAATTAGCGGATGAAAAACTTTATCACTCTAAAGAAAACGGAAGGAATCAATACACAATATGACATTTTTATTTAATAAGAACAATCATTTTAATTTAGCTAATATAGTTACATTTTTTAATATAGCTTCAGGTATTTTAGCAATATATTTTATTACTCATGGGGAGTTTTTTGGCGCAGCTTTATTTGCATGGCTTGCAGGTGCATTTGATATAATTGATGGAAAAATTGCAAGAAAATATAATCTATCAACTGAGTTTGGTGTACAACTAGATTCGTTTGGTGATTTTTTATCATTTGTAATAGTTCCAGTAATGTTTATATTTTTTGGAGTAATTGATGGAAAAGAGATACACTTTTTAAATACAGCATTTGTGGCATTTGCTTTTATTTATTATGTTATATCTGGTTTACGTAGATTAATTCAGTTTAATATTAATACTGATGCAGGAACCGTAAGTAAACATTTTACTGGTGTACCAACACCATTGGGTGCAATTCTATTATGGATAGTTTATCTTGGTTGGATTTATGAGCTTATACCAAATGAAAATATTGTATTAGGACTAATGATTCTAGTTGGATATTTATTAAATTCAAAAGTTAAAATACCACACCCTTAATAGATAAGGGTGATTAATTATCATAAAACTTTATTGAGTTAATAGTCTAATTGTATGAGATGTAGATGGACTGGCATGAGAAGTTACAATTGATCCAACGGTATTATTTACGTTATTACTAGTAAAATCTGCACTCTCTTTTCCAAAATTTATCTCTTTAAAAGGAGAATTTTCTTGACTTGTTTGTCTCTCCTGAACAATAGTACTTTTAACCTCATTAATAGCTTCATCAGATGAAGTATTTGTAGTAGTTTTCATTGATTCAAGTAGCATCATTTTACTTTGAGTTGCTTCCATAATATCTGATGGACTCAAAGGTTTTGATCCTAAAATACCATCAAAGAAAGCTGTACTATCTGCTGAATCTTGATCAAGTACCAATTGATTAAAATCAATTTTATTAGAATTACTATTAAAATTGTCCATTAAACTCTTTATTGTTGGTTGAACAGTATCTAATAGTTCAGGTGAACTAGAGTTTTGAATACTTATATTAATCTCATTAACTATATTTATCTGATTGTTAATATTTGATTGTATACTTTGTAAATCAGATACTCTATTAATTGTACTAGTTAACTTATCGCTAAATGCACTTTGACTATCTGTATCAATCTGTGTATTCAAGTTTAACTTTGTACTACTTTTTTCTAACTCAACTTTTACATCATTATTAACCAAATTCTCCGGATTTATAATATTTATACTAGCCATATTTACATTTGACATTTGTAAAGGTTCCATATTTCCTCCTTTGTATTATTTTTGTAATACAATTATACACCAGTTTTAGTATTACTTTTCTTAAGATTTGTTTAACTTTTGAAATTTAATAAAATTTAACCTTATTTTAACAAAACTAATTGTAGTAAATTAATAATATGCTCTCATATATATTTAATAATAGTTTCGATAAAATCCAAATATTTTAGAAAAAAGAAGAGTATATTTATGAAACAAAAAATAGACAATCAATTAACAGGTTCACAAATTGTTATAGAAGCATTACATAGAGAAAATACAGAAGTTGTATTTGGTTACCCTGGTGGTGCTATTATGAATGTATATGATGAAATATATAAACAAGAACATTTTCAACACATTTTAACAAAACATGAACAAGCGGCAGTTCACGCTGCAGATGCGTATGCAAGATCAACTGGAAAAGTTGGTGTAGCAATAGTTACTTCAGGTCCAGGTTTTACAAATGCAGTTACAGGAATAGCAACTGCTTACACTGATTCTATACCAATGGTTGTAATAAGTGGTCAAGTACCAACAGCGGTTATTGGTACTGATGCGTTTCAAGAGATTGATGCTGTTGGTATTAGTAGATCTTGTACTAAACATAACTTTTTAGTTAGTGATGTAAAAGATTTAACTAGAGTTATGAAACTTGCATTTTATTTAGCAAGAAGTGGAAGACCAGGTCCAGTTCATATTGACTTACCTAAAGATGTATCTGCTAATCTTGCTGATTTCAACTATGAACAAGAGTTTGATTTACCAACATACAAGCCAACTACAAAAGGTAATGTAAGACAAATTAAAGCTGCTTTACAACATATTAGTGAAGCAAAAAGACCATTACTTTATGTTGGTGGTGGAGCTGTTTTATCAAACTGTTATGAAGATATTAGAGAGTTTGCACATCAATCAAAAATACCAGTTGTTGAAACTTTAATGGCGCGTGGTGTTATGAGAAGTGATGATGAATATTTATTTGGTATGTTAGGTATGCATGGAGAATATGCTGCAAATATGGCTATGAGTCAAACAGATATGATTATTTGTTTGGGTGCTAGGTTTGATGATAGGGTTACAGGTAGACTTGATGTATTTGCTAAAAAAGCACATGTAGTTCATGTAGATATAGATCCAGCTTCAATAGCAAAGATAGTTAAACCAAACTATCCTATTGTTGGTGACTTAGGTATTGTTATGAAACAAATCTTAGAGCATACTAAAGATTTTGATTTTAATGATTATTCAGATTGGCATAATACTTTAAAGAAATATAGAAAAAAACACCCTTTAAGATTTATAGAAAATGAAGAGGGAGATAGACTTAAACCTCAGTGGGCTATTAAAAGAGTAGGGGAGTTACTTGGAGACAAAGCTTTAATCTCTACAGATGTTGGTCAACATCAGATGTGGACAGCACAATTTTATCCATTTAATTACCCAAGACAATTTATGACTAGTGGTGGATTGGGTACTATGGGTGTTGGACTTCCATATGCAATGGGTGTAAAAAGAGCTCATCCAGATAAAATATCTGTAAACTTTACAGGTGATGGATCTATTATGATGAATATTCAAGAGATTATCACTTGTACACAATATAATTTACCACATATTAATATTATACTTAATAATAACTATTTAGGTATGGTAAGACAATGGCAAACTAGATTTTATGATGATAGATTGGCTGAAACTGTTTTAGATACACAAGCTGATTTTAAAATGCTTGCTGAGTCTATGGGTGGTGTTGGATATAAAGTTCATACAAAAGAGGAGTTTGACAAAGCTCTTGAAGATGCTGTTGCTTCAAATAAAACAGCTATGATAGAAGTTATTGTTGATAGAAGAGAAGAGGTTTTACCAATGGTACCAAATGGTCATGCATTGAATGAGATGTTATTACTTGAAAATTTAGGAGATAAATAATGGGTACTTTTAAAGATTTTTATAATAGTGAAGAAAAAAGAGAAGTTTTATCAGTAATCGTTGTAAATAAAGATTCTGTTTTAAGTAGAATTGTTGATCTGTTTTCAGCTCGTGGTTATAATATAGATAGCTTAACAGTTGCACCTATTCCAAATAGTCAATATTCAAGAATTACAATTGTTACTTTTGGAAAAACTAGAACAATTGATCAAATTGTTAAGCAGTTAAATAAGTTAATTCCTGTATTTAAAGTTATGGAACATAAAGATGTTATTGAAAAAGATACAGTTTTAGTTAAAATTCCATTGGATCAAAGTTTGAGTGATGTTGATGTTTTAGCACGTGCTTATAATGGTGCTATTATGAATGTAACATCAGATGCAATAGTTATATCTGCAACAGATGAACCAAAAAGAATTTCTAACTTTATAAAAGTTATTGAAAAATACAAACCAATCGAGATTGTTCGAAGTGGTGTTGTAGCTATGGAAAGATAGAAACATTATATGAAATTAATTGATATTGCTAATGAATTAAATATTGAAGTTAGTATTGATATTGATGTAATTGGTCTAAATACTTTAAAAGATGCTTCACAAAATGAGATAACTTTTTTAGAAAATAAAAAATATTTATCTCAACTTAAAGAGACTAAAGCAGGTGCAGTTTTTGTAACTAAAGAGTTTAAAAATCTTGTACCTAAAGATACTATCGCTTTAGTTTGTGATAATCCATATTTAAACTTAGCAAAAGCAAGTAAATATTTTGCTCCTGTTGTTGTTGAAATAAGTGGAGAAGAGCCTAAAATTGGTTTAAACTGTACAATAATGCCAAATGTAAATATAGGATTAAATACAACAATTGGAGCTAACTGTACATTAATGGCAGGTGCTTTTATAGGTGATAATGTAACTATTGGAAATAACTGTATCATTTACCCAAATGTAACTATCTATAGAGATTGTATTTTGGGCAATGGTGTAATTATTCATGCTGGGACAGTTATTGGTAGTGATGGTTTTGGTTTTGCAAATACTCATGATGGAAAGTATATCAAAATATATCAAAATGGAAATGTTACAATAGGTACAGATGTAGAGATTGGTTCAAATACATCTATAGATAGAGCTGCTTTTAAATCAACTATTATAGAAGATGGTGTAAGAATTGATAACCTTGTGCATATTGCACATAACTGTAAAATAGGAAAAGGCTCTATTATTACAGGTCAATGTGGTTTTGCTGGATCATCAGTTCTTAATGAATATGTAATAGTGGGTGCTCAAAGTGGTATAGCAGGACATCTAGAGATTGCTCCATTTACTACAATATCTGCTAAAAGTGGTGTTACAAAAAGTATTACTGAACCTAAAAAACAATGGGCAGGATTTCCCCTTATGGAACATAGACCTTGGCTTAGACTACAAGGTAAAATCAATAAATTATTAAAAGGATAAGTTATAGCTTTAAAAATTCTCTCAACAATTACTGCATTTATTTTAGTATTTTTTTCATTTTCAATCTTTATTTCAGATGTAAATAGTGTAGGTAAAGTTGGTTTTACCGTTGCTAGTTACTCAAAAGAGTATTTAGGATATATAGCTTATATATATCTTCCTTTTCTTATTTATCCACTTTATAAAATTAATTTTTCATATATTGATAATTATGTAGAAAAAATAATATCATCAATATTTTTATTTATTACATTAATCACATTTCAATCATTAATAGTAGAAACAAATATGTCAGGTAAAATAGGAACAATAATAATTGATGTATTTAGTCCTTATATTGGTATAGCAGGGGTTTGGATATTTGTATTAATATCATTTTTTGTATCTTTAATTATACTTTTAGAATCTCAAAGTGAGGAGTTATTTGATAAGTTAATAGATTTTAAAAATAAATTATCATCAAAAATCAAATCAAAACCTATACTAAAACAATCAAATAATTTGCCTAAAAAAGTTCAAAGAAAAGTTGAACCTACCGTTACAGTTAATGAGATAGGTGACACAGCAGAGATTAGAATTCAAGAGGATACAAAACATATACAGTTTGCTACACCTAAAGTTGAACCAATAGCTAAACCAGTTATTGGTTCTAAGGAGATAGAACTAGAAGATATTATATCTACGATACCTAAAGTAGAAGACAAAAATATAAAAGAAGAGAAAGATGTAGAGGAGTTTTTTGAAGAACCTATTTATAATAAAATAGAGATACCTAAAGATAAAAAACTAGCATCATTAGAAAATATTTTAGTAGATGAACTTGAAGAAAATAAAAAACTTTTAGATGATATTGAAGTTGGTGATGTAATCATACCAAAAAACTTTCAACTACCACCAACTAATATCTTTCAGCAAGCACCAAAAGAAGCTAAAAACAAAGTAAACGAAGCTATTATTGATCAGCAAATAAAAGATCTTTTAGAGAAGCTAAAGATGTTTAAAATAGAGGGTGATGTAGTACGAACATATACAGGACCAATTGTAACTACTTTTGAGTTTAAACCAGCACCTAATGTTAAAGTATCTAAGATTTTAAATCTTCAAGATGATTTAGCAATGGCATTAAAAGCTCAAACTATAAGAATACAAGCTCCAATCCCTGGAAAAGATGTTGTAGGTATAGAAGTACCAAATGAAACTACCCAAACTATTTATATAAGGGAAGTACTAGAGAGTGAAATATTTCAAAATGCTTCATCTCCTTTAACAATGATTTTAGGGAAAGATATAGTTGGAAATCCTTTTATTACTGATCTTAAAAAACTTCCACATTTATTAATAGCAGGAACTACTGGAAGTGGTAAATCTGTAGGATTAAACTCTATGATTCTTTCACTTCTATATAAGAACTCACCAGATGATTTAAAACTTATTATGATAGATCCAAAAATGATTGAGTTTTCTATATATAACGATATTCCACATCTTTTAACTCCAGTTATAACTAAACCTATGGAAGCTATAAATGCTTTAGCAAATATGGTTGCAGAGATGGAGCGGAGATATACTCTTATGGCTGATTCTAGAACTAAAAATATAGAGAACTACAATGAAAAGTCAAAAACTCACCCATATGAACCATTTCCATATATAGTGATTATTATTGATGAGTTAGCAGATTTAATGATGACTAGTGGTAAAGAGGTTGAGATATCTATTGCAAGAATTGCTCAAAAAGCAAGAGCTTGTGGTATTCATTTAATCGTAGCTACTCAAAGACCATCTGTAGATGTTGTTACAGGATTAATCAAGGCAAATCTACCAAGTAGAATTAGTTATAAAGTAGGGCAAAAAGTTGATAGTAAAATCATTCTTGACTCTATGGGTGCTGAGTCACTTCTTGGACGTGGAGATATGTTATTCACACCTCCAGGGATGAGTGGTTTAGTTCGTGTTCATGCTCCATGGAGTGATGAGACTGAAATAGAAGCAGTTGCTGAGTTCTTAAAAGAACAAAGAGAAGCATCATATGATATAAGTATCTTAAAAGAGAAAGCCGAAGATGGATTTACTAGTAGTTCATCTTCATTATCTGAAGATATTGGTACATTGGATGAACTTTATGAGCAAGCAAAACTAGTAGTAATACAAGATAAAAAAAGTTCAATAAGTTATCTACAAAGAAGATTAAAAATAGGTTATAATAGATCAGCTACAATTATAGAACAACTTGAAAAAACTGGTGTCTTATCATCAGCTAATGCTAAAGGGAATAGGGAGATATTAATATAACTATGAAATTAGAAGAGGCAATAAATAAATATTTTAGTAGAGATAAATTGATTGATAGTATATGTAAATATCAATTATATTATCAAATAGGATTAGGTTCTTTAGCTTTACAATCTATTCAAGATTTAGAAGAGACACAAAAAAAACTAGAAGAGCTAAATCTACAAATAGATAGTCAAAAAGTATTTGAAGCTATACATGAGATTGTATTATATTTATCACATGAAGAAGATTTTGATGAAAAATTTGAAGGACATTTAAAGTTTACAGCATTAACTCAAATGCTAAATGACTTTGTAGAAGCAGATAAAGATTTAATAGGTTCAGAACATTTTTCAAATATGATTTATGAACAAATCAAAGATGATAGATATTTTACTTTTGAGATGAAACAACAACTTGATGCTGACTATAAAGTTATATTACCAACATGGAATGCTACAATTACTGATGATATAGCTAATGATATTAAAGATGTTGTTGTAGAGATATTCGCTAAAAGCTAAATATTACTAAAATATATCAGTAGTTCTACTTAACTTACTTTTATCAAAGTGAGTATATATTCTAGAGGTATTTATATCTGCATGACCTAAAGATTCTTGTACTAGAATTAAGTCATGGCTATTTTGATAAAGTAGGGTGGCAAAAGTATGACGAAGAATATGAGCTCCATTTTTCTCTTTTCTTAATCCAACATTTGTTCTACAAACCTAAATTTAAACTATTTGAGGTAGTTAAAGATAAGTTGACTATACAGTACAAATTGAGGTTAAAAAATATACTAATAATTTTATAAAAAATAGAAAATAATTAACCTTTTTCTCAATAATTTAATGATATATTACACTCTAATTTAATGCAATAGGGATATATTATGATAAATGGACATTATAAAGATAACTTCTTTTATTTAGAGGATATAAATGAAATAAACCTCGGAACATTTGGAGTAGTATCAAGTGATAATGTACCAGAAGCAACTGTAGATTCTAAATGTACGGAACTTTTCAAAAATAACTTAGATTTTTCAGATAGTGAAGTAAGACACCAGTCAACCAGAATTCAAGAAATTGATAATAATATACCTTCCAAAAATAATTATAATGAAAGAGGCTTTGCTGACGTTTATATTGTTCAAAATGAGCAATTAAAAGTTTTAATTGAAGATAAAATTCCAACAGTAAATAGCGGTATTGCCTTAGAGGAATCAATTTATTACTGTAATGCTTTAAGAAACAATGGAATAGATATCAGAATCTCTATAGGATATAATGGCACAGAATTGCAGTTTAGGGTTTTTTCTGGAACTAGTGAGGGTGGTGATAATATTTGGAGTCCATTTTATATTAATGGTGTGGAATTTAAAGCATTTCCAAGTAAAGATATTATTTCATTAATTTACAAATATAATAATCTTAAAGGTATTCTTGAAGATAGATCACCTAGAAGTAAAAAAATAGTACATTCTTCGATAGAAAAACTAAGAGGTATATATAGACAATTAGCATTTATTCAAAATGATAATAACACAACGATTGATTTTACAATTGCATTTATCAGTTTAAAATCTATTTCAGAAAAACATTCTGAATTATATGAAGATACTAATCATGTATGGAATAATTTATATCCAGCAAGTCCAACTGGTAATCCATTAGTAGGATTACAAAATAATATAGCAGGACTTATGGATTGGATATGCAACGAAGAAAGACAAAATGAATTACATGAAGAAAGAAAAGATAGTGAAGTAGAAGGAAATGTTAATTTATATAACTTTAGTGAAATATTTTTATATAAAACAAAAGATAGAAATTTTAATTTTAAAACATTAGTAAAAGAATTTAAAACAAGTAATCTAATTAAACTAAAAGAAATTTATAATATTGTAAATGATATGCCAGAATTACACTCTTCTAAAATTGATTTATTTGGTGAAGTTTATGAATTATTAGCAGATAAAAAAACAAAAAAATCATTTGGACAATATTTTACTGGTAGACATATTATTAAGCCTTTAATAAAAATATTATTTGAACAAAATGGTTTTTCTGAACATATTACAGGTGGTATTAATGAAGAGGGAGTCGTAATTAATCCTAAAAAAATATGTGATCCTGCATGTGGAACAGGTGGATTCTTAACTGAAGCATTTAAGTATATAGATAATGAATTAAAAGAAGAAGGTGTTATTATTAATGTTAATGATTTTGCTTCAAAAGCATTTTATGGTTTTGACATACATTCTCAAAATACAACAAAAACAAAAATTAATATGTATCTTGCAGGAGACGGTTTTTCTGAAATAAAAGATCGTGATAGTTTATTATCAATGCCACAAAGATATCATAATTATTTTGATTATATTATTACTAACCCTCCATATGGGGACGATAGTCCTATAATTGACGCTTCAATTATTAATAGTCAAAGATTAGAAATAAACTTTATAATTAAAATAGTAAAAATGCTAAAAAAAGGCGGTAAGGGTTTATTAATTATCCCTGACGGTGTTTTAGAAAGTCCTTCACTGTCACATTTCCGAGAATGGCTTTTACGGAATTGCTGTATTAATAAAATAATTGGCTTACCTAAATTTTCTTTTGCACCATATACAAAAGAAAAAACATATGCACTTTATATTACAAAAAGAGAAAGCCCTTTAGAAACTACTCTAGATTCAATAAAAAATGAAGAAATTTGGTTTTATATAGTAGATAATGACGGATTTGCAAATTCAGATAAAAGATTTCAAACTAATAGAAAAAATATTAATGGAGCATGGCTACATGATGAATTAAGCTCATGGATTGATCAAGAAGGAATAGAAAACAATTCTATTATTGAAACTGCATTAGAAAATAAAGATCAAGATAGTGACGAAGAATATTTTAATGAATGGGGTAAAAAAATTGAAGGTAAAAAGTATGGAAGAGTTAAATTAAAAGAAATATTTAAAAATGAATTTGTTTATTATTCTACAATCCCAAAGAGTGAAATAAAAAAAATGTTAACTCAATTACCTAAATTAAATGAAATACTAGAAGAAGAACTAGATAAAATATCTGTAAAATTAATTGAAAATATATATTATGATCTAGATAAAATTAAGCATAAAAAAATGACTGTTGCAGAAATAAAACAATTATTACCTAATATGACTAATAAAAAAGATTTAATTACTAGTTCTGGAAATTTTAATCAAGATTATAATTTAAATTTATCTGAGTATGGCTATCTAATAAAAGAGCAAAAAAATGGATTAGCTATAGATATATGGAAAATATCAGAAGATACATATACAGAAATTAAAGATTTTGCAATAATTTCTAAATATAAAAATTATTTACATAACAATGATTTAATGATAAAAGATTTATCAGAACTATTAGATTCTGATAATAATTTAAAAGAACAATATAAATCTTTTTTTGAAACTGAAAATATTTATTATGATATTGAAGACGAAAAGTTTTATAATCATGCTGAAAAACTTTCAAAGAAGTTACTATATTTAATTCCAGAAAAGTATTTTAGAGGACAAGATATTAAGACAGTGGAACTTGAAACATATAAGAGAGAAAATAATTCACTTATAGTGGAAATAAAAGATAAGCTTAGTGAGCTATTGGGTACTTTATAATGAACAAATTTCCCATAAAAGAAGTATTTAAAATTCATGGTGGAAATAGTGGACTTACAGAAAAAATTATTTATGAAAATCAATCATTAATTAGCTCAGATAATATACCTGTATTTTCTAGTGCTTCAGAAGAAGCTTTTCAGCTACCAAAGGTTGATAAGAATGTACTATTATCAGATAAAAATATTAAAATATTTTTAAAAAATAAATCCTATATTATTATTGCAAGAAATGGAAAAGCTGGGCTAATGAATATTATAGAGAATATTGACTTTACAATAAATGATCATGCTTATATTATGGAATTAAAAAAATCCTTTATTGACAAAGTGAATCTTGATTTTTTCATACTAAAATATCAAAATATTTTTTTAGACTTTGTATCCAGTAAAGATAGCAATGGTACATTTTCAAAAGAAATTGCGGAAAATTTTGAAATAGAATTAATTTCTATTAATAAGCAAAAAGACTTTTTAGCAGAACAAAAAAAACTTTTTAATTTGAAGAACTCTTTAAATAAGATTTATAAAGAAGTTGATACTGATTTGACTTTAAGGATAAAAGAGGGAAACCCTTATTTAATAAGAGAATTATTTCACCATTATCAAGGACACCAATTAACAGATAAATTTATTTATGATAACATAGGTGATTGTCCTGTATATTCTGGAGCTGATAATAAAATAAAAGGTTATATAGATAGACCATTGTTTGAAGACGAATCAAAATTACCATGTTTAATATATCAAACGAAAGGAAATAATGATTTTAAATCAAAAGTTATAAATGAATTATTTAACGCAAATAATACAGCTGTATTAAATCTTAAAGAATCAAAAAAAGCTCTTGTAAATATTAATTATATTCAATTAATATTTCCTCATAATATGAAACTATCTATAAGTAGTCAAGAAGGAGTATCTTATATTGATACAAAGATTTTAAATACAGAAGTGTTTCTACCAACAATTAATGAGCAAAATGAAATTGTTAATCAATCAAATAAATTAAAAAGCTTAAAAAATGAAATAAATAATTTAATAATAAAACTAAATATTCGATTAAATGAACAATTAGAAATTATATAAAATAAAAAGAAGTAATTAAATAAACTATATTTGATTGCTTTTGTATATTGTAAACTACAATAATTAAAATATATCAGTAGTTCTACTTAACTGACTTTTATCAAAATGAGTATATATTCTAGAGGTATTTATATCTGCATGACCAAGTGATTCTTGTACAAGTATCAAATCATGGCTATTTTGATAAAGTAGGGTAGCAAAAGTATGTCTTAACATATGAGCACCATTTTTCTCTTTTCTTAGTCCTACACTTAAAAGTATCTGCTCAACAATTCTACTTATATATGCTTGAGTTAATTTAGATCCTTTTTGGTTACAAAAAAGTAGGTTATTTTCACAAGTTCTTATATCTAACCAAGTAGAAAGATCACTTTTTATAATTTTCTCTTTAATCATAACTACTCTTGGTTTATTTCCTTTACCTCGAACTTGAATAATATAAGCATCACCATCTTTCATAAAATCTTTTTTATTTATATCTATAGCTTCACCAACTCGAATACCTGTATAAAGTATTGTTTTAATAATAAGGCGATTTCTAGCACCTAAATTTATATCTTTAAAGGGATAGTTATTTATAGCTTCTATAAATTTAGCAACTTCACCTTTATTTAGAAAAGAGGGGAGTTTCGTACCACTTTTACCCCCTAGTCCTCCCCAGTTTTTAAGCTCTATTCCATATCTATAAGCATTTCCATTTAGTTCTTCATTTTGTTTATCTATATATCCAAAAAATCCTAATAGTGATATACGGTGGTTTTTTTTAGTTGCATCTGATAGAGTTGCTGTTTGTGAAGCTAAAAAGTCACTAAGAATATCTTCATCAATCTCTTTCATAGAACCTGCCCCAAATCTAATAAGATAATTGTATAGCTTCTCTAAAGGGAGATAATAAACATGTATACTAGTAATTCCAATATTTCGAACCTCTTTCATTATTACTTTTAGTTTTTTAATATCATCAAAACCAATTATTAGTTCTTGGATTATTTGAGCCAATCTATCTTGATCTTTTACTTGTCTATTTGATAAGCTTGTTATTTTGTTTCTTATAAACCTACTTAACCAAAATAGATATGTCTTACTAAAGCTATTTTCACAGTCTAATTGGTATCTCAAAGTAAATCCTTTTTATTAGTATTGGAAACTATAATTTCCAAACTATAACATAGATACAATAAATCCCTACTTTATAGGTACAATAAGTAGTTTATCATAGTCATTATATCCAACAGTATCACCTTTATATAATGTGTAAGCACAAATTATACTATCAAGCTTATCTTCGATAACTTTTAAATCTTTTACCATACAATTATATACATCATATCTATTAAAATCAATTATTACATTTTCTATATAGTTTTGAAATATATCTAGTTGTTCTCGTACAAAAGAAGAACTTCTACCTTTTTTTCTTTTATATGGCAAAACCTTGTCTTTTGTAAAACATCTTAATATTGTAGCATGAGGATATACCTCAAATAGATTTACTCTAAGTTGGTAGTTTTGTAGTTTTTTAAACAATTCCTCTGCCCTATTTCCACCATAAAGTCTATCCATGATAGATTTATTTATAGGATAAACTCCAAGTTTATATTTGGCAAAATCTTTTAAAAAGTTGTTTTCTATATCTCTAGTGCCAGAACTGTTTAAAACTTCTAGTGGTGCATCTACACCAATTTTATCTGCTTTTATCTCTAATATATAGTTTAAAATATCATCATCTGATTTTAAATATATAGTTTGAATCAATATATTATCTTCTAAAATACTCAAAGCAGAAAAGTTATTTTTACTCCATGCTAAATCAATACCTAAGTATCTCATATATTTTTATTTAACATCTCTTTAAAATCATAAAATGCTTTAGTTTTTCGTAACTTTCCATCTCTATTATCAACTAAACCATAGCCTGGGGCAATCAACTGATGCCAAAATACTTTTGATACTTTTTTAGTATTTTTAGCTATATCATAGTACTCAAGCATATACTTAGAATAATGATCTTCACTAACACACTCTTTCTCACTTGTAGGCGCATATGGTGCTGTATTTGATAATGGCCAGTTAACTTCTGTGATATAAATATCATCAGTTTTCATCTTAGGAGATAGTCTTACTAAACTGTAAAGCATCTCTATTTTGTTCTTTGTATCAAAGATACCCATTTGAGTATTTGAAGGTGCTCCTCTTCTATCTACATAAAGTAATGCTGATAATTTATCAAAAGATATATCAAAGTTATTAAACAATGCTCTTATTGTATAGTGGTATTCAAAGTCTATAACAGAAGGTCCTATAAGTTTTATTGTAGAATAGTTAGTATCCCTTATCTCTTGTACAGTTTTATAGAAATTCAAATACTCTTTTACACTAAAAAAGCCCCACTTCGTTCTATTTATAGTAGTACCTATTTGATATTCATCTGTAATATCCTTAAAGGTATTAAATATTTCCATTATGTGTAGCTTTAATAGCTCTTTATTATCGATATGATTTCTATCTTGCATAATGTTTATAAGGATTTGTTTATCATCTCCAAAAGATAATGCAAACTGCTTATATTTCTTAATATTTTGTATATCACTTAAAGGGATTCTAATAAGTAACGATTTAACCCCTAACTCTTCTATAAGCTCTACTTGTTTGTCCCCTTTATCAAGGTTGACGCTCATTCCATAAAATATTTTATCTTCTATTTCTAAAGAGTTGTCTTTTTTAAATAATTTCATTAAACTTACTGACAATGGAAATATAATAAGGTTTGTAAATACAAGAGGTACAAAATCCCAAATATTCTTTTTTCTCATCATCTTTTTATAAACTTTATCTTTTAAGATATAAGGTTGATCAGAATAGTTATCCCACATAAAAGGTGTATTGTTATCCATAACTATATGATACCCTCTTTTTTTAATCTTTCTAAGACATCTGTTGCCGTTATAAGTTTCATACACGCATGGTGTTTACTTTCATCTTTTAGCGGACATACTCTTTTCATACAAGGGGCACACTCCATATCTAATTTAATCAAGAACTCTTTATCATTTTTCCATTGGTTTGTTTCATTGTGTCTAGTTGGTCCAAATATAGCTACAGTAGGTATAGAAAAAGCAGCTGCAAGATGCATAGGTCCGGAATCATTTGTTAAGAATAAATCTAGTTGTGATATTTGAGTTATCAGCTCCTCTACTGATGTTTTACCAGCTAGATTGACATAGTTTAATACATTTGCTTTTTTTAGCTCTTGTTCTATATCTGAAGCTATATTAGTTTCTCCGGGACCTCCAAAGATTTTTATATCATAACTCTTTGAAAGTTCTATAGCAACTTTTGCAAACTCTTGGGGATACCATCTTTTAGCACTTCCATACGTAGCACCTGGGTTTATCCCTAATACTAGTTTTTTATTCTCTTTATTATTTTCTTTTTGATATATTTTTAATTTATTTGGTTTCATTGAGCTATTTAGACTTTTATTTATAAAGTCGTTATATCTAATAACTTGATGTGTATCTAATGTTGAATTTAATCTATGATAAATATATTTGTCTTTTGAAGATATAAACCACAGTAAAAATTTTGTAGTAAAGTTCTTTCTAAAACTAAATGCGATATCTACATCCCCTACTTCAATGGCTAGTCTATAAAGGTTTAAATATCTATTTCCATCTTTTTTACTATTGTCAATGATTATAGTTTTTACATTTGGATGCTCTAAAAAAAGTTTTGTAGATACAAAAGAACCAAAAATTATAAGCTCACACTTAGGATATGTTTTAACTATATTCTCAATAGCTGGTGTTGTCATCACAGCATCACCTAACCATGTAGGTATTTCTATAAATATTTTTTTATTTTGCATTGATTGAGTTTTTATCTATTTTTTGTTTTAGGCTTTTTAACCAAGCAGGTGATAAACAATCAATTTCTAAAAGTTGATTAGCTATTTTCATATTTGAAGAGACATCTCTTAGAGTTTCATTTGCTTTAAGAATAGTTATTTTAGTTTTAAGCTGGCTTATTAATTCCACTTTATCATTTGATTTAAAACTACCCTCTTCTAAAATTCTATAATACCATCCAGTTTTTCCAGAATCATAAATCTCTTTGCTTAAGTCATTATGTTTCCATCTTCTAGATATTTTCCAGCAAGGTTGTCTTGGCTGTGATACTTGCATAGTTACAGATCCTATTTTATGAATATCACCAATACAAACATCAGACTCATCAATAGTGTCAAAAGTAAGATTCTCACCCAATGCACCAAAGGATAGCTCATCTTTATCTAAAAACTCTTTCCAATGATTATAGTTATTTATACTATTAGCAAAAACTGCTTTATAAACTCCACCATGATGAATAGTATCAGCTACACTATCCCCAATAATTGAAAGTTTTGTAACCTCTACTTTTCCAACTATTGGATCTTTTATAGATGCTGTTGTATATTCTTTAGTTAAAAATTCACCACTGTTTTCATCTCCAGATGTTACGACTTTTCCAATTTGTACAGATAATATTTTTGCTATTATGTTCATATTTAAAGTCCTATTTAAGTATTACAACAACGTATTTTTTCAATAGTTTTTGTAGTACTCTTACCATCTACAAATTGTACAAGCTTTACTTCTTTAGAAATATCACTACCAACTACTTCTTTACCTTCATAGTCTCCACCTTTTACAAGTGTGTCAGGCTGAACAATCTGTATAAGATTTAAAGGTGTATCTTCAGTGAATAATACAACATAATCAACTGATTCAAGAGCAGCTAGGATAAATCCTCTATCCTCTTCATTATTTATAGGTCTACTATCACCTTTTAGAGCTCTAACACTTGCATCGCTATTAAGTCCTAAAATTAAAACATCACCAAATGATTTTGCAATATCAAGATACTGAACATGACCTCTATGAAGTATATCAAAACATCCATTTGTAAAAACTATTTTCTTATTTTGTTTTTTTAATCTTGAAACAGTTTTTTCAATTTGTTCAAATGTTTTTACATGTGATTCGATACTACTTTTATGTAAAGAACTTTTATACTCTTCTATCTCTTCAGTTGTGGCCGTCGCACTTCCTATTTTACCTACAACAACTCCAGCAGCTAAATTTGCAAACTCCATTGAAGATTCTATATCTTCACCTGTAGCTAAACAATATCCAAGTGATGCTAAAACTGTATCACCCGCACCAGTTACATCATATACTTCTCTTGCAACAGTTGGTTTGATAATTACATCATCATTTTCATCTAAAATAGCTATACCATCTTCACTTAATGTTATCATTGGAACTTTTAGTGATGATAGATTATGTAGTTTTTTTAGAGCATCTTTTAAACTTTTATCATCGTTTATATTTATACCAGTAGCCTCTACCGCTTCTTTTTTGTTTGGTGTTAATAAATATGCACCTATATACTTAGTATAGTCATCACCTTTAGGATCAACAAGTACTTTTAAATCTGATCCTAATGCATTAAATATAATCTTAGACATCAAAGAGTTAGTAATCACACCCTTACCATAATCAGAAACTAAAATAATATCAAAACTATATATTATCTCAAGTAGTTTTAGATTTAAAATAGCCTCACTCTCTTGTGAAATCTCATCTTTTGATTCATGATCATATCGTACAACTTGTTGATGAGAAGCTATAATTCTACTTTTTTTAGTAGTCTTTCTATTTTCATCACATATTAAATAGTGCTGAACATCAATATCTTCTAGCATTGAAGTTAATTCATCTGCTATATCATCTTCACCAATCACAGACATAACAGTTACATTTGAACCAAGTGCCACAAGGTTATTTACTACATTACCAGCACCACCTAAAACTGTTGTTTCTTTCTCTATATCAACAACTTGAACAGGTGCTTCAGGTGAAATTCGTGTAGTTTTACCCCATAAATAATGGTCAATCATCAAATCCCCTATTACAAGGATATTAGGTTTTTTAGTAATATTTGTCATCTATTTCACCTTCATCTTTCCCGTGCTTGCACACTCTTTGAGAAATAATCTTTTAATCTCAGGAATATAAGCTTTAATCCCCTCTTCCATTGAATAGTTAGGTTCATATCCTAAAACTTCTTTTGTAGTATCGATGTTTGCTTGAGTAAAGAATTGGTATTGACCTACAAATGGATTTGGGATATACTCTTTTCCATTATCTATTCCTAATTCTTTTTGTAAAATATTTACTATATCCTCAAAACTTCTTGCACATCCTGTACCTACATTTACAATACCACTTCTTGTTGGATTACAAGCTTTTATATTAGCTTGAATAATATCTTCTATATATATAAAATCTCTTACAATCTTATCACTTTGCTCAAATAGTTTCGGAGTTAAACCTTTTAATATTTGGTGACCAAACTGTACAACCATAGATGCAGTTTTATTTTTGAAAAACTCTCTTTGTCCATATACATTAAAGTATTTTAATCCAACTATAGATATATCAACACCTTGTTTAATATATTTAGTAGTAATATTATCCATCATAACTTTTGAAAAACCATAAGCGTTATTTGGTTGCTCATATCCAACTTCAAATCTATCACTATCTCCATAAGTAGCGGCACTTGAAGCATAAATCATATTTGCACCATGTTTAATAGCAATTTTTAATAAATCTTCATAAGCATTTACATTTGTCTTCATCATAACATCTTGCTCTTGAACCGTAGTATCACTAATAGCTGCTTCATGAAAAATATAATCAAACTTATAACTATCTTCAAGCTCTTTTAATGCAACTTTATCATTAATATCACCACTAATAACAGTACCATTAAACCCTAATAAATTTTTATAATGACCAAAACTTTTTAAACTTCCATTTGAAAAAGTCTCATCACTTCTAAACATATCAAAAACTACAATAGTAGAATCTGGATAGTTGTCTTGAAAATAAAAAGCTAAATTTGAGCCTATAAATCCAGCTCCCCCTGTTATTAAAATTATTTTTGTATTAAAGTCTATATTAGTATATTGCATTATATTGTCTCCATTAGTTTATTTTCTATTTTATCATAAAATTCATTAGTATAATTCTTTGGTACTTCGTAGTTATTTTGCATACTCTCATCACTAATTGTTGCCCATCTTTTACTACTTGCAAATAGGTTTTCACCGAAAAATGATAATGTTGGTGTATTGGTTAGCCCCGCTAAATGCATAGGACCAGTTGAAGTACTAACAAAAAGTTTTGATGTTGAGATAAATTTTGTAAATTCCCAAAGTGATTTAAAATCATCTCTAATAGTAGCATCAAAATCAAGATTTTCTTTTATATATTTTTTAGACTCGTCATCATCTGGACCAAAAGTAAATACAACTTCTGTTTTCTCACTAGCTTTTTTTGCTAACTTTAAATAATCTGTCAGTGATAAGTTACCATCACTACTTCCACCAAAACCTGTATGAAATATGATAAAATCCTCTTTTTTAGTTTGATTTTCTGTATTTAAAAGTGGTTTTTGAAACTCTAATTTTAATGTTTTATCAAATTGTTTTAATAGATCAAGATTGTATCTCCACTCTGTTTTTTTAACTTCACTTCTTCTTTGTTTTACTGTTTTATTGAAAAATATTTGAGCTATTTTAGTTGCTGGTGCAATTCTAATTGGAACTTTAGCTAAAAATAGACAAAGCCCTAAATGAAAATCTATATAACCACTGATACTAACATCAGGCTTAACTATATTTAATCTATTTAAAAGTGTAAAACTATCATCACTATACTCAATAACATCATCAATAAAATCAAACTTACTAGCTAAATCTACATTCACTTTAGAAACCAACATCACTATTTTGTGATTTGTTTGCTCTTTTAAAACTTTACACATAGGCAAAGCTGTTATAAAGTCCCCTATTTTGTCGTGTCTTGTTATAAGTATTGTCAAGTTATCTACCTCTATTTAGTTTGATGAGTTATATAATCGTTTATATTCATCACAATGTTCCAATAAATTCTTTTCATTATCTAAACAAACTATATTACCATCTTTAAAAACAGCAATTTTATCTGCATTTTTAATAGTACTTAACCTATGAGCAATAACAAATGTGATTTTATCACAACTTACTTCATCCAGTACTTTTGTTATCATAGCTTCAGATTCATTATCAAGTGCCGATGTAGCCTCATCAAATATCAATATATTTGGTTCTTTATACAATGCTCTTGCTATCGCAATTCTTTGTCTTTGACCTCCAGATAAATTTGTTCCAAATTCATCAAGTTTTGTATGAATACCATCTTCTAAATTTTCTACAAATTCTAAAGCATGAGCTTGTTTTAAAACATCTCTTACTTTACTTTCATCAAGTTTATGTCCAAATGCAATATTAGAAGCAATAGTATCATTAAATATATAAACCCTTTGAGTAACAATAGAGATGCTATCTCTTAAGCTTTGAAATGTATATTGATTATAATTTTTATTATTAAATTGTATCTCACCTTTATATGGATCATAAAACCTTAATAACAGATTTACTAGTGAACTTTTACCACCACCACTATCACCAACTAAAGCTATTTTATCTCCAATTTTTGCACTTAAATTTATACCATCTAAAGCTATTTTATCATCATATTTTAAAGATACATTTTTAAAAGATACAGATGTGATTTTATCTTGTAACTTTTGTTTACCCTCTATAATCTTATTTTGTTGATTAAAAATATCATTTATTCTTTCATTTGCAGCAATTGCTGTTTGAAAGTTATTATAAACTCCTGAAAGTCTTTTAATTGGAGTGTATAGCATAAACAAGGCTGTCATAAATGAGAAAAAAGCTCCAACACTAAGGTTCCCATTTATAACCTCCATACCACCCATAGCAATAACAAGAGCAGCAGCTAATGAACCAATTATTTCCATTATAGGTGAAATTAAAGCATTTGTTTTTATAGCTTTCATCTGAATATTAAACATCTCTTTATTTTGAACTGCAAATTCTTTTGACTTATTATTTTGAGCATTATTAGCAATTATTAGTTCTACATTATTAAATATTTCACCAAGCATTGACATTAAAGTTGATGCTTTTTCTTGTGTTTTATGACCTAACACTTTCATCTTTTTTGCTAACTTTGAAAGAGGATAAACTATAATAGGCAAAACAACAAGACCAAAAAAAGCTAACTTTGGACTTTGGTAAATAACAACACCAATTAATGCAACTATTGTTAAACTCTCAATTATAATAGTTGCAACAGTAGTAGATACAGCCATTTGAATTGCATTAATATCATTGTTTATTCTACTTAATAGCTCCCCTCCGTGTTTATTATGAAAGAATTTTAAATCTTGTTTTAAAATATGAGAAAGAAACTTATCTCTAATTATTCTAATAATATCAGTTCCTATATATGATATATAGTAAGTCTGTATATATTTACCAACACCTTTTGCTGTGTATAAAAGAATCACTACAAATGGTAAAAGCTGAAGCATAGTTTCATCTTTGTTTATAAATATCTCATCAAGTACTGGTTTAATAACATAAGCAGTACCACTAGTACCAAGGGCCACCATAACCATCCCTATAAGTGCATAGAAAAATTGTCTTTTGTAGTTTTTATAATATGGAATATATTGTTTAAAAAATTGTCTCAATGTTATTAGTCCTTTATATTTGTGAGTCTTTTAACTCTTTGTTTAGCTCGTATAGTTTTATATATTTATAAAAGTTTGTAACCATATGTGAAAATGATATTAATAATCCAACATAACCATCTAAGAAACCTCTTTTAAAAATATAAGTTTTTATAAATGAATATAAGCCGTTAAAATAAGCTTTTGTAGGTGAAGATGATTTTTTACCAACATTATTTTTAGCAAATAAAGTCGAGTAGTAATCAGCTTTAATTATAAATTGTGATATAGAATGGTAGCTATAGTGTTCAACATTGCCATCTAATATCTCTATATCAAACTTATCACTTATAATATCCTCATGTACATCATTACTATTGTATGATGTTAATGATTTATTATAAACTCTTTTTATCTTTTGATTATTCCAACCACAATATTTAACTTGAATATCTTTATAAAATGCTTTAAAGTTTAATTGATAAACTTTTTTATCATCTAACTTTTTTGTTTGTAGTGTTTCAAGCAGAATTGAATCTATAACTTCATCACTATCAATGATAACTATCCAATCATTTTTTGCATATGATGCAGCTTTATTTTTTGTCCACCCAAAGCCTTTGAATTCACCTTGAATTAAATTTACATTTTTAAACTCATTTATTATATTTAAAGTATTATCTGTAGAGCCGTTGTCATATACAACTACATCACTAAATATTCCTAAGCTTTTCAGTGTATTTTTAATAGTATTTTCATTGTTTTTGGCTATTACCACAACGCTTATATGATCTATCATTATCTGTTACCTACAATACTTTTTACAAAAGATTTGAATTTGAATTTTAACATATTTGGTAAACTAAAAATATCACTACCATTTTCTAAGTTATCCCCATCTATTCTATATATTACGCCATTTACACCAGTAAAGTCTTTATTTATTCCATTTCCTATTCTAAACGAATATTTATAATATTTCATTGTTTCATCTAAAATAGATTGGTTATATTTACCAAATGGATATACAAAACTTTCAACTTTTATATTTAGTTTATCCTCTAATATTTTTTTTGATAAAACCAACTCCTCTTCTAAATTAATTTCATCTTCAACTAAGTTTTTATGTGTATAAGAGTGAGATACAACCTGAACCAAGGCAGTATCAATCATCTCTTTTAACTCATTATATGTACAAAATGTACCATCTTTATAGTGTTTAAATAGGTCATTATGTTCATAGTTTAATCTTTGCTCATCACTATTATTACAATCATCAAGTATGTATTTTGGAATAACTGCTAGTAGAGCTTTTATATTGTATTTTTTAAGTAGAGGGAAAATTAAAGTGTAAAAATCATAATACCCATCATCAAAAACAAGACATATAGGTTTCATAGGTAAGTTATCAGTAGGAAAAGTAGAATTGAAGTTTTCACTAATATATTTTAGATGAGATTCAAATATATCTATATCATTACTACATCTATCACTATTTAAGTGATGATACATCATACTAATCAACAACTTTAATACCTTTTAATCTTTTTTTCATATTGATTTTATCTTTATGTTTTTGGTTGTAGCCTAGTGCTATTTTTAAACACTCATCTTCATTTGCATCGCTTAATAAAGCATACTCTTTTATCATAGTGGTTAAATATTCATCTTTTGCCCAAAGCTTATTAAAGTTTTTTAATCTTTCATTTAAAGATAATTCTTTAAACTCCATTCTGTTTATATCAACAACTTTAAATATATAACTATCATTCTCTTCTTTTATAAGAATATTTCCAGGAGAATAATCTTTATGTAAAATACCATTTTGATGTAGTTCAAATGTAAAGCGTGCAAACTGTTTGAATACTTCATCTCTATTTTTAAAATTATCCTCTAATAATGGTTCCCTAATAGTAAAACTATAGTCAAACTTTTCACTTATGAAATAACTATCCTCAATCAAACCATTTGTGTAAAATTCTATATAACCAATTGGAATTGGTGTAAACTCCTTAATTTTAATAGAATATTCATAAGACTTTTTTGCTTTAGAATCTCTAAAGTATGTGTAGACTACTCTTCTTAAAATATTTGGAACTTTAAAAGATTTTACAATAGTATCTACATTGTTGTAGCTAATTGTTTTCAACTCATTCCTAGCTTTATGAATAGTTTGTTTATTAGAGATAAAGTGTTCTTTTATATCTAATAAAAAAGATTTAAAATTTATTTGAAGTTCTGTATTTAATATATATTTAAACAATTTTATCTATACCCTTTAATATTTATATATTTTATTCATTATTATATCCAAAAGTCACTTTCAATTAATTTATGGTAAAATCACAAATGAAAAAAAATCACTTAAATATTTTGGAATTTTGTCTTTCACCTAATCTTGGTGGTTTAGAGCTTTGTGTTTTAGATAATTTCAACTACTTCAAAACAAAAACTAATTGTAAACTAATTGTTGCACCAAACAAGAAACTTGATAACTATATAACTGATAAAAATAAATTTACTATAAAAAGAAATAAGTTTTTTCCAATAATACCAGCTGTCAAACTAGCTAGCTTTATAGATAAAAATAATATTGATATAGTTCATTTTCATTGGACAAAAGATATAGCTACAGTTGTTTTAGCAAAAGTATTAAGTAAAAGAAAACTACAAGTTATACAATCAAGACATATGACAATGACAAGATTTAAAGACGATTTTTATCATAAATGGCTCTATAAAAATATAGATACAATTCATGCAGTTACCCATCAAGTAAAAGAGCAACTTAAAAAATATATTCCATATGATATAAGACCAAAAATTGAGATGGTTTATCTAGGTGTAAAAGAACCAATAATAGATAATGATAAAGTAACCAAACTAAAAGGGTTGTATAATATTAAAGATCAGTTTATAGTTGGAATCGTAGGTAGAATAGAGGAAGCAAAAGGTCAATATCTAGTAATAGATGCGATTGCTAAACTTACCAATAAAATTCATTTGAATATAGTGGCTCTAATAGTTGGAGATACTATGGATGATGCCTATATGATAGAGTTAAAAGATAAAGTAAAAAATTTAGGAATAGAAAATAATATCATATTTACAGGATTCACAACAGATGTAAACGAACATATAAAACTTTGTGATGTGACAGTTTTAGCTACACCAAAAGAAACTTTTGGACTAGTGGTTATAGAATCAATGATAAATAACGTCCCAGTAATAGCCACAGCAAACGGTGGACCTTTAGAGATAATAGATGATGAAAAAGATGGATTATTATTTGATAGAACCAGTGATGATTTAGTTAAAAAGATTGAATTAATCTACAATGACAATGGATTTAAAAATGAATTATCACTAAATGGATATAAAAAAGTAAAAGAGATATTTAATAAGGATATACAGATGATGAAGTTGTATGAGGTGATATGTGAAGAGAAATTTTAAAGAACGAGAATATTGTACAATTTTTAGTATCAATTTTAGATAAATTACTTACTTTACAATGATATTTATAATATATTCTTCTTGAAAAATTAATGTTATTATTTAACATAATCATTATTTGTACTTATATACTAAAATATTTTGATATACGTTTTGATGTTAATAATAACAATATTGTTTTGATAATTATAATATATTCATTTAAACACTTTTATTATTTAAACTAATTATAGAAATATTCGTATTATCAAATGATTTATAACATTTATCAATAATATTAATTTTATCTAATGCTACTGCTTCTTTATCAATTTCTATTGATAATATATTTGAATCTGGAAATATCTTTTCTAATGTAAATAATGCTGATGAGAAAAAAGAAATTATAATTTGGGGATAAATTTTATTATTTATAAATGTTGTTTCTATTGGTCCAACAGATTCTATAATTTGAAACCTTTCATTAATAAATTTATTATAGTCTTTATTAATTATTTCACTTCTGTGCGGAATATAAATAATATTTTTATTACTATAATAACTAATAACTTTTTCAATATATTCTATATAAGATTTCTGTTCTAAATATCCTGCAGAAACTAAGCTTTGACCTAAAAAATAAATATTAGAACATTTATTTTCTTTTTCAATTTTTGATTTTAAATAATTAAAATTATGCTTCACAACTTTTATATTTTCAGTTGATTCTATATTAAATGTAGTAAAAAAAATAATTTTATTTTTATTAATATATTTTAATCCAAATAACATATATCTTATATATTTAAGTCTTTTAGTAAATGGTAATTTAGAATAATAGTTATCTTTTTCTTTTAAATATGTTAGTATTGTTGCTGTTCCATCATCAACAAGATATATAGAATTTGATATTAGATTAGCAAATAAAATTCTATTAAATGTACCCTCTTCACCTGATATTATATAATTATATTTAAATTCTTTTAGTCTTTTAATTAATTTAACTTGAGAAAATAAACGAATATTCTTTTTTACAGTACCCAAATCATACTCTATGATTTTTTCCCAATCATTCTTTACAATTAAGTCTTTTTTTTGTTGTGCATCAATATTATTCATTTTTGTATCATACATTAAAAGTAAAATATTATTTTTTGTTTCAAATGCCTTCATTGCTTCAATAGCATTTAAAAATTGTAATGGTGAGGCAATTACAAAAAGGTTCTTTTTATTCATGATTTATCTTTTTTATCTAAAATTAACTGTACTAATAAACTGTCAATATCTACATCTATATCAACCGAGTTTTCCCTATTCATTTTATATGCAAAAATATCTTTTTTCAACATAAAACTTTTTTCTTCTAAAAGTTTCTCTCTATCACATATATAAATAGCCCCATTAAGTCTATAATACTCTTCTAAATCTTGGCTTCTTTTATTTAAAATTTCATCTTTTAAAAAGCTTTGCATAGACAAAGTATCATCCAAAGTATTTGACCATAAGGGGCTATGTTCCATTTCACATACACTTACTACTGCATCTGCATTTTTATAGTCTAATAACTCAATAGCTTCATCTATATGTTGTTCATCTCTTAATGGGCTTGTAGCTTGAAGTAAAACTATATAATCATATTGTTCAATATTATCTATAGTGTGTTTAATAGCATCAAATGAAGTAGCTGTATCACTTGCTAACTCATCTGGTCGTTTTACAATATTTGCACCATACTTTTTAGATATATTTAATATCTCATCATCATCACTTGAAACAGTCACTTTATCTATATACTTACTTTTTAGTCCAGCTTCAATACTCCAAGTAATCAATGGCTTACCATTTAAATCAAGTATATTTTTTCTAGGCAATCTTTTACTTCCTCCACGTGCAGGAATAATAGCTAAAAAAGTTTTGTCTTTATACATTAAACACCCCATGAAATTCATTATTGGCTTTTTCAAACTCTTCTATTCTTCCAATATCTAGCCAATATTCATGAATAGGAAAGGAAATAGACTTCTTACCTTGCTTTATAAGCTCTTCAAAAAGTGTAGGCATATCATAAAACTCATCATTAGGGATAAAATCTAAAACTTTGTTATGAAGTATATAAATTCCACCACTTACAAAAAACTTATGCACAGGCTTTTCTTCTATACTTAATATCTCTTTACCATCTATATTTACAACTCCATAAGGTACTTGAAAATCGTATTCTCGAACTCCCATAGTTGCTATTGAAGTATTTGAAAGATGATAATTCATCATATGTTCAAAGTTTATATTTGTTAGTAAATCACCATTCATAACAAAAAAAGATTCAGTTAATTTATCTCTTATCAAGCTTAATGCTCCAGCTGTTCCCATTCTTTTGTTTTCATGAATATACTCAATATTGACACCAAACTTTGAACCATCTTCAAAATACTCTTCAATTATATTTGCTTTATAACTCACACATAAAACAATATTTGTAAAACCATATTTTTTGAAGTTTAAGATAATTGTTTCAAGTATTGGTTTGTTTCCTACTTTTAGCATAGGTTTTGGAGTATGTTCAGTAAGTGGTCTAAGCCTATTCCCTAATCCTCCAACCATAAGAACAACTTTATGTGTCTTTGTAGTTGGTTTTAAAAGTTCATCTACTTCTTCTATGCCTATTAACTTTCCATCATTATCAATTACTGGTATTTGATAAAGTTTTTTTGATACTGCTATTTCTAAAATTCTTTCTTTTGTATCATCTATTTTACAAGTAGTAGGATTTTTAAATATAATTGTTTCTATATTATCTTCCAATGAAAGATTATTTAAAAGTCCTCTTCGAATATCTCCATCTGTTAGTGTTCCTAATAGCTTTTCATCATCATCTATCACAAGTGCAATTTGCATAGCACCTTTATCAATAATTTGTAGGGCTTCTTTAATATTAGTTTTTTGTTTTAATAATATTTCTTTACAGTTTTTCATATGTTACCTTTATATTATAAAATGATTTTTTCAAAGTTTTACTAAGTTCTATATCTTTTATGATTTTTTTTATCTTTTTACTTGCTCCTCCATCTCCATAAGGATTTTTAATATTTGGTAATAATTTTTGAAACTCATAAGAATAAATCTTTTCAAATCCATCTTGAATAGATACAAAATCATTATTACAATCAATAACACTATCAGCCATTATACGACCTTTTTGTCTATCTCCAATATTAATAGTGCCTATTTTAAAACTAGGAGCTTCTGCTAGTCCACTAGAACTATTTCCAACCATCGCATCTACATACTGTAAGGCACTTAGGTATCTTAACTGTCCTAGAGATGTAAAGCATACCGATTTATGATTATTTTTTTGTACATATTCATCTATCATACTATTTATAACTCTACCATCTGTATCGCTATTTGCTTTTGTAAATATAATATGAGTATCTTTTAGTTCATCTATCATATCTAGTAAGTTTTGAAATTGTATTGATGCAGTTGAATTTTCTAAAGTTACTGGATGAAATGTAACTAAAATATTTCTTTTATTTAGCTTGAAATCTATGGACACTTCAAACTCTTCTTTAGATAATAGTTTTAGTTTTTTTATATTGTCAATACCTAGTCCACCTACATTAAAAACTCTATTAGGATGTTCTCCTAGTTGTATTACTCTATTTTTATATTTTTCAGTAGCCGTAAAATGTAAATGACTCATCTTTGTTATGCTATGTCGTATAGATTCATCAAATGCTCCCTCAGTTGTTTCTCCACCATGTAAATGAGCAATAGGAATACGAGCAATCATAGCAGAACTGACAGCAGAAAATATCTCATATCTATCTCCTAAAACTACTAAAATATTAGGTTGCAACTCTTCATAAGCATCTGCAAAAGATATTTGAGCCAATCCCATAGATTTTGAAATACCTATTGCTGTATCAGAAGACAATAGCATCTCTATTTTTTTATCTATTTTAAAATCTTTTTCTATCTCTTTGTATGTCAATCCAAATTCAGGACTTAAATGCATACCAGTTACTATAAGTTGAAGTTCTAAATCTTTATCATCTTGTATCTCGTTCATCAACCAATACAAAAGTCCATATTCAGCGCGAGTACCAGTTACTACACATATTTTTCTTTTTTGTTTCATTATATCAACTCATCTTCTTCATAATCTCTACTAGCAATAGTTCCAACTGTATCATCCCATCTCATAGGATTTATTCCATTTGCAGGTCTTTTTATATTAAGATTATCTTCTGTTAAAACATCACCTTTTTTAATACTACTATTTGCAACTATTGATTTTCTAGCTATTGCTATATTTGGAATCTCACTTCTAGATGGTTTTTTTACACTACTGCCCAAAGCTAATTCAATATTTCGTATACCTTTTACCATAGCTTTTAGTTCATCTGGTTCTAAAGAAGCATTATGGTCTGGTCCTTCCATATTTCTATCTAAAGTAAAATGTTTTTCGATACAAACTGCTCCCATAGCAACAGCTGCAATATCTACTTCTATTCCCAAAGTATGGTCGCTATATCCAAAAGCTATATCAAAAGTATTTCCAATAGTTACCATAGCTTTAAGATTTACATCACACATTGGAGTTGGATACATAGTATTTGCATGAAGTACTATAATATTCTGTTTTAAGGTACCTGCCTTTATTAAAATATCTAAGGCGTCTTCTACCTCACCAATATCTGCCATACCTGTTGATAAAATAACCTCTTTTTTTAAACTTCCAATATGTCTAAGATATGGTAGATTTGTAATCTCTCCACTTGGTATTTTAAATATAGGAAGTTTTAAATCATTTAGCATATCTATACTATCGTGGTCAAATGGTGTTGAAAGAAACATGATATTTTTAGTATTACAATAGTCTATAAGTTCATTGTGAGTATCTACATCCAGCTCTAGTTTTTTTAGCATATTAAATTGACTATCATCATTGTCATTCATATTTTCTTTTTGATAATTAGCTTTTTGTGCATCTTTTGATACTAAGTTTTCAGCTTTAAATGTTTGAAATTTTACAGCATCTACACTAGAATCTACAGCTACATCAATTAATTTTTTTGCTAAATCTATTGAACCATTATGATTTACACCTGCTTCAGCTATGATAAATACTTTTTTCATCGTTTTAATTCCCCTGCTTTAATAAATCCATCTAGTTCTATATACTCTTTTGTAGTTGCATTGCTTCCTACAAAAGTATTTTCCTTTACTACTACACCACCATTTATAACTGATGATGTTGATATATGACTATTGTCTTCTATCGTTGCATCGTGTTCTACTAAAGCCTTTGTATTTATGATGCAGTTTTTACCAATCTTAACATTTGCATTTACTAAAGCTTGGTGCATTATAACTGTACCCTCTTCTATTTGTGAGTGTTTAGATACATAAGATAAAGGAGAAATAATTGTTGGTAAAATATACCCTAATAATTTTACTTGATTAAATAATTTTACTTTTAAACTATTTGATTTAATCTGTCCTACTGTTATAACAGCATGTTTATAAGTATCAAGTAATTGTTCTAAATCATCATCACAACCTATGACTTTATATCCAAGTACATCTTGACCTATTAACTCTTTTTTATCAATAATACCAGCTATTTTATACTTACCTTCTAATTCAATAACATCAATCACAGAATGACAATGACCACCACCACCGATTAGAAGAATATTTTTCATTACAACACTACACTACTTGAAATATTTATAACTCTTTGTTCTAAATATTTAGAATTTTCTAAACTTCCACATTGACAATCTTTAAACATATCTAACTCATTCATAAGTTTCCAAATAGGTCTAGTCATGATTCCGTTTTTATTTGTAAAATCTAAAAAATCATCTCTTTTTTGAACATCTTTAACTACAACCGCTTGTAGCCAATAGTTTGATTTAGAGTTTTTTGGCTCTTTTACAAAGTCAATTGTCTCATTAGATGCAAAGAATTCTTCATACTTTAAAGCCAAATCTCTTTTACTCTTTATAAAAGTATCAAGTTGTTCTAGTTGAGCTACTAGAAGTGAAGCATTGAGATTTGGCATTCTATAATTATATGCTATTTCATCATGAACATATTCCCATTTGTGAGGAAGTTTCGCTGTAGTAGTTAGATATTTTGCTTTTTTTGCTAAGTCTTCATCATCAGTAATTATAACACCACCACCGCCACTCGTAATGATTTTGTTTCCATTGAAGCTAAATGCACCTAAAGCTCCAAAAGTTCCTGTATGCTTACCATTATAAAATGAGCCTAAACTCTCAGCAGAATCTTCAACTAAAGATATATGCCAAAAGTCACAAATATCTTTTATTTCTTGAATTCTACAACTATGCCCAAATGTATGCATTGGCACACAAGCTTTTATAATTTTATTTGTAGTTTTATTTATGCATTGATTATCTATAATCTCACAATTCAATTCTAAAAAGTTTTTTAATGCCGTTGGACTTAAGCCCATAGTATCTAAATCAACATCAATAAATATAGATTTTGCACCTATATAGCTTATAGCATTACATGTAGCTACAAAGGTTAAAGGCTGAGTTATCACTTCATCTTCTGAAGTAACATTAGCAAGTAATAAAGATATATGTAAAGCACTTGTACCATTTACAGTGGCTATTGCAAACTTACTTCCAACCTTTTTAGCAAATTGCTTTTCAAACATATCTACATATTTACCCACACTTGATACAAATGTAGAATCTATACAGTCATTTAAATATTTTTTTTCGTTTCCTATAAATCGTGGCTCATGTAGTGGTATAAACTCTTTAGTATTAAAAGTCTTTTGAATAAAATCAACTATATTTTGCATCTACATTTTCCCATCAAGATATTTACCAGTTTCTTTATGTCCAAAGTCAGGTATCATAGTAAAAAATTCTTTTACTATATCTTCTTTAGTCCATGATAAATTTTGCTTAAAGTTTTTAATAGTAGTTTCAAAGTAGTTTAATTTATCTTCATCAAATAAAGTATCATTTTTAATAACACCTAGATTTGAAAATCTGTCCATATCTAATGTTTCTCCATCAGTAAAAAACTCTTCAAAATCTTTTTCTCCAGTTGTATCACTTGAAGTAAAAAGACAAGGATATTTTCCCTCTTGTGGCAATGTTTTAGCTAGTTTTCTAGCCTCATCTTCATCTTTACATAAATATGGTTCATAACCCTTTGCTATTAAATATTTAACAGCAATATCAGCAAAAGATATAAGATATAAATCATCACTAGGTTTAGGAAAAAATATATCACGATTTTCACCAAATATACAAGACATAATACAAAGTTCACCTGATTCTTGTGGTGTTACAAAATATCTTTTTATATCATTTGGTGCTACTATTGGTTGTTGTTTTTCTATTCTTTGATTAAATCCATGAAGAAGTGAACCATCACTAAAAGCAACATTAGCAAATCTAGCCATTGATACTTTTATATTTTGTGAGTTTCTATTTGCAAACATCTCCATAATTCTTTTGCTAGCACCCATCATATTGACAGGATTGGCTGCTTTATCTGTACTTACGCAAAAGTACTTTTTGGTTCCATTTGTTATAGATTGTTTTATAGTTTTATCAGTATTAAACACATTTATTTCAATCATACGCATAAGTGTAAATGGATCTTTTTCACTTCGTACATGCTTTAAAGCAGAAAGATTTAAGACATAATCATATTTGCCATCTGCTTTTATAAAAGCATCATATTCTACTGAGCCTACATCAAGTGCAAATGTTTGAAAATCACCATCTATATAACCAAAACTGCTTCGTATATCTCTAACTAGTTCTACCATATTATTTTCAGATATATCTACTACATGAAGTTTTTTAGGCTCTCTTTTAAATATCTCTTTTGTTACAGCTTGCCCAATCGAACCTGCTCCTCCTATTACTAGAAATGTTGATGATGAAACTATAATTTTCAATTCTTCATTATTATTTTCAATATCGTCTGTAAAAAGTTCTTTTGTTCTTCCTATTAAATTTAATATTTTATTCATTTTATATCCATACTATAATTTTTTACTTTATTTTCTAAGTTCAATACAATAAATATTCCAACAAATAAAGTAAATAAATTCATAGAAAATTGATTATGAAAAAGATTTTCAACTGTGCTTGCTGTACAAAACACAGCTATAAATATTACTTTTAAATTAGAATATAGTTTATCTTTAATTTTCATTTTAAATAAATTATACCAAATCATTAAGTAAAATATCAATCCTATCAATCCTAACATAACTAAATATTCTACATAAATATTATGCATATTTCCCACACGAATACTTTTAAAGTATTTATCTGTAGTAGTTGTAGTAGCATCAGTAATAGTATCTCTAATACTTCCAGTACCTACTCCTAATATAGGATTTTCTTTAATAATATCTATACTCATAGTCCATACACCTAAACGTTGCCCAAATGAACCAGCATATTTAGAACCACTATTAGCTTCTATTTTATTTAGCTCATTAGCACCTGCATCAAATCTTTGTTTAAAAACAGGACTTATATTATAAGCAGCATAAAAAATTGATATAACTAAAAAAAGCATTGAGAAGAAAGCTAAAAACTTATTTTTAATATTTACAAACCCTACAACAAAAATAGATATAGCAAATGCCAAATGTCCTGTACGACCACCATTTAAAAATAGATTTGATGTAACAAATAAGAAATATATAAAATAGAATACTTTTAATTTAAAATTATCTGTTGCGAAAATTCTATTTAAAAGTAAAAGTGATGTAAATGTTAAAAATGTAGAATAATCAAGATGATGCATAAAAGGTGTTGGGTCACTTGGAGTTCCACTACCTTGACTTAATGTCCATAACTCAAAAAATATCCCATAAGATAATATCTCACTAATTAACATACCTGCTAAAAATGCTGTAATAACTTTTGGAAGATATTCTTTTTTAAGAGTTGTAGCTATTACAATCATAGGTAAGAATATAATTCTTACAATCTTTGTAGTAACATCTATACCCTCTTTAATGTTTTCTAATCCTGTCCATATTAAAGATATATAACCTAATAAAATTAAAGCTACTAGTGATAAAACAACACTATTATCTTTTAGTTGATTATATTTGGTTTTAAAATCCCCTTGAATAAACCACAAAAGTATCATTAGGAATCCTAAAATAGATAGCCCTGCTCTTGATAATGGTAAAAGAAAAGCATAAGCTATAATGATATAGTTTATGTACTTTGTATAATCAATATTTTTAAGCATTAAGTTGCACTTTTATCTTTCTTTAATAAATCATCATTATTAGCATAAGTCCATTTAGTATTTGGTCTATCTATATATTGAAAATGCTCATTTGTAAAGCTACCTTGTATACATGTGATTTTATAGTATCTATGATTTACTTTCGTATCACCAATTACAATATTTAATACTCCTGGTCCAGTTAATTCATAAACACCTCTATCAATTCTTTTATTTTTTATATTATCAACAATAGTATTAAGTGTTTTTTCAATTATTGGATTGTTTTTTTGAGTAGCTATAAAATAGTTTGTATAATGTTCTTTATTTAAAAGAAATATCTCTTTATCTTCTGATTTAATTATTTTTGATAATGGCCAAACAAGATGTGCATCTATATCCATATAAATTCCACCATAAAAATTTAAAACAAATAATCTCCATAAATCTGCTTGTGAAGCACCATCTGTAAGTTGCTCATACGCTTCTATAATATCCTTAGAAGCATTGGCCCGTATAAACTCAAGTCTATCCTCTGTACTAACATATCTATATTCATAATCCAATGACATTAATCTATTAAACAGATAATTTATATATACTGGTAAACTTGCTTTTTCTGTAAAATTTGTTTGCCAAATAATCTTTGGAATTTTAGTATCAGTTTTTGACTTTATTATTGGATCTCTTTGCGTTGGGATTGTAAATCTAAACTTTGGGAAAATAAAATGAAAAGGATAAGACAAACCTTTTACTACAGCTCCTGTTATTTTAGCCATTCTGTTTACTATAACTATTTTTAAAGACATTGCCACTCCTATATTTTCTTTATTATATCTAATGTTTTTAATATCTCAATTAATCTAAAAAAAGCTTTTAAATCTGTACCCATTTTGTTATAAATAAAACTTATTTTACTAAGTTTTATAAAAAAAGATATTTGTTTTGTAAATATCATTAATCTATCTATGAAATTATTATTTTGTGTTAAATTTATATAGTTATTTATAATAAGTTTATAATCCACTTCAAAGTCAGCTTTTACTTTAGTTAGCGATAATATAAATAATAGCAAATCTCTAAATTGAAGAGTTTTAATATCTATATTGTCATTAAAACTCTCTTCAAAATCTATCGCATATACTTGATCGTCCTTATAAGTAAAATTACGAGTTTGCGCTCCACCATGATATTCATTTGCATTATGTATAGTAGCTAGTTGTTCTATAACTTTATTTATTAAACTATAAAACTTTTCCTCTTCTATATCTTTACTTCTAGTATAAGTATATATAGCTTCTCCACAATCTTCTAAAGCAAAATTATTTTCATCTTGATACACAACTTCTGGAATATTTAACCCATAAGTTTTAAGTTTTCTTATTTTATTTGTTTCATGCTTTATTGCCTCTTGAGCATTTTTATATTCTACGGGTAAAAGTATATCAATTTTAAAAAGAAAGTAAAAGAGCTTATGCATTTTTGTAGATTTTGTCTCACGTGCTTTTTTTACCCAATATCTTTTACCTTGAAACTCTACTGGAAATATTTCACTACCATTTAAACTAATCTCTTGTTTGATAAAATTGGTTAAATCTTGATTATTAGTCATATTTACTCTCATATAATTTTCTATTATGGTACTTCCATCTTTTATGTTGCCAAAACCATTGTTCAGGAATATCTCTTATTTGTTCCTCAATAACACTATGTTGTTTCTGTGTTAATTCTTGAATTTTATCTTCACTTTTGTACTCAAAAGACTTTGAATCAATAGCATCATATACTTTTATTTCATAATCTCTAAAACCTTTGCAAATAGCAAAGACTGGTATTATAACCGCATCAAATTTTAATGCTAATCTAGCAGGTGCATCTGTTGCCATAGCATATGAACCAAAAAATTCTATTTCTACACCATTATCTGTATTTTGATCTATTGCAATTGCTACGAATTGATCCTTTTTAAAAGCTTTTATCATACCTTTTGCAGCAACTGATTTATCTAACATAATTATATTATTTCTATCTCTTGCTTGAATATACATATCATTTATATATTCATTTTTCATTTTTTTATTAACAACTGCTAATGTTCCATATTTTAAAGCAATATAAGGGATAGCTAGTTCCCAACCACCATAATGTGCTGTTACAAATATAATCTTTCTTTTATCTTTAATAGCATTTAAAATTACTTTTTCATTAGTTATTGTAGCTTTTGCTAATAAATCTTCTTTTGAAATGTATTGATTTTCCATATATTCAAATAGATTAAACATCAATGATTTATATGATTTGTAAACTATATCACTTTTTTGTTCTTTTGTAAGAGTATTTTTATATGCCAAATTTAAATTAACATCTGCAATAAATCTATGCTCTTTATTGAATATAAACAATAATCTAGCCATTAATAATAAAAAGTATTTTATTATTATATTTGGAGTGTATCTAAAAAAAAATTGAAAAATTTTATAAAGATAATATCTAAATCGATATTTATTCACTCAATAACTCCTTAGCCATATTAAATATTTCCACAGCTTTTATCTCTTGTATAGTAAAATCATTTTTATTTAACTTTAATGGATCCACATAGCTATCTGATTTTATAACTTTATTTATATTTGTTATATATGTATTTCTATACTCAGGTGTATTTCCAAATATTGTAATAGATGGTACATTTAATCCCCAAGCCATATGTGTAGGCCCTGTATCTGCTCCTATTACTAGTTTAGAGTTTTTGATATTAAATTTTAATCTATCTAAGTTTCCTTTAGGTGCTATTTCTATTAAATCAGAATTTGATTCTAACCATTTAGCAGTTTGATACTCATCTTCATTTCCCCAAACTACTAAAATCTTTTCATCTAAACGTTCTGCTAACTCTAAAAATTTTTCTTTTGGATATATTTTATTCTCTTTTGATGCACCTACAACAAATAGAATTCTACAATTTGACTCATTGTTTGATGTAAGTTCTTTATCAAAAAATAGAAATGATTTTTTATTTAAAATATCATTTTTAGTTACTTTTAATCCTAAAGGTTCAGATATGACTTTTATATTTCTATCTATTGCATTCTTTTCATATGGTATGTAGACCTTTTTATTATAAAACCAGCTTGCAATAGACTCACGAATTGAATCATTATCAAATCCAGCTATAAAACTACCAACTACCCTATTTCCAACTAGTTTTGATACAATTGCTGATTTTAGTAAACCTTGTGCATCTATCACTACATCATAATTGTTTTTTGAATAAGTTTTTAATAGTTTTAGTTGATTAAAAATTTCACTTTTATTCTTTTTTATAGATTTTAAATTTACTGGTAAAATATTATCTATGTGTGGATTATTTTCTAAAACACCTTTAAATCCATCCTCTACTATCCAATCAATATGACAAGTAGGAATCTCTTTTTTAATAAATTGCAAAGCTATCATTGCGTGTATTATATCTCCCATTGCAGAGAGTTTTACAATACAGATTTTATAATTTAAATTGTTCTTTGAACAATGGGTCATTTTAATTCCATGGTTAAGTTAATAGGTGTTTTTATCTTCATTAATGCTCTATCTACTAAGTATTGTTTATCTTTTGATAATATTTCTAAATTAGTATCTTCTAAATTATACTCATAAGTAGTTTTTGTAAATTCACTATTTAAAGAGATATTTAAAGTCATCATATAGTTTAACCATTGTACTATTTCTATACTAGGTAATAGTTCTTGGTATTGTTCAATATCATCCTCTTTTGGTAAAGATTTTTTAGTGAATTTTGAAACAATTGCTATTAATATTTTATCTTCATGCGTAAAAGCATAATCTAATCCATTTAGAATATAAAAGAACGCGTGATCTTCATTTTTATCAAAACCTAAAGACAATCCTACTTGCTGTAGTTTTGATGCAATTACTAAAATAGATCGATATTTATCATCAAGATTATGTAATGGTTTTAAAATATCAAATATCTTTTTAGCATTGTTACCTAAATATGCACTTTGAGAATCATCATCTATAAATCTATCTAATAAACTTCTTACACTTATATTAAAATTTGATGGAAACTTATGGTTTGATGTTCTTAAAATATCACAAAGATAAACACCCTCTCTTACACCTGCCGAACTTGTGATAACTTTTTGAACATTAAAATAGTCCAAAATAGTTTTAAAGATAAAAGTACCTACACCAATAGTGTCATATCTATCTTTTTGTACTCCAAGTTGCTTTAACTCTTTATTGTTTTTGGCATTTATAATATTATCAAAAAACTGTTCATTTTTACTAACATCATATTTAAAGCCATGAAGTGTTTCTAAAGGATAATTATCTTTATCTAATATAATTCTACTTAATGCTCTAGCAGTTCCACCAAGACCTACAACAGTTTCAAGTGACTTATTTATATTAGATAGTTGTGAAAATATATACTCTTTTGCACCATCAAGGTCATTTTTATCTATAAATAACTCTTTAATTCTAACTGTTCCAATATTTAAAGAAACAGTATCAATAATCTTCCCTTCATTTATAAATGCAAATTCTGTACTACCACCACCTATATCTAATGTAGTAAAGTTATCATCAGCAATAAGATTTAAAGCAGATACTCCACCATAATAAGCCTCTTTTACTCCATCAATAACTTTTATATTTAGTTTTAATTCTTTTGAAACTTTTGATATAAATTGTTTTTTATTTGGTGCATCACGAAGTGCAGATGTAGCTACACATAAGATTTTTCTACTTTTAAGATTAGAAGCAATTTGAAGAAAAGATTTTAAAGCATCAAATGCTCTTTGCATTGGAAGTTCTTGAAGGTTTCCATTATTTTCATAACAGCCCTCAGATATTTTAACTTTTGATTTTGATTCATTTATTAAATGAAATGCAAATCTGCTTGTTTTTTTAAAAACAACCATCCTCATTGAATTTGAGCCAATATCTATGATGGTTGTAATTTTTGCCATATGTTACTCTTCTTTCTCTAATTGATCAAATTTAAACTGTAACTCTTGTGCTGTTTCTTGATTGTCTGGGTCTAATACAATACAATCAACTGGACAAACTTCAATACACTGCGGTTCATCAAAACTTCCTACACATTCTGTACACATATCAGAATCAATTACATATATCGGATCACCCTCTTCTATCGCCTCATTTGGACATTCTTCTCTACAAGCATCACATGCTATACATTCGTCTGTTATCATTAATGACATATTTAAATTTCCTATATATTATTTTTATAGATTTATAACCTATTTTTCTTTAATTATTTCTTTAATTTGACTAATAATTTAAAAAATTTTATTTATTTTTTAGCTAAATCATCAAAAACTAAAAATATTTTTAAATCTTCTATAAATTTGTTATCTAATTTTTCGAAAATTTTTCTCATTCGATTGTATTTTCCTATTTGATTTTTCTTTTTTGTATTTATCATTCCACGGAGTAAATAATGATGTCTGACAAGCTCTTTTGTATAGTCACTTAAAAAAAACCAATTTTTTATAATTTGGTAACTTATCTCTTCATGATTTGTAAAACTATACTCTCCTGTTAATACATCTTCATCATCTTGATAAGCACAAAGTGGTTTTCCTATATCATGAAGAAAAGCTGCAGTTATCATGTCATATCTTTTATTTTTAATAACATAATATATTACTAGTATAGTATGTATGAATACTCCATGGTTATGCCACTTATTTTGCTTAAAAAAAAGTGTTATAAAGAACTCTTTTTTTAGTATTCTTTTTATTACCAAGTTTTTATTATATCTTCAAAAACTGCAGTTAAATTTTCAACTTCTTTTACAGATGTTCTTTCATTTACAGCGTGAATAGTATCATTTATAACACCAAACTCAACAGTGTCTATATTAAACTGTCCAAAAAATCTTGCATCACTTGTTCCACCTGCTGTGCTTAACTTTGTATCAACTTTACAAATATCTTTTATACTTTTTTGGATATTTTTTACTACATTAGTATCTGAGTCAGTTACAAAGGGGTAAGAACCTTGAGTAAGTTTTAAATTATAGTTTAGATGATTGAAATTGTCATCTATAAATTTATTTATACTTTTCTGGTTTGTTTTAGTTGAGTTTCTTACATTAAACATCATATTTAATTTATTTGGTGTTACATTTGTAACTTCCATACCAGAACGTATATCAGTAATCACCATTTGACTTGGAGCAAAAAATTCATCTCCATTGTCAAGGTTATATCCTGCTATTTTTGGTAATATATCAGAGATTTGATGTATAGGATTTATAGCTTTTTCGGGGTATGCTGCATGACCTTGCTTCCCTTGTATCTCTAAATATCCATTTATGCTTCCACGTCGCCCTACTTTAATGGCATCTCCAAAAACTTCTTCACAAGTAGGTTCTGCAACTATTGCAGATGTTGGTAAAAAGTTCTCTTTTTTTAAGTATTCTAAAACTTTAACAGTACCATTTATAGCATCACCCTCTTCATCCGAAGTAAGAAGCATAGATAGTGTACCGTTGAAGTTTTTAGCATTTTTACAAGCATATAAAAAACTTGCAACTCCACTTTTCATATCTTGAGCACCACGTGCTGTTATAACTCCATCAATTACCTCTGCTTCAAAAGGATCATAACTCCACCCTTCACCTGGAGGTACAACGTCTATATGTCCTGCAAAACATAAATGTTCATCACTATCATTAAATTTCATATAATAAAACCTATTTGTTACATCTTCATAGTCAAGTTTTACAACACTCCACTGCTCACCTAAATATTCCTCTATAAAGTCATAAATCCCCATATCATTTGGTGTAATTGACTTATACTGTAGAAGTTTTTGAAATAATGGAATTATTTGCATATCTTATTTATCCTAATTTAATTTTTTATTTAGTATCATTCTAGCTAAATAATAATTAAGGATAAAATAAAATGCATTTAGATATTACACCTGAAGTACTAGTTTCACAACTAAATATTGGTAAAACTGATTCAAGTTTAGCGCAAGTTACAAAAGCTATAGAAAATACAAAAGAGTTTAATAAGTTTTCAAAACATATTATAAGTTTAAATGATAAATTAAAACATATGAACGGGTTTTTAGCATTATCAAATAGTGTACCTCACTTTAAAATAAAATGTGATGCTGCAAATGATAGCCAAGAGATAATTCAAGAGTTTACAGATGAAGTAAACCACTGGGCAAACAAATACAATGTAGAACTTCAAAAAGTTGATAACAAAGATGTTTACTACATCATAGGTATTAAATAAAACATCACTACTTACTTTAGTTACCAATCCATACTTTTTGGATTAGTAACTGTTGTACATTTAAATTAAAACTACACAGTACAAAATCACACTATATAATTATAAAGGATTAAATCTATGACTGAAACACTATTTGTTTATGGTACTTTGATGCCAAATTGTCCAAATGGTCATGTTTTAGAAGAGATAGTTGGTAAGTTTATACCAGCAACTGCTAAAGGTTATTTAAGAGATGCTGGATGGAGTGCTAGTATGGGATACCCAGGTATTCAACTTGATGAAGATGGGGATACTATCCACGGTTTTTTATTTAGTTCATCTAACTTAATAAACCACTGGGATTATCTTGATGAATTTGAAGGTGCAGAGTTCCAAAGAGAACCTATAACTGTTGAAAGATATGATGAATTTGAAGTTGATACATTTATTTATGTATTAAAAGTAGATGAGGATATGTTAGAGGATTAGATTTAAATCCTCTAATATTAAAAATGATGTGCTTTACATTTTTTAGTATATTTTCCCTCTTTAGCTTTAGCAAAAACATTTAACTTTACATCATGTTTCTTAGCAATTTTTTCTATTTTTTTTCTATTTTTTTCATTAAATGTAAAAAGTACTTCATACTCTTCACCACTACAACCTATCTCTTTACTTATCTTATTAAAGAATTCAAAACCAATATTATTAGCTTTACTTAATCTTTCAAGTTCAAAAAATAATCCATCAGATATATCTAAAGCACTATTGATATATGGTGCTATTTTATAAAAAAACTTTGGATTTAATTTGGGAGTGATAAACTTAGATTTTCTGGATACTTGTTCACCATTTAGTAACTTATCTAAATCTTTTTTTACAGTTCCTAACTTCCCTGTATAACAAACTAAATCCCCAACAGATGTACCTGTTCGTAAAGTTGGATTTGAAGTTTTTGATACTATAGTTATAGAAATATCAAGTTTATTATTTGATATAGTATCTCCACCTATTATTTCTAAATTGTATTGTTTAGCGACTTTTTTAAATCCACTTGATAGTTGTTTTAAATCATTTTTATTAAAATGTGGAGGGATAGCTACACTTAAAAGTGCATATTTAGGAACTGCATTCATTACAATTGCATCACTTATATTTACAAGCATAGATTTTATAGCTATTTGCTTTAAACTCATCCATTGTGTTTTAAAATGTACATTTTGAAAAAATGCATCCATACTATAGACATACTTACCTACAACAGCACCGTCATCACCTATAAACTTACTTGAACTAAATTGTTTAATAAAATAGTCTTCTTTATTTAATATTTTACTCATAAGCGTATTGTAGCACTTTAAATTTAAAGTGCAATATTTAATTTAATAGTTTTAACTCATTGTTTTGTATAGTTCAGAATATTTTTGAACATCATCTCTTGATGGCTTTCTTCTACATGATAGATAACATTGTTTGCCATGTTCATTTTTAAAAGGATAAACCGTAGCAAATACCCAATAAAAACCACCAGATTTAGTACTATTTTTTACAAACCCACTCCAAACTTCACCACTTTTTACAGTATCCCATAAGTCCTGGAATGCAGCTCTAGGCATATCTTTATGTCTTACTATATTGTGTGGTTTTCCATGTAACTCTTCTAAAGAGTATTCTGCAACTTTACAGAACTCCTCATTTGCAAATACTACATTACCTTTTTCATCTGTTTCACTAACTAAAAAAGAATTTTCATTTAATAATGTTTCTTGATTTATTGCCATTAATTATCCCTTTCTTTCTCTTAATTTTGTACATTTGTCTTCTCTTAACATATCTAATGTATTAAACACTATTTCTATATTTTTTTCAACATTATTAGTTACTGAGAATACTTGACCATTTGCATATCCACCAGAATATAAATCAACAACATCTTGTGTCATCATATGAACTTTTCTATGTGATTCTTTTAATGTCTCCCAATGTTCTGAGTCAAGTAAGTCATCATCTTCCATACTATCTATCCATTTACCCATTTTACAACTATGATGATTAGTTACGGCAAACCTTTTACCATCATCACATTTTGCAAAATTATCATTTTTAAACTTAATATGATCAGCTTTTAAAGAACTAAAGTCAAACATCATATCCATATCACAAACTTGTCTTTTTGATTGTTCTAAATAGCTTGTTCTATTTATGGCTACTTCTAGGCCTTTTGCAACTTGCTCATTATCATCAGACATTTCATTAATTTGTGTCGCTATATTTGCATTTTCTTGTGTAACTTTATCTAATTCATTTATAGTATCACTTATTTGTACCATAGAATTTTGTTGTTCTTTTGATGAATCAGCTACTTCATTTATAAGTTCAATTGTTAAGCCAATATTTTTATTTAATGTTTCGTAACCACCAATCATATCTTTAGATATTTTTTGTCCATCATTTGCTTTTATTGTTGCTAATTGCACTAATCCTTTAATCTCATTTGCAGCATCAGCACTTCTACCAGCAAGATTTCGAACCTCTTGAGCAACTACAGCAAAACCTTTTCCAGCTTCTCCCGCAGTTGCTGCTTCTACTGCTGCATTTAAACTTAAAATATTTGTTTGAAATGCAATTTGATCAATTGTTTTTATAGATTCATTTATAGCATTAACTTGTTCACTTATATCAGTCATAGCACTCGAAGTTTCATTTGCCAATTTTGATCCACTAAGTGATGAGTTTGTCACCTCTTGTGCTAATGTAGCCATTTTAGTTGCATTTTTACTATTTAATTTTACTGTATCTAAAATCTCTTCAATAGCACCAGCAGTCTCTTCTAGTCCAGCTGCTTGTGAGTTTGAAGCATCACTTAATATTCTCGATGCTTTATTTAAATCTGAAGATGAAAATAATAATCTTTTTGTAGTATTATCAATCATTGCTAAAATACTTGACATAGTCGTTCCTGTATTTTTAACACCACTCATAATAGATGCAATCTCACCAGTTATTCCATCTAACTGTTTTACTTCATAATCAAACTTTGCGTTACTATACGCAACTAAAACTTCAGATAAAACAGAAAGTGTACTTTGAGTACCTTTTACAAGTATATTAATGTTGTCTGCTAAATCCTGTACACCTTTAGAGTGTGCTTTTGATTTTACACTTGTATTTAACAATCCAGCATTAGCACGTGTAATAACAGATTTTGCTTCCTCTATAACTTTTTGATCCTCATCTATACCTTTATGTATAGAATCTAAATAGTTGTTAAAACTTTTTACAACATCACCTATCTCATCGTTATGAAGAATCTCAAGTTTAGTCAATGAATCATTTTTTTCAACCTCTTTTATAGAATCTTTTAATGCAAATATAGGATTAATAACGGTACGTTTTAAATTTATCAATGAGACAATAAGGTTTATAATAATTGCCAAAACCAATGCAATAAGTGCTAAATATATTAAATTCGATGTTTTATCAAGTGCCAAATCAACAACACTAATAGGTCTAGCAACTATAGCAATACCTAGTTTTTCACCTCTAAAGTTTTTTATATCAATATATGTATAAAAATAGTTTTCATCTATAATATAATCACTATTAATAAGATTATCAATATCAATATTTTTTATATTTTGAAAAAACTTATCATTTATAAATTTTTGAGATATTAAATACCTTCCTTTAAATATTTTTTCAGGTTTTGGAGTTACTACTTTTTTATCTATATCCATCAATAATAAAAATCCATCATTATTTTTATTAAACAATTTAGATACAGAATTAAGACCCTGAATAAACTCCAACGAACCAAGATGTAAACCATCTTGAATAATGGGAACAACAGACCTTAAACTAAGCCCAGCTTTACCTATTTCAAAACCATTAATTGCTTGTTTTGTATTATTTACTTTTACAATACTTTGTCTAAAGCCACTTAAATCATCACCAAATTTATTTGGCTTCCAGTTTCTTAAATATGATTTGTTATCTTTTGTATGGATATGAACTTTTACATTTTTAAAACTTGTACCATTTTTTAATGTTTGATTGATACTTTTTAAACTTTTTTTAGATAAATCTCTATTATTTGTATCTAACGATGTTTTTATTTGACCATCATTTGCAATAGAAAATGCATTTGTAATACCAATATCTTTTTTAGCTTTTAGATAATTATCTAACGTATAAACTAACTCTTTTTTTGTATTTGTATAAATCTCACCTTTAATTGTAGACTTATATAAATTCAATCCTATGTAACTTAAAACAATTGTTATTAGTGCCACAATAATTGCAATTGTCGTGAATTTTCTTGATATTAAAACTCTCTTCATCCTAAACTCCAGTATAATTATGACATTATTGTAACATACTGTATTACAATATCTAATAAATATAATATTATAGTAATATAAATATCAAAAATTAAATTATTCGTATAAGTTATATTAGAAAAGAAAAGTTATTAAAATATTTTAAATACAAAGAAAACCATCCCTAATAAATTTTATAGTATTTTATAGATATAATAATAGTTATAAAGAAATATAAGGAAATATATTGGACTACTTAAAAGTCATTGGAAAACAAAATTTAAAAGGGAGTGTTAAAATTAGTGGTGCTAAAAATGCAGCATTACCACTTTTAACTTCTACAATTTTATCAAAAAATAAAATAGCTATATCAAATCTACCAGACGTAGTGGATATAAATACGTTACTTAAACTTTTAGAAATGCTTGGTTCAACATATTCAAAAAGCAATGGAGCTTTAAATATTGATTCAACTACAGTATCTAAAACAAAAGCAACATATGAGATAGTAAAAACTATGAGAGCATCTATTTTAGTTCTTGGTCCACTTTTAGCTAGGTTTGGACATTGTGAAGTATCACTTCCAGGTGGTTGTGCAATTGGTCAAAGACCTGTTGATTTACACTTAAAAGCATTAGAGCAAATGGGTGCTGACATTGAGATAAAAAATGGTTACATAGAAGCAAAAGCACCAAATGGTTTAAAAGGTGCAACAATAGTTTTTGATAAAATTACTGTAACTGGTACTGAAAATATTTTAATGGCAGCAGCGTTAGCTCATGGTGAAACAACTATTATAAATGCAGCAAAAGAACCTGAAGTTATACAACTTTGTGAAGTATTAAGAGATGCAGGGGTAAAGATAGAAGGTATAGGAACAAACACTATTATAGTAGTTGGTTCAAATCAAGAATTATTAGATTTTAAAGATTTTACAATTATTCCTGATAGAATTGAAGCTGGTACTTATCTTTGTGCGGGAGCTATTACAAATTCTATTTTAAAAGTTGAAAATGTAATACCTTCACATCTAACAGCAGTTTTATCAAAATTTGAAGAGATGGGTTTTATGATTGTTAAGGAGAATGATACTGTTACAATATTACCAGCAAATAAAATAAAACCAATAAATATCACAACTACAGAATACCCAGGGTTTCCAACAGATATGCAAGCTCAATTTATGGCAGTAGCTACTGCTGCAGATGGGACCAGTATCATCGATGAAAAACTATTTGAAAATAGATTTATGCATGTAAGTGAATTAGTAAGAATGGGTGCTGATATAACATTAAATGGTACAGTTGCTACCATTAAAGGTACACCTAAAAAACTTTTAGGGACTGATGTTATGGCTACAGATTTAAGAGCTAGTTCTGCTTTAGTATTAGCTGGTCTTGTAGCTAACGGACAAACAAATATTCATAGAATTTATCATCTTGACCGCGGTTATGATAAATTAGAAAACAAATTATCATCTTTGGGTGCTAATATAACAAGAGATAAGGAAGATTAAAACATAATGAAACATTTTTTAACATTAAAAGATTATTCAAAAAAAGAGATTTTAGAGATAATTGATATTGCCATTCAGATAAAAAAAGAAACAAAAGCAAAAATATTTAAAAAATATATGCCAATGCAAACATTAGGTATGATATTTGCAAAAAGCAGTACTCGTACAAGAGTAAGTTTTGAAACTGGTATTTATCAACTTGGTGGTGTTGGACTTTTCCTTAGTTCAAATGATATTCAACTAGGACGTGGTGAACCTATAAGTGATACAGCACGTGTGATAAGTAGAATGGTAGATATGATTATGATTAGAAATGATTCTCAAAAAGAGTTAGAAGAGTTTGCATCTTATTCAAAAGTACCTATTATAAATGGTCTTACTGATAAGTTTCACCCTGTACAACTTATGGCTGACTATTTAACAATTATAGAAAATAATTTACAAGATAATCTAAAAGTTGCTTATGTAGGTGATGGAAACAATATGACTCATTCTTGGCTTATGTTAGCTTCTAAACTTGGTTTTGATTTAAGTATAGCAACACCAAAAGGCTATGAAGTAGATGTAGATATTTTAGAAGATGCATTAAAATTTGCTAAAATGAGTGGTTCAAATATTATTATTACAAATGACCCTAAAGAAGCAGTAAAAAATGCAACTGTAGTTACAACAGATACTTGGGTATCAATGGGTCAAGAGGATGAAAAAGAACAAAGAGTAAAAGACTTTGCTGGATTTATAGTAGATGACAATTTAATGGACTTAGCTGATAAAAAAGCTATCTTTTTACATTGTTTACCTGCATATAGAGACTATGAAGTTAGTGAAAAAATATTTGAAAAACATGCAGATGTTATATTTAATGAAGCAGAAAATAGATTACATGCACAAAAAGCCATAATGGTATATTTAGATAGGAATAGAGATTAAAATGATAGATTTTACAAAATTTGAGAAATACTCAAGACCAGGACCAAGATACACAAGTTATCCAACAGCGCCAGAGTTTAATACATCTTTTATACAAGAGGATTTAATATCAAAATTTAAAGGTCAAAGTAGTGATCGACCGCTATCTCTTTATATACATATCCCTTTTTGTAGAAGTGCTTGTTACTTTTGTGGGTGTAATGTAATCTTTACAAGTAAAGAGGAGAAAAAAGTTAAGTATCTTGAATACTTAAAAAAAGAGTTAAAAATTCTTGCTTCTCACTTAGATACTTCAAGATTAGTAACTCAAATGCACTTTGGTGGAGGAACTCCAACTTTCCTTAGTCCTGAACAACTTAAAGAGGTACTAGATAGTATCAGATCAACTTTTCCAAACTTTGCTAGTGATGCAGAAGTTTCTTGTGAAGTAGACCCTAGATATTTTGAACAAGGACATATGGATGTTTTAAAAGAAGCTGGTTGCAATAGACTAAGTTTTGGTGTTCAAGATTTGGATCCACAAGTACAAAAAACAATCCATAGAATTCAACCATTTGAAACAACTGCAAATGTTGTAAAAATAGCAAGGGATGCTGGTATTAAATCTATAAATATAGATTTAATTTATGGACTTCCTCATCAAACAAAAGAGACTTTTGCTAAAACAATTAGAGATATTGTAAAATTAGACCCAGATAGGTTAGCAGTATTTAACTACGCTCATGTTCCATGGATGATGAAAACTCAAAGAAAATTTGATGAAACTACTTTTGCACCACCATCTACAAAACTAGAAATTTTAAAAGATTCTATAGAGTTTTTTGGTTCTGTTGGATATAAGATGGTTGGTATGGATCACTTTGCTAAACCTGAAGATGAGCTATTTAAAGCAATTGAGAAAGGTGAACTTCATAGAAACTTTCAAGGGTATACTACAAAAGGTGGTGCTGATTTAGTTGGTATTGGTGTAACATCTATTGGGGATGGAGTTGATTATTATGCACAAAATTTTAAAACTTTACCAGAGTATGAAGAGGCAATTGATTCTGGAAATTTACCTGTATTTAAAGGCTATAAGTTAAGTGATGATGATATTTTAAGACAATTTGTAATTATGGAACTTATGTCAAACTTCTCTTTAGATATGAAAAGAGTTGAAAAAGAGTTTAATATAAACTTCAAAGAGTATTTTAGTGATGCACTTAAATCTTTAGAGGAGTTTGTAGAAGCTGAACTTGTAACAATTAGTGATGAAAAAATCCAAGTGAGTCAAACAGGTACAATGTTAATAAGAAATATATCTATGCCGTTTGATGCGTATTTAAATAAAATACCAGAAGATAAAAGAAGATTTAGTAAAACTATATAAATAGTTTTACTCAAGTTAATTTTACAAGCACAAAAAAAGGGATGAAATAAATATTTCATCCCTTTTTAAATTTTAGTAAATATAAATATTACTCTTCTAACATTCTATCTTGCATTTTTTCAATTGCTTTCTCTAAAGATCTTGTATCTAAACCAAACTCTTTAGCTTTTTTAATCCCTGCTTCAACAAATTTATCTTCCATAGGATTACAAACGTTACATATAGTTTTAATCACATTTAAAACTCTTGCATCTTGTAAATACTTTTCAGGACAATTTTCTAGGTTATCTGTATATTCAATAATATTTATTAATTTATCACTTAGGTTCCAGTATTTAAAAATAGATGATGTTACTTCAGTTGAAGTTGCATTAAAATATTCTCTTTCAATATTAGATATATTTAAAGGGTCAGCATTTATAGCTTTTAAGAAATCATCTTTTTTACCATTTTCAACAGCAACTGAAGATAAAACAAATCTTCCAGTCTCTAGTAAAAATACAGGTAAAAGTAATTCCTCTTTTAAATCATGATCAACTCTACCTAACCAAGTTGATAAAAGATTTGATGACATATTTGCAATTTTTAAAAAACCATCTGCATTAATAGCATATGCACCTAAATCAGTATCAAATGCATTTTTAATTGCACTACCAAAAGCGATAGACAAGGTAAAATTTATACCTAAGAGATGAAGTGCTCTACTTGCTGTTTCAACTTTATTATTAAATCCAAACATTGCAGAGTTTGCAACTTTTAGTAAAGTAGCAACAATTAATGGATCTTGTTCTATGATTGATAATAATTTATCAAGATCTTTATTAGATGATTTTTTAAACTCCTCTAAATCAATAATTGTTTTTGGAAGTGGTGGTAAAGAGTCAATCTTTTTTGATAAAATTTCATTCATAATGATTCCTAAATTTTGTATTTTTTTATTATATTATATTTTCATTTAAACATACTATTTTTTTAAATGATATAAAGGTATATTTTAGATAAAGAGTGAAAATATACCTTCAAACTACATATTAAGACTGTACTGCTTGTCTAATTCTAATATTTAATTCTTTTAATTGTTCTTCATCTACTACGTCAGGAGCAGATGTTAATAAACATTGTGCTTTTTGTGTTTTAGGGAATGCAATAACATCTCTAATAGAATCAGTTCCAGCCATAAGCATAATCATTCTATCAAAACCTAAAGCAAATCCACCATGTGGAGGCGCACCAAATTCTAAGGCGTCAAGTAAGAAACCAAATTTTTCTCTTTGTTCCTCTTTACTTATATTCATAAGCTCGAATACTTTTGATTGTATCTCTTCTTTATGAATTCTGATACTTCCACCACCAAGCTCTGTACCATTTAAAACAACATCATAAGCAATAGACTTAATATCTTCTAAATCAGATATATCTTCAAGAGATTTAGGCATTGTAAATGGATGATGTAAAGCTTTTGTTGTCATTCCATCTGATTCAAACATAGGAAAATCAACAACCCATAAGAACTCAAATTTACCTTCTTCAATAAGATTCATTTGATTAGCAAGTTCAATTCTAAGTCTACCCATATAATCCCATACAAGTTTTTTAGCCCCTGCTCCAAAGAATATAATGTCTCCAACTTCCATCTCACAACGAGCAACTAACTCTTCAAGTTTTTCAGGAGTTGATTCAAAGAATTTATTTAATGGACCTTTTAATCCATCCTCTTTCATTTGAAAGTATCCAAGACCAGATGCTCCAAATTTTCTAACAAAATCTTCAAAACCTTTCATTTGTCTTTTAGAGAATACATTATCACCATTTGGTACTTTAAGTGCTTTGATTCTATTGTTTACTTTGTCTTTTGCAATATTTGAGAAAATATCAAGTGTACAAAAGTCAAATATATCAGAAACTTCTGTCATCTTTAAGTCATATCTCATATCAGGTTTATCTGAACCATAAAATTCCATAGCATCATTATAAGTCATTCTAGCAAACTTAGATGGTACATCAAAACCACAAGTTGTAAATGTATCATAGATAACTTTTTCAGCAACAGCAATAACATCATCTTGAGAACAAAAAGACATCTCAACATCTATTTGAGTAAACTCTGGTTGTCTATCTGCTCTTAAATCTTCATCTCTAAAACATTTAGCAATTTGAAAATATTTATCAAATCCAGCTACCATTAGAAGTTGTTTAAATAACTGTGGAGATTGTGGTAAAGCATAAAATTCGCCAGGATGAACTCTAGATGGTACTAGATAATCTCTAGCTCCCTCTGGAGTTGATTTTGTTAAAATTGGAGTTTCTACATCTAAGAAGTCCATATCATTTAAACAGTTTCTTACTGCAATATTTGCTTTTGATCTAAGTTTAAATATATTATAAGATTTTGTTCCTCTAAGTTCTAAAAATCTATTTCTTAACTTAATCTCTTCATTTACTTTTTCATCATTTATATCAAAAGGCATTGTTTTAGATTTGTTTTCTATAATAAGCTTATCTACAACAATCTCAATTTTACCAGTAATTAGGTTTGGATTTTCAAGTCCTTCCCCTCTAGCTCTAACTTTACCTGTAGTAATTAAAACAAATTCATCTCTTACATCTTGAGCAACATCATGAACCTCTTTACTATCAGCAGGGTCACAAACAAGTTGAACTAAACCACCTTTATCTCTTAAATCTATAAAGATTAATCCACCGTGATCTCTTCTACTATTTACCCAACCAGCAACAGTAACTGTTTGTCCAATGTTATCTTCTGTTACTTCTGTACAATAATGTGTTCTCAAAATCTTACCTCTTAATATATTTTTTATATAATTTTTTTGCATTATATCTAAAATATCATTAAAATATTTGACATTATATCAATAATAGATGTTAATACATTATGTATCTAACATATATCCTTATTTTTATTTGTTGATATGGTTTAGGATAGTCTTTGTATGCTATTTTTATAGTTCTTATTGTATTTTGGTCAAGTGCAGTATAACCAGAACCATCTGTTATTCGTAGCTTACTTATATCACCATTATTATGTAACATAAACTCTACTACATTTATACCTTTTTGTCTTGTTCTTACTGATATAGCTGGGTACTTTAGATGTCTTTGTGTTATTTGCCCAATTTTACTTAGATTTGTTTTTAAAAATCGTTTTTCTATTTTTGATAATAAAAAGTATTCATCACCATAAAGTTTTAGATAACTTTGTGTTCTTTGGTCAAGTTTACTTATATCATCTAACTCTTTTTCTATTTGTCTCTTTTTTTCATATAAACTATTTTGATTATTTTCCTTAGATTCACTTTCATTAATAGTAAAAAACTTTTTTAAGTCAATCTGTTTTTTTACTTTTGGAACTTGTATCTTTCTAATCTCTTTTTTTACAACAACCTTTTTAGTTATTTTTCTTTTTTTTACAACTTTTTTCTTCTGTATCTTTTTTATCTCTTTTCTTTCTACTTTGATAACTTTCTTTTTTTGAACTATCTTTTTCTCTTTTTTTATCAATTTTACATATTTTACATTTGTATATCCGTGACGATTTGTATCTTTTATTTTAGTTGTTGTATTAAATTGTAATCTATCATTTTTTATCATATCATTAACAAAAAGAAATAATAATATATGAACAATAACAGTAATAAAAAAAGCGTATATAAATTTTAGCATCAAAAAGTATAGTAAAAATATCTTAAGGGACTGTTAAAACTTTAAAAGAACTTAAAAAATTATTTAACTTTATCTTTTACTATATTATTTTTACATTAAAAATGTAAAATACAAAAAAATTAAAAATATCAAATATTTATATAAAAGGATTATCTTGAAATACAATCAATTAAATGAAGAGGAACAAAGAGTTATATTATATAAAGGTACTGAAGCCCCATATAGTGGTAAGTTTTATGAGCATAAAGAGGATGGTGTTTATACATGTAGACAATGTAATGCACCACTTTATAAATCATCTAGTAAATTTAATAGTGGTTGTGGATGGCCAAGTTTTGATGATGAGATTCTAGGTGCTGTAAAAAGGATAACTGATGTAGATGGAAGAAGAGTTGAGATAGTTTGTGCTAAGTGTGGTGGGCATTTAGGTCATGTATTTGAAGGTGAACATTTCACATCAAAAAATACTAGACATTGTGTAAACTCTGTATCAATTGACTTTGAAGCAATTAAAAATAGTAACATCCAAAAAGCATATTTTGCTGGCGGTTGTTTTTGGGGAGTTGAATATTTCTTTGAAAAACTAGATGGTGTAAAATCTGCAATAAGTGGATATATGGGTGGAACAATGCCAAATCCAGATTATAGATCAGTATGTTCAGGAAACACAGGTCATATAGAAGTTGTAGAGGTTACTTTTGATAGTGAAGTTGTTGATTATGAAACATTAGCAAAACTATTTTTTGAAACACACGATGCTACTCAAACAGATGGTCAAGGACCTGACATTGGTAGTCAATATATAAGTGCAATTTTTTATAATAATGAAGAACAAAAAAGCATAGCAAAAGAGCTTATAAATATCCTAGAAAATAAAGGATATAAAATAGCTACAAAACTAATATCAACTTTAAACACACCATTTTTTGAAGCAGAAGAGTATCATCAAGATTATTACTTCAAACACAATAAAACACCTTATTGTCATTCTTTTGAGAGTAAATTCTAAAAATCCAAAGGTGATTTTATATCATCTTTGTTTAACTAAAATCTATATCCTTAATTCTTATCTGTTTTGATACTATAATGATTAAATCGAATCTTATCTCTCATTATTTCTAATAATTTCTTCTTCATCACATCACTCCTAAAATGTTGTTTTATCACGATTTAGACCAATTAAACATACATAATATACATTAAGCATCGATATACGGTTATAAATCATACATTAAAAGTCTATCTAAATATAAAAATATTCTTAAAAAATATTGCAATATGCAATGTTTTTAGTTTTGCATCAGTATTCATCGCATTTTAAAGAATTATCATTTAATAT